>OJJV01001232.1_pt1 | contig 11509 bp, 10 predicted proteins | sample 1596391 | NCBI WGS metagenome assembly OJJV01 (sample SAMEA4350164, study PRJEB24818) | metagenome | biome: human; feature: gut; material: faeces | place: Denmark | collected 2013-09
GGCTCCAGCAGCGCCAGATTGAAGGCGTTTTTCATCAGGCTGCGGCCCATCAGGAACTCCAGCGACAGGTAGTGGACCTTGCGCTTTTCCTCGTGAGCCGTCTCCTCGCGGGTCTGTACGCCGTGCTCGGCCATGATGTCCCGCAGGACCATGGCGCAGGCCTTCATCATCTCGCCGTCGGTGGCCTGCTGCTCGGTGCAGCCGTAGTTGAGGCGCAGCTTCTGCACGATGGCCTCTTTCAGGGTCTCTTTGTTGTAGGTCATATCGGGTAACTCCTCCTTGGGTCAAAGATTCTCATAAATGTGCCGGTAGGCCGCCGCACTGCGGCCCCAGCTGAAGTCCGCGGTCATGCCACGGTATCGAACGGTGTCGAAGCCTGTCCGGTCGCCCCGGTACAGGCCGGTGGCCTGACCGATGACGGAGAGCATGGCCCCGGTGTCATAGTCGCCGAACAGGTAGCCGGTGCCGTCCTCCTGCCCCACCTGGCAGGAGCGCACGGTGTCCGCCAGACCGCCGGTGCTCCGCACGATGGGCACCGCGCCGTAGCGCATGGCGATCATCTGGCTCAGGCCGCAGGGCTCGCTGCGGGAGGGCATCAGGAACAGGTCCGCGGCGGCATAAATGCGCCTGGACAGGTCCTCGGCGTACAGGATCTGCGCCGACAGGCGTCCGGGGTACTGCCCCGCCTTCCAGCGGAAGAAATCCTCATACTGCCCGTCGCCGGTGCCCAACACCACGAACTGGCAGCCGGCGGCCATGATGCCGTCCATGGCCTGCTGCACGAGATCAAGCCCCTTGTGGCCCACCAGCCGCGTCACCATGGCGATCAGCGGCGTGTCCGGCTCCTGGGCAAGTCCGAGGGCAGCCTGCAGGGATGCCTTGCACACGGCCTTGCCGGCCGGGTCTGCCGCCGTGTAATGCGCCGGAAGCGCCGGGTCGGACGCCGGGTCGTAGGTGACGGTGTCAATGCCGTTGACCACGCCGTGCATTTTCCAGCCGATGGCGTCCACCACGCTCTCCAGCCCCTCGGCATAGGCCGGGTCATGGAGTTGGGCGGCGTAGGTGGGACTGACGGTGGTGACGGCGTCCGCCATGAGCATGGCACCCTTCATCAGGTTCACGTCGCCGTCCATGCGGAGAGTGCCGTCGTCGTACCAGCCCCGGTCCAGACCGAAGAGCTGGTCTACGCTGTCGCTGCCGTAGCGGCCCTGATACTCAATGTTGTGAATGGTGAACACCGTGCGGATATGGCGTATCTCCCACCAGCGGGTGGCCGCGTCCTTGAGATAGATGGGTACCAGCGCCGTCTGCCAGTCGTTGCAGTGGAGGATGTCCGGCATCCAGTCCAGGCTGGGCAGCAGGTCGACGACGGCCTTGCTGAAAAAGGCGAAGCGCTCGCCGTCGTCAAACTCGCCGTACAGGCGGCCGCGGCGGAAGTATTTTTCGTTGTCCACGAAGTACCAGGTCACACCCCGGTCATAGAGGGAGAACAGGCCGCAGTACTCATGCCGCCAGCCCAGGTCCACGTAGATATACCGGCGGAAGGTCATTTTCTCCCGCCACTGGGGGCCGATCTTGTCGTACAGGGGCAGAATGACGGCGGTCTCGACACCCTCCGCCGCCAGGGCGGGGGGGAGGCTGCCGGCCACATCGGCCAGGCCGCCGGTCTTGCAGAAGGGATAGGCCTCGCTGGTCACATACAGCAGCTTCATGGCAGGCTCCTTTCTCTTACACCGTCGCGCCCTTGGCGATGACGATGGGATAGCGCTCGTGGCCCATCAGGGTCACATTCTCGCTGACGGTGACGTATTTGTCGGTGATCACGCCCCGCAGTATGGCACCGCGCTTGACCACCGTGTCCTTGAACAGGATACAGTTTTCCACGCTGGCACCCTTTTCAATACGCACGTTGCGGAACAGCACGCAGTTTTTTACGCTGCCCTGGATGTCGCAGCCGTCGGCGGCCAGGGAGTTGACGCAGCCGCCCTCCGGGTCGATGTAGCTGGAGGGGGAGTCGTTTTCCTTGCCGTATACCGGGCGGTCCGGGCAGAACAGGGCGCTGCGGGTGCCGGTATCCAGCAGCTCCATGCTGCGGTCGTAGTAGTTCTGCAGGGTGCTGATATGGGCGGCGTAGCCGTCGTAGACGTAGCTTTGCAGGCGGAGGCGGCTGCTCATGCCCTGAAGGACATCCCGCCGCAGGCTGTAACGGTTGTGGCTCAGGCACTCCGTCACCAGCTGGATGAGCAGCTCGGTCCGCAGGACAAAGATGTTCAGGCAGCGATAGCCCTCCGGCGTGTGCAGGCCGTAGGCCGTGTCGGTGATGCGGCCCCGGGCGTCCAGCCGGAAATAGGTATCCTGCCCGTCGCCGGGGACGGCGGTGCAGACGGCGGTGATGTCCGCGCCGGTGTCGATATGGCGGCGGAGCACGTCCTCCAGGGGCGCGTTGATGACCGTGTCGCTGTCGGACAGCACCACGTAGTCCTGGCGGATGCTCTTCAGGTAGTTCATCACGCTGCCCAGGGCATCCACGCGGCCGCGGAACTGGCCGTCGCCGCGGTGCTGCTCATTATAGGCGAAGGCCGGCAGCAGCGTCAGACCACCGAAGTTGCGGCTCAGGTCCCAGCTCTTGCCGCTGCCCAGGTGGTCCAGCAGCGACTGGCACTTGCCGTGCATGATGACGCCCACGTCCGTGACGCCGGCGTTCACCATGCTGGAGAGGATGAAGTCGATGATGCGGTAGTCACCGCCGAAGGGGATGGAGCCGTGGACGCGATTTTCGATGAGCTCCCGCAGACCGTTTTCCTTGTCGTAGGAGAAGATGATCCCGTGCATTCCGTTCATGGCCGCACCTCCTTGCCGTTTTCGCCCAGCATCATTTTCGGTTCGATGACCGCGCCGTCCGCCACGGAGGTCCGGGGCCCCAGCACGGCGATGCCCCAGTCCTCAAAGGGGACGCTGCCCGGGGCGCCGCCCACCACGGCGTTTCTGCCTACGCGGCAGCCCTCGCCCACGATGGCGTAGGACACCTTCGCGCCTGCCTCGATGACGGCGCCGGGCATGACCACGGAATAGGAGACGGACGCGCCCTCGGCCACGGTGGTGCCGGTGCTGAGGACGGCGTTCTTTACCTCGCCCAGCACGGTGCAGCCCTTGGCCACGGCGCTGTTGCCCACATCGCCCGTTTTACCGATGTAGGTGGGCGGGCAGGTGGGCGTGCGGCCGTAGATGCGCCACTTCTTGTCCAGCAGGTTCAGCCCGGAGCCGGGGGAGAGCATATCCATGTTGGCGTCCCAGAGGGAGTCCAGCGTGCCCACGTCCTTCCAGTAGCCCTCGAAGCGGTAGGCAGACATCTTCTCACCGTTTCGCAGCATAGCGGGGATGATGTTTTTTCCGAAGTCGTTGTCGCTGCGGGGGTCAGTCTCATCATCGATGAGGTACTGGCGCAGCTTTTTCCAGGTGAAGATATAGATGCCCATAGAGGCCAGGTTGCTTTTCGGTTCCTTGGGCTTCTCGGCGAACTCGGTGATGTTGTCGTTGCCGTCCACGGCCATGATGCCGAAGCGGCTGGCATCCTCCCAGGGGACCTCCATGACGGAGATGGTGCAGTCAGCGCCGGTGGTCTTGTGGCGGCGCAGCATCAGGGAGTAGTCCATCTTATAGATGTGGTCGCCGGAGAGCACCAGTACGTACTCCGGGTCGTACAGATCCACGAAGCCGATGTTCTGGTAGATGGCGTTGGCGGTGCCCTTGTACCAGACGGCGCCGCCGGCGCTCTGGTAGGGCGGCAGGATATGTACGCCGCCGTTGACACGGTCCAGCTCCCAAGGCTGGCCGCTGCCGATGTAGGTGTTCAGCTCCAGCGGCCGGTACTGGGTCAGCACGCCCACGGTGTCGATGCCGGAGTTGGTACAGTTGGACAGGGGAAAGTCGATGATGCGGAATTTGCCGCCGAAGGGCACGGCGGGTTTGGCCATGCTGCCGGTGAGCACGTACAGGCGGCTGCCCTGGCCGCCGGCCAGCAGCATCGCCACACACTCTTTTTTCATCCTTGCGTACCTCCTGTGTTCTGTTTTTTCCGGGGGCGTTTTCCCTCCCGGCGCAGCAGCACCGCGCCCAAGGGCGGGATGGTCAGGGAAAGGGAAGTCTCCCGCCCGTGGGATGGGATCTCGTCCACGTCGATCCGGCTGCCGGCCGGAAGGGCGCAGCCGCTGCCGCCCCAGCAGGCGTCGTCCGTGTTGAACAGTACCTCATACCGCGCCGCCGCCGGCACGCCGAAGCGGTAGTTGTCCCAGGGCACCGGCGCGAAATTCACCGCACAGATCAGCTCGTGGCCCCTGCGGTCCCGCCGCAGAAACACCAGCACGTTGTTGTGGTTATCATCGGCCACCAGCCATGTAAAGCCGTCCCAGTCCCGGTCGTTTTCCCACAGGCACCGGTTGCGCTTATACAGCCGGTTCAGCTGCCGCAGGCACTCATGGCTGGCCCGGCAGGCGGGATCGTCCAGCAGATACCAGTCCAGCTGGCCGCGGAAGTCCCACTCGTGCCACTGGGGCAGCTCGCTGCCCATGAACAGCAGCTTTTTGCCGGGGTGGCACAGCATATAGGCCCAGAAGCTCCTTACACCGGCCAGCTGCCGCCAGTCGTCGCCGGGCATCTTGCCCCGGAGAGAGCCCTTCATGTGGACCACCTCGTCGTGGGACAGGGGCAGGACGTAGTTTTCCGAGAAGGCGTAGACCATGGAGAACGTCACGTCCCGGTGGTGGAACTGGCGGAAGTAGGGGTCCATCTTCAGATAGTGGCACAGGTCGTTCATCCAGCCCATGTTCCACTTCAGGTTGAAGCCCAGACCGCCCTGCTCCGGCGGATAGGTGACCAGCGGCCACGCGGTGGACTCCTCCGCCACCATCAGCGCCGCCGGGTCGGCGGCAAAGGCTGCCCGGTTCAGCTCACGCAGGAAGTCGATGGCCTCCAGGTTCTCCCGGCCGCCGTCCTTGTTGGGACGCCACGCGCCGCCCTGCCGGTCATAGTCCAGATAAAGCATGGACGCCACCGCGTCCACCCGCAGCCCGTCGATGTGGTATTCCTTCAACCAGTAGACGGCGGAGGACAGCAGGAATTCCCGGACCTCCGGCTTGCCGAAGTCGAATACACGGGTGCCCCAGCCGGCGTGCTCCCATTTCAGGGGGTCGCCGTACTCGTAGAGGCAGGTGCCGTCAAATTCGATAAGCCCGTGACTGTCCTTACAGAAGTGGGCGGGCACCCAGTCCAGTATCACGCCCAGCCCCGCCCGGTGCAGGGCATCCACCAGGGCCATGAAGTCGTGGGGCGTGCCGTAGCGGCTGGTGGGGGCGAAGTAGCCGGTGCACTGGTAGCCCCAGCTGTCGTCCAGGGGGTATTCCGTCACCGGCAGCAGCTCTACGAAGTTGTAGCCCATGGCCTTTACATAGGAGGGCAGCTCCTTTGCCAGCTCCACATAGCTCAGGGGAGAGCCGTCCTCGTGGCGCTTCCACGAGCCCAGATGCACCTCGTAGATCAGCAGCTCGCCGTTCACCGGCGGCTTTTCCAGCCGCTGCTGCCGCCAGTCATCGTCCCGCCACCGGTATCCGGACAGGTCGTAGACCTTGCTGTCTGTCCCGGGACGGGTGGCCGCGTGGAAGGCACAGGGATCGGCCTTCCAGACCACCCGGCCGTCCGCGCCGGTGACCACATACTTGTAGGCGTCGTAGACCTTGGCGCTCTCCGCCGCCGTCTCCCACACGCCGGTATCCAGCCGGGTCATGGGCCGGGGTTGCCAGCCGTTGAAGTCCCCGGCCAGCGCCACGGCACGGGCGTTGGGCGCCCACACGCGGAAGGTGAAGCCCTGCTCCGCCGGGTGTGCGCCGAGGTAGGTGTAGATGTCGTGGGCCGGGTGCCGCGTCATGTGCTCAGCTCCTTTTCTCTCACTCTGCTCGTCTGCTCTATGGTAGCACGCCTGTTCCGTCAAAGGGCGCGAAACAGGTCGCTGGTAACGTTACCGACATTGTACCCCATTTTTCCCGTCCCGTCAACAAACAAGGCGCTTTTTGTGCCGCGGCGGGGGCGGAAAAGGGCCGCAAGCACAAAAGGGAAACGCAGGCGCGCTGCGTTTCCCTTTTCGTTTACTCATCCCGCTGCTGCACGGCACTGCTGCCGTTCAGGCCGAAGTCGTCCGCCACGCTGGCGGTGTCCCGGCGCAGCATGGTCTCCATCACCCGGATATCGCTGTCGATATCCATGGCATCGGTACGGTACAGCTCGTCCAGCTGGTGCTCGAAGCCCGCCACGATGCTGTCCATGGTCTTTTCGATCTTGGCCTTGGCCTGGCTCAGGTTCTCGCCGCTGACGCCGGCCTCCTCGAAGCTGGCGTAGTTTTCCAGCAGCTTCAGGGTGGTGGGCAGGTAGTAGTTCAGGAACGTGCCGGCGGCATCACGCTTGGCCTCGTCCTCTTCAATGAGTTTGAAAATACGGCCGGACACCTGCTCCATGCGGTCCAGCTTGGCGCTGATGGCCTCGTCGGCGATGCGGTCGTTAAGCTCGCGGATCTGGGCCAGGATGGCGGCGTAGCCCGCCGGCGCGGGCGCGGGCTGTGCGGGCTGACCCTGCTCCGCCTTGGCGCGGTGGGCGGCATCAAAGTACGCCGTGGCGGCGGCCTGGGACTTGAAGAGCATACCGCTGCCCATGTCGATATAGGCCTCGTCACCCCAGAGGCCCTTTTCCAGCATCAGGTTCACGTCCTTCTCCACCCGGCGGCGGGACACGTCGGCGGCCCGGGCCAGATAGTCCAGGGGCACGGCCTGCTTCTGCCCGACGGTGCGGAGGTAGGTGGCAAAGCGCCGCTGGCGGCGCTTCATGGCGCCGCTGCCCAGCAGCAGGGACGCGCCGCCGGCCATCATGCCCAGGGGATAGAACAGCTGCCGCAGCAGGTCCATCCATTCATGCCATTTGATGGCGTAGCGCAGTTCAAAGTAGTCCACCTGCTGCACCAGGAAAAACACGCCCAGAATACCCAGCACCGCGCCGATGATCTTCATGGTTTTGGCGCCCTTGTCGGAGTAGTTCGGCGTCTCTGTGACCTTGCGGACGGTGTTCTTCGCCGCGGAGGCGCGCGCCTGCGCAGGCTTCGCCTCGGCGCTGCCCGCCGCCGTCCGCTGCCACGCATCCCGCGCCTGCTGGCGCATTTTCCTGCCGCCGCCCTCGCTGAGCTTGCTCAGCAGCAGGATCAGGCCCACAGGCCAGGCCACGGCAAACATCACCGCGATGAATATCCACGAACCCAGGTCGTTATTGTTCTTTTTCGGCGGCTTCGGCTGAAGACCGTTGTTCTCGTCGTATTCGTAGCTCATGCTTCCCCTTCTCCCTTTCCCCGCAGCTTTCGCTTGTTGCCCTTTTCGTCCACGATATAGGTATTCTCCAGCACGCTGCGGGCATTGGCCATTACCGCGTTCAGGTACTCCTGCCGCAGTGCAGCGCGCTCCTCGATCTCCGCGTCTGTCAGCCCCTCGGCCTTGGCCTTGCGGGCCAGCTCGTTGATGCGTGCTATCTTCTTCTCGTCCATAGCTGTTTCTCCCTTATATGTATCGCCGTATGTCCACCGGCAGGCGGCCCTTTTTCGTGGGAGCGCCAACGCTGTCCAATACGCATTTTCCCAGACCGCGGCAGGTGATGGTATCCCCCGCCGACACGGGCTTGTCCGGCTTCACACAGGTGACGTAGTTCACCTGTACGGACCCCTTTTCCACGGCCTCCGCCGCCCGGCCCCGGCTGAGAGAAAATCCCGCCGCCAGCACGTTGTCCAGCCGCAGGGAGGAGACGGTGTCCCGCAGTTCCTTCACCGCCGCATGGGGGACCGCCAGCGCCGAAAGCGGCAGCGGTGTTACGGTGAGCTTCTCCCGGCCGGCGCTGTCCCAGTTCTGCAGCAGGAAATCCGTCATGGACGGGTCCAGCAGCACCTGACAGCCGCCCTTTTCCACAAGTATATCGCCTATCTTCTCCCGGGTCAATCCCAGAGCCATCAAACTGCCCAAAAAATCCCGGTGGGTCAGGTCGCCGCCGCTGCGGCACGCGGCCCGTACCGCCGCGATCTCCGTGCCGTCCGGCTCCGCCATCCACTCCGGCAGAAACAGCAGCCGCTTTCGCTCCGCGCCGTCATAGCCGCCCCAAAGCACATAGCCCTCCCGGCACCCCAGCGCGTTCAGCAGATGCTGCGCCGCCGCCTGTTCCTGGGGGGAGAGAAAGCCTGTGGCCGTGGGAATGTTCCGCGTGCGGCACTGCTCACACTTATCCCACACGCGGCTCAGCAGCAGCCGTTCCTCCGGGCTGTGGGCGGCTCTGTCCAGCAGTTCACGTTTGTCCATGTTATTCTCCCAAATTCTGCGTGTGGTACAGTGTGGCGTACACGCCGTTCCTTGCCAGTAGCTCCGCGTGGCTGCCCTCCTCGGCGATCACGCCGTCCTGTATCACCAGTATCCGGTCGGCGGAACGAATGGTGGACAGCCGGTGGGCGATGATCAGTGTCGTGCGGCCTCGGGCCAAACGGTCAAAGGCGCCCTGGATGCGGGCTTCCGTCACGCTGTCCAGCGCGGAGGTGGCCTCATCCAGTATCAGAATGGGCGGGGCCTTCAGAAACACCCGGGCGATGGCCACCCGCTGCTTCTGCCCGCCGGAGAGCAGCGCACCCCGCTCACCCACATAGGTGTCGAACCCGTCGGGCATGGCGCAGATATCGTCGTAGATCTCCGCCTGCCGCGCCGCCTGCTCTACCTCGGCATCGGTGGCGTCGGGGCGGCCGTAGCGGATATTTTCGCGGATGGTGTCGGCAAACAGGAACACGTCCTGCTGCACGATGCCGATGGCCCGGCGCAGGGAGCGCTGGGTGACGGCGCGGACATCGCGGCCGTCGACGGTGATGCTGCCGCTGTCCACGTCGTAGAACCGGGGCAGCAGCTGGCACAGGGTGGTCTTGCCGCCGCCGGAGGGCCCCACCAGGGCCACCGTCTCGCCGGCGGGGATGTGCAGCGTCACGTTGTGCAGCACCTCGGCCTTTTCGCCGTAGGCGAAGGAGACGTCGTTCACGTCCACGCGGCCCTGTACATGTTCGAGGGGCTGCGCGTCCGGCGCGTCCTGAATGGACGGCTCGGTGGCCATCAGCTCAATGAAGCGGTGCAGGCCCGCGAAGCCGTTGGAGAACATCTCGGCGAAGTTGGCCAGCTTGCGGATGGGACTGACGAAGGCGGTGACGTATAGGGAGAAGGTGATCAGATCCACATAGTCCATTTTCTCCCCCATGATGAGCCAGCCGCCCACGGCGATCACCGCCACCGGCAATATGCCGGTGCAGAACTCCATCACCGCGTTGAAGCGGCCCATCTCCTTGTGAAAGCCGCGCTTGGCGGTCTTGAACACCTCGTTGGCCTCGTCGAACCGCTGCTGCTGGGCTTCTTCGTTGGCAAAGGCCTTGGTGGTCCGCACGCCGGACAGGCCGGACTCGATGGCGGCGTTGATGGTGCCGGTCTTGACCTTGGCAGCCCGGGAGGCGGCGCTCATCTGCCGGCGGCGGCGCAGGGCCATGGTCAGCAGGACAGGCAGCAGCACCAGCAGTACCAGCGCCAGCTCCCAGCGCAGGGTGAACATCACCGCCAGCGCGCCCACGATGGTCACCAGGGAGATGAACAGATCCTCCGGTCCGTGGTGGGCCAGCTCCGTCAGTTCAAACAGGTCGCTGGTCAGGCGGCTCATCAGCTGGCCGGTGCGGTTGCGGTCGTAGAAGTCGAAGCCCAGCTCCTGAATGTGGCGGTACAGATCGCGGCGGATATCCGCCTCTACGCGGATGCCGAAGGTGTGGCCCCAGTAGGCCACCACGAAGTACAGCGCCGAGCGCAGCACATAGGCGGCCACCACCACCGCCATGACGATGAAGAATACCCGGAACTGCCGCTGGGGCAGCCAGGTATACATGGCGGCGCGGGACACCAGCGGGAACGCCAGGTCGATGCAGGCGATGAGGAACGCGCAGGACAGGTCCAGGGCGAAGAGCCGCCGGTGGGGCTTGAAGTAGGAGAGGAATATCCGCAGGGGGCTGCGGGTCTGATAATCTTTCGTGGTCATGCTATGCCTCGCTTGGTGTTTTTTGAGTATATAGTATAGCACATCGGCACGGCGTTCGCAATAGCACGGCGCCCCGGCTTGCGTGTCGGGGCGCTGCGTGCTATAATTGGGCCATGACCTGGCCGATAGGGCCGTCGATGGTGACGGCGGCGCCAAGACCGCTGCCGGCCCCGCCCTTGTTGATGACCGCCAGCTTATGGCCGCGGTAGTACTGTATCAGCCCGGCGGCGGGATAGACCACCAGCGACGTGCCGCCGATGATGAGCACGTCTGCCTGCCGGATATAGTGGATGGCGCGGGCCATCACGTCCTCATCCAGGGACTCCTCATACAGCACCACGTCCGGCTTAATGATGCCGCCGCAGGTGCAGCGGGGAATGCCGCGGCTCTCCGCGATGCGCTCCACACCGTAGAATTTCCCGCAGCGGGTACAGTGGTTCCGCAGCACGCTGCCGTGGAGCTCAAGGACCTCCTGGCTGCCGGCCTTCTGGTGCAGGCCGTCGATGTTCTGGGTGATGACGGCCTTCAGCTTCCCCTGCCGCTCCCATTCCGCCAGCTTGCGGTGGGCGGCGTTGGGCTGGGCGTCCAGGGCCAGCATTTTGGCCCGGTAGAAGTCGTAGAATTCCTCGGTGTGCGTCTCGTAAAATGTGTGGCTGAGCATGGTCTCCGGCGGGTATTTGAATTTCTGGTGATACAGGCCGTCCACACTGCGGAAGTCCGGTATCCCGGACTCGGTGGACACGCCGGCGCCGCCGAAAAACACGATGTTGTCAGAGCTGTCCGTCAGCTCTTTCAGTCTGCGGATGGTATCGTCCATACTGTCCCTCCATTTCTTTTGTAAGGAGCATACGCTATGAATATTCAGATCTTCGGAAAAAGCAAGTCCTTCGACACGAAAAAGGCGGAGCGCTGGTTCAAGGAGCGCCGCATCAAGTACCAGTACATCGACCTTGTGAGCAAGGGTGTATCGCCGGGGGAGTACCGTTCCATCCGGGCGGCCGTGGGCAGCTTCGACGCGCTGGTGGACAAGGACTGCCGGGCGTATGAGGCGCTGTACATGGCCTACATCACGCCTCAGGCGGCGGAGGAAAAGCTGCTGGAATACCCGGAGCTGTTCGCCGCGCCCATTGTCCGCAACGGGAAGCAGGCCACCGTGGGCTATTGCCCGGAGATATGGCAGACGTGGGAATAGGAATAAGGGCTCTCATCCGTGCGCCGCAGGCGCACGGTTTTTTTCGGGCAGCACCGCGGCTTTCACTGTGCGGTGTTGCCCTTAGTCCGTGTAGCTGTGCTCCACCGTGACCACGGCGTAGTAATTGCCGTCCATGGTGCGGACCAGAGCGCGTATCTCCTGCGCTGCCTGGGCCGGGGTCTTGCTGCTGGAGAA
>OJJV01001244.1_pt1 | contig 11431 bp, 9 predicted proteins | sample 1596391 | NCBI WGS metagenome assembly OJJV01 (sample SAMEA4350164, study PRJEB24818) | metagenome | biome: human; feature: gut; material: faeces | place: Denmark | collected 2013-09
CCGAGGCCTGCGCCATCGTCAACCGCACGCTCGGCCGCAAGCCGTCGAAGGCGCACATGAAGATCTCCGACCGCATCGACTGGCCGGATGTGCAGACGACCGACTGGTTCTATGAGGCCATCATGGAGGCCACCAACAGCCACACCTACCAGATGGGCAAGCGCGTCGAGACCTGGAACGACAAGCTGCCGCAGCGCGACTGGGCCGCCCTCGAGACCGGCTGGGCGAACGCTTATACCGGAAGATAACAGAGACAGACGCCCGGCTCCCCATAGGAGCCGGGCGTGTTTATGCCTTCCCCTCATAGGGGAAGCCATTGGCGTGCGCACCTCAAAGCCTCCCCTTCCAGGGGAGGTGGCTCGGCGAAGCCGAGACGGAGAGGTTGCTGCAAATTTGCGGCGACCTCTCCAGCCTGCGGCTGCCAGCGTCCCTACCCCTTTTGTCCCTTCGGGACATTTCCCCCTGATAGGGGGAATCGGCCCCTTTCAGGGGAGCCCTGGGCGGGAAAAAGCCTCCCTTTGCAGGGAGGCTTTTGGTCATGTTTCGTTGGCGAGGTATCTTGCGACGTAGACGCCGCTGGCGGAGGCGTGGGAGAGGGAGTGGGTGATGCCGCTGCCGTCGCCGATGATGAACAGGCCCTTGTGCGAGGTCTCGAGGTTTTCGTCGACGGAGACCTCCATATTATAAAACTTGACCTCGACGCCGTAGAGCAGCGTGTCGTCGTTGGCCGTGCCGGGGGCGATCTTGTCGAGCGCGTAGATCATTTCGATGATGCCGTCGAGAATGCGCTTCGGGATGACGAGCGAGAGGTCGCCGGGCGTGGCGGAGAGCGTCGGGGTGACGAAGGACTTTTCGATGCGCTTGGGCGTCGAGCGCTGGCCGCGGATGAGATCGCCGAAGCGCTGGACCATGACGCCGCCGCCGAGCATGTTCGAAAGCCGCGCGATAGACTCGCCGTAGCCGTTGGAGTCCTTGAAGGGCTCGGTGAAGTGCTTGGAGACGAGCAGGGCGAAGTTGGTGTTCTCGGTCTGCTTGGCCGGGTCCTCATAGCTGTGGCCGTTGACGGTGACGATGCCGTTGGTATTCTCGGTGACGACCGCGCCCTTCGGGTTCATGCAGAAGGTGCGGACGAGATCCTGATATTTTTCGGTCTTGTAGACGATCTTGCTCTCGTACAGCTCGTCGGTCAGGTGCTTGAAAATTTCGGCGGGCAGCTCGACGCGCACGCCGATGTCGACACGGTTGGACTTGGTCTCGATGGCGAGGTCCTTACAGACGCTCTCCATCCACTTGCTGCCGCTGCGGCCGACGGAGATGATGCACTGGCTGCAGGTGTGGCTGCCGGAGTCGGTGACGATCTCGTAGCCGCCGTCCTTGGCCAGGACCTTGCGCACGGGGGTGCGGAAGTGGAAATCGACCTTCGGCTCAAGCTCAGCAAAGAGGTTTTTCAGCACGACGAAGTTGATATCTGTGCCGAGATGGCGGACGGAGGCGTCGAGCAGGTGGAGGCCGCACTGCAGGCATCTGGTCTTGAAGGCGCTGTTGGCCGTGGAATAGAGCTTCGTGTTCTCGCCGCCGTGGCTGACGTTGATCTCGTCGACGTAGTGCATGAGTTCATGGCCTGCTTCTTGCCGATGTATTCGTACAGCGTGCCGCCGAAGTCGTTCGTCAGATTATATTTGCCGTCGGAGAACGCGCCTGCGCCGCCGAAGCCGTTCATGATCGCGCAGGTCGGGCAGCCGATGCAGTGCTTGACGGTCTTGCCGTCGATGGGACATCTGCGCTTTTCGAGCGGCTGGCCCTCTTCAAACACGGCGATCTTCTTTTCCGGACAGAGCTTTGAGAGCTCGTAGGCGGAAAAAATGCCGCCGGGGCCGGCGCCGATAATGATCACATCATATTGCATGGGAAAATCGTCCTTTCCATAGGCGTTTTACATCTCAGTATAACATATCCCGCGCCCGCGCGGCAAGCGGGTGCGGGATAGAAATTCCGAATGGCAGGCATAAGACAGGGCGGGGGACGGGACTTCCTTTGTTCATTTTGCCAAAGTGCGAAAAACGCTGGCGCTGCAGGGGAAAATGAAAAATTTATTTTTGTTTTACGCGATTTTTTGTTGACGCGGTTCGTGATTTCTGCTATAATCCATATTTGCGTGGGCCTGCCTGCGTATTTGCGCGTGTCTGCCATGGAGGTGTCAGAATGCCGGAACGGCTGCATACCGATCGAAAGCTCATCGGGACCAAGCAGGTTCTCAAGGCGCTGAAGGCCGGGCGTGTCGCCGCGGTCTATGTGGCGGACGACGCCGACCCCATGCTGCGCGAGCCGCTGGTCGGGCAGTGCCGGGACGCGGGCGTCGAGGTCATCCCCGTCGCCACGATGAAGGAGCTCGGAAAGCTCTGCCAGATCCATGTCGGCGCCGCGTGCGCCGCGCTGCTTCGCTGAGAAGCAGATTTCTTCGGTCCCAACGGAATATCCTAGATATTTCGGGATAAAATACATGCTGCACAGCAGCAACAATCCGAGAAAGGAGGAACAACATGCCTACTTTTAACCAGCTGGTAAGAAAGGGAAGAGAACAGTCGACCTACAAGTCCACCGCTCCTGCTCTGCAGAAGGGCGTCAACACGCTGAAGAACCGGACCACCGATCTGTCTTCTCCTCAGAAGAGAGGTGTCTGCACCGCTGTTCGTACCACCACCCCGAAGAAGCCGAACTCCGCCCTGCGTAAGATCGCCCGTGTGCGTCTGACGAACGGTTACGAGGTCTCCGCTTACATTCCCGGTGTTGGTCACAACCTGCAGGAGCACTCCGTCGTTCTGATCCGCGGCGGCCGTGTCAAGGACCTTCCTGGCGTCCGTTACCACATCATCCGTGGTACGCTCGACACCCAGGGCGTTCAGGGCCGTATGCAGGCCAGAAGCAAGTACGGTGCAAAGCGCCCGAAGGCCGGCAAGAAGAAGTAATTTTTCCCGCTATCATCGCAATTCTGCCTTGTGCAAGGCAATGCCTTGCTGAGAGTTTTTTATATATATTTATGATAAGAACCTCTTGGCAGGCACCCACGGAAGCTATGGGCTTCCGAAGTACCTATGAAATCATTTTATGAAGGAGGGAAGCACAGTGCCCAGAAGAGGTAATGTTCCCAAGAGAGAGATCCTTCCCGATCCGATCTACGGTTCCGTTCTGGTGACCAAGCTCGTCAACAGCATCATGCTCGACGGCAAAAAGGGCGTAGCCCAGAAGGTCGTCTACGGTGCGTTCCAGATCGTGGAAGAGAAGACCGGCAAGTCTGGTCTCGAGGCTTTCCAGACCGCCATGGAAAACATCATGCCGGCCGTGGAAGTCAAGACCCGCCGTGTCGGCGGTGCGAACTATCAGGTTCCTATTGAAGTTCGGCCCGAAAGACGTCAGACCCTTGGTCTGCGCTGGCTGACTAACTATAGTCGTGCAAGAAGTGAGAAGACCATGAGAGAGCGCCTCGCCGGCGAGATCATGGATGCCTGCAACAACACGGGTGCCGCCGTCAAGAAGCGCGAAGACACCCACAAGATGGCCGAGGCCAACAAGGCGTTCTCTCACTTCCGCTGGTAATTACAGAAGGAGAACAGCATGCCAAGACAATATTCACTTGAGAATACGAGAAATATTGGCATCATGGCACACATCGATGCAGGCAAAACGACGACGACTGAGCGTATTTTGTTCTACACCGGTGTCAATTACAGACTCGGTGAGACCCATGAGGGTACCGCCACCATGGACTGGATGGAGCAGGAGCAGGAGCGCGGCATCACGATCACCTCTGCTGCTACCACCTGTCACTGGAAGGGCGTGCGGATCAACATCATCGACACCCCGGGTCATGTGGACTTCACGGTCGAGGTCGAGCGTTCGCTTCGCGTGCTCGACGGCGCTGTGACGGTCCTGTGCGCCAAGGGCGGTGTAGAGCCGCAGACCGAGACTGTATGGAGACAGGCCGACCAGTATCATGTCCCGCGCCTTGTTTACGTGAACAAGATGGACATGATGGGTGCCGATTTCTTCAATGTCCTGAAGATGATGGACGAGCGACTCAAGTGTAACGCCGTTCCCATCCAACTGCCCATCGGAAGCGAAGATACCTTCCGCGGCGTGATCGATCTCATCAAGATGAAGGCCTATATCTTCTATGATGAGCTCGGTAAGGACATGCGCGAGGAAGAGATCCCCGCAGATATGCAGGAGCTCGCAAGCAGCTACCGCGACCACATGCTCGAGTCGATCTCGGAAGAGGACGACCAGATCATGACGCTGTATCTTGAGGGCGAGGACATCCCCGAAAAGATGATCCGCGCCGCGCTGCGCAAGGCGACCATCGCCAACAAGACCGTTCCGGTCACCTGCGGCTCCTCGTACAAGAATAAGGGCGTTCAGGAACTGCTGGATGCGATTGTCGAGTATATGCCGTCCCCGCTGGACAAAAAAGCAGTTACCGGCATCAACCCGAAGACTGAGGAAGACGAGACGCGCGAGCCGTCTGACGACGCGCCGTTCGCCGCCCTGGCCTTCAAGATCATGACGGATCCCTACGTTGGCAAGCTGGCGTTCTTCCGCGTGTACTCCGGCTGTCTGGAGGCAGGCAAGACCGTCCTCAACACCAACAAGAATCAGCGCGAGCGGATGGGCAGAATTTTGCTCATGCACGCGAACCACAGAGAGGATCTGCCCGTTGTGTATTCCGGCGATATCGCCGCGGCCGTCGGCCTGAAGAATACCACGACCGGTGATACGCTCTGCGACGAAAAGCATCCCATCGTTCTCGAGAACATGGTTTTCCCCGAGCCGGTCATCCGCGTGGCGATCGAGCCGAAGACGAAGGCCGGTCAGGAAAAGATGGGCATCGCGCTTTCCAAGCTCGCCGAAGAGGATCCCACGTTCAAAACCTACACCGATGAAGAGACCGGCCAGACGATCATCGCCGGCATGGGTGAGCTTCATCTGGAGATCATTGTTGACCGCCTCCTGCGGGAGTTCAAGGTCGAGGCAAACGTCGGTGCGCCGCAGGTCGCCTACAAAGAGACCATTCGCAAGAAGGTCAATCAGGAGACCAAGTACGCGCGTCAGTCCGGCGGCAAGGGCCAGTACGGCCATGTCAAGATCATCGTCGAACCCAACGAGAGCGGCAAGGGCTTCGAGTTTATCAACGCCACCGTCGGCGGCTCCGTCCCGAAGGAATTCATTCCCGCGGTCGAGCAGGGCATTCGCGGCGCGATGGAAGCAGGCGTTCTGGCCGGTTTCCCCGTCGTCGATGTGAAGGTCACGCTGTACGACGGCTCCTATCATGAGGTTGACTCGTCCGAACTCGCGTTCAAGATTGCCGGTTCCATGGCATTCAAGGAAGCGTGTCAGAAGGCGGATCCCGTGATTCTCGAGCCTATTATGAAGGTCTGCATCATTGTTCCTGACGAGTATATGGGCGATGTCATCGGCGATGTCACCTCCCGGCGCGGCAACATCGCAGGCCTGACACAGCGCAACGGCGCGCAGCAGATCGACTGCTTCGTTCCGCTTTCCGAGATGTTCGGCTACGCGACCAACCTCCGCTCGAGAACACAGGGCCGCGGCCAGTTTACCATGGAGCCCAGCCACTATGTGGAACTCTCCAAGAACCTGGCGGACGCCGTTATTTCAAAGCGCAAAGGATATTAAGCGCATTAGACCCGTTTGCGTTGGAAATTCTTCTTGTCAAATCGGCAAATGTCGTGTATGATGAAGAGGATGCAAAAATAATACTGTAAGTGAATCAACTAAGGAGGATAATCCAAATGGCAAAACAGCATTTTATTAAGGATAAGCCCCATGTCAACGTTGGTACCATCGGCCACATCGACCATGGCAAGACCACGCTGACCGCAGCCATCACCAAGTACCTGGCTTTCTTCGGCGACGCTGAGTACACCGACTATTCTTCCATCGATAAGGCTCCGGAAGAGCGTGAACGTGGTATCACCATCAACACTGCTCACGTCGAGTACCAGACCAACGACCGTATCGGCCACAACTACAAGACCGGCGAAGACAACGTCCAGATCAAGGGCCGTCATTACGCCCACGTCGACTGCCCGGGCCACGCTGACTACATCAAGAACATGATCACCGGCGCTGCTCAGATGGACGGCGCGATCCTGGTCATCGCTGCTTCCGACGGCCCCATGGCTCAGACCAAGGAGCATCTGCTTCTGGCCCGTCAGGTTAACGTTCCTTCCGTCCTCGTCTTCCTGAACAAGGTCGACCAGGTCGACGACGAAGAGCTGCTCGAGCTCGTCGAGATGGAAGTCCGCGAGACTCTGTCCTTCTACGGCTTCCCGGGCGACGACACCCCCATCATCCGCGGCTCCGCTCTGAACGCTCTGGCTTCCGAGTCCACCGACCCGAAGGCTCCCGAGTATGCTTGCATCGAAGAGCTCATGCAGGCTGTTGACACCTGGATCCCGACCCCGGACCGCAAGGCTGACCAGCCCTTCCTGATGCCGGTCGAGGACGTCTTCACCATCTCCGGCCGCGGCACCGTCGCTACCGGTCGTGTCGAGCGTGGCGTCATCAAGAAGAACGAGCCCGTCGAGATCGTTGGCCTGGCAGACGAGAAGAAGTCCACCGTCGTCACCGATATCGAAATGTTCCACAAGCTCATGGACTACGCTGAGGCTGGCGACAACATCGGCGCTCTGCTCCGCGGCATCGACAAGAAGTCCATCGAAAGAGGCCAGGTCCTGTCCAAGCCCGGCTCCATCCATCCGCACACCAAGTTCGTTGGCCAGGTCTACGTTCTGTCCAAGGACGAAGGCGGCCGTCACACCCCGTTCTTCAACAACTATCGTCCGCAGTTCTACTTCAGAACCACTGACGTTACCGGCATCATCTCCCTGCCCGAAGGCGTTGAGATGTGCATGCCTGGCGATAACATCGACATGAAGGTCGAGCTGATCACCCCGATCGCTATCGAGAAGGGCCTCCGCTTCGCTATCCGTGAAGGCGGCCGTACCGTTGGTTCCGGCGTCGTCATCGAGATCGACGAGTAATTTCGCCAAAACCCCATAACGCGCAAAGCGCCCGGCTCATGCCGGGCGCTTTTTTTGCCGACGCTCTGGAAAATGCCGGGGAGATATAGTAGAATAGGCACATATCTCGGCCCCGCGGCATAGGATACCCGCGGGGGGATGCAGGATGTTCTGGGTGATCGTCTGCACGGTGCTGGCCGCGGCAGGCTTGTTTGCCGCCGGGTGGGCGCTTTTCGGCTGGTGTGTGCTGCCGCAGCGGCGCGAGGCCGTCACGGTCTACCGCCTGCAGGCATGCGAGCCGCAGCTCGAGCGGCAGGTCCGCGCGTTCGTCTGGGCGCGGGAAAGCGGCCTCGCCGCCGGCAGGCTCGTGCTCGCGGGCGGAGAAGAGACGCCCGAGACCGAGGCTCTGGCCCGGCAGCTGGCGCAGGCCTACGCGTGCGTGGAGTATGTGTCCTGCAGCGAATGTTACGGAGACTCCGGATAAAAGATCGGAGCCTTTTCAGGAGAGTATGGAATGGAACAGGAATCGCAGATGATACAAGGGACCGTGCTCGCGGTCATCTATCAGAACCCCGAAAACGGCTACTGCGTGCTGAAGGTCCGCACGGAGCAGGGGGAGACGGTCACCGTCGTCGGGACCATCCCCATGAGCGTCGTGGGCGAGCGGCTGGCGATCGTCGGCAAGTGGACGCGCCACCAGAGTTTCGGCCAGCAGTTTGAGGCGGAGTTTCTCGAGCGCCTCATGCCGGAGACGACGAGCGAGATCCTGGCTTTTTTGTCCTCCCGCGCCGTCAAGGGCATCGGCCCGCGGACGGCGGAGAAGATCGTCGGCCGCTTCGGCGACCAGAGCCTGACCGTGCTCGAGCAGGACCCCATGCGCCTGACCGAGATCCCCGGGATCACAGAGAAAAAGGCGCAGGAGATGGCCGAGAGCTTCCAGCGCCAGTCCGGCATCCGGCGGCTCATCGAGTTTCTGACCATGTACCACCTGCCGGCGCAGCTCGCCGTGCGGCTCTACCGCGCTTACGGGGAGCTGGCGCAGGAGGCGCTGCAGGATGACCCGTATCTGCTGACGGACCCCTATTACAGCGCGGATTTTTCGCAGGTCGACGCGTTTGCCATCGCCCTCGGCGTCAGCGCCGACGATGAGCGGCGCGTGGAGGCCGGGATCCTGTTTGAGCTCTCGTATAACCTCGGCGCGGGGCATACCTTTATCCCGCAGGACAAGCTGCGCGCGGCCACCTGCGCGCTGCTGGAGCTGGACGGCAAGACCATCGACGCAGGCTTCACGCGCCTGCAGGAGCAGGAGCGGATGCAGTGCAGCGTGCTGGCCGGACTCACGGCCTGCTATCTGCCGGAGCTGTATGAGGCGGAGACGTATGTCTGCCGCCGCATCCTCAGCATGGCGGAGGCGGAGCTGCCGGAGCCGAAGCGGCTGGGCGTGCTGCTGGAGACGATCGAGGACCGGCAGGAGATCGACTACGCGCCCGAGCAGCTTGCCGCCATCCGAGCGGCGGCTGCGCAGCAGCTGCTGATCGTGACCGGCGGGCCCGGCACGGGCAAGACGACGGTCATGGCGGGCATTCTGCAGCTGTTCGACGAGCTGAAGCTCAAAACGCAGCTCGCTGCGCCGACCGGCCGGGCCGCCAAGCGGCTCTCGGAGGTCACGGGACGTGAGGCCTCGACCATCCACCGGCTTCTCGAGGCACAGTTTGACGAGCAGACAGGCGCGATGGCCTTTTATCACGATGAGGATGCGCCGCTCAGCTGCGACGCGATGATCGTGGACGAGACGTCGATGGTCGACCTGCCGCTGATGGCGTCTCTCCTGAAGGCGCTGAAGCCCGGCTGCCGCCTGCTTCTCGTCGGCGACCCGGACCAGCTGCCGCCGGTCGGGCCGGGGAACGTGTTTTCGGATCTCATCCGCAGCGGCATGGTGCAGACCGTGCGGCTGACACAGATCTTCCGCCAGGCGCAGAAAAGCCTCATCGTCATGAACGCCCACGCGGTCAACCAGGGCGAGCTGCCGCGGCTGACGGCGACGGACCGGGACTTTTTCTTCCTGCGCCGCCGCGACCCGGCCGCTGCGGTGCGGACCATCCAGGAGCTCTGCCAGACGCGGCTGCCCAAAAACATGGGCATCGCGCCCGCGGACATTCAGGTGCTCAGCCCCAGCCGGAAGCACGAGACAGGCACAAAGGCCCTGAATCTGGCGCTGCAGGCCGTGCTCAACCCGCCCGCGGACGGGAAAAAAGAGAAAAAACACGGAGATTTTTCCTTCCGGATCGGCGATCGGGTAATGCAAATCCGGAATAACTATGATATAATGTGGAAACGGGCGGATGGTCTCGGCGCGGGGACCGGGATCTTCAACGGCGATATCGGCTGCATCACGCAGATCGATTTCCAGCAGGAGACCATGACCGTCCAGTTCGATGAAAAAACGGCGGAATACAGCTTCGACATGCTCTCGGAGCTTGAACCGGCCTACGCCATGACCGTCCACAAGAGCCAGGGCAGCGAATACCGCGCAGTCGTGCTCTGCCTGTGCGGCGGGCCGCAGATGCTGCTGACCAGAAGCGTTCTGTACACGGCGATCACGCGGGCGCGGGAGCTTCTGATCATCGTCGGCAATGAGGACGTCGTCGCCGCCATGACCCGCAATGACCGCCGCCAGCGGCGCTACAGCGGGCTGAAGCTCCGGCTGGAGGGAAAGGCGTAACGCATGAAGCTGCTTGCGTGGCTGCTGGATCTGCTGTACCCGCCGAAGTGCGTGATCTGCGGAAAGCTGCTGGAGAAGCAGGGGCCTGTGTGCCCGCGCTGCCTCGACTCGCTTCCGGAGTATGACGGCGCCGCGCCGCAGGTGCGGTTCACGGAGGCGGGCGCGGTCAGCTTTTACTATGAGGGCACGCTGCGCGAGTCATTCCTGCGCTTCAAATTCGGCGGCGCGGCGCATTACGCGGCCGTCTACGGCGCGTGGATGGCGCATACGATCGAAGATAAGCTCGCGGGCCGCTTCGACACGCTCACCTGGGCGCCGGTCAGCCGCCGGCGGCGGCGCTCGCGCGGGTATGACCAGTCGGAGCTTTTGTGCCGCGAGATCGCAAAGCGGCTCGGCCTGGAGCCGGTCCGCCTGCTGCGCAAGACGCGCAATCCGCCCGCCCAGTCGACCATGGCTGATCCGGCCGGGCGGCGGGCAAACGTCTCCGGCGCCTACGAGCCGGAACGGGCCGCCAGACTTGACGGCAGGCGCGTCCTGCTGATCGACGATATCGTGACGACCGGCGCGACGCTCGCAGAGTGCAGCCGCGTGCTGCGCACGGCGGGCGCGTCGGACGTTGTATATGCGGCCTTCGCCGCACCGAGAAAACAAGACTGAAGGATACAAGACTATGAAACTGATTCGTGATATCGGCATCGACCTCGGCACGGCGAACGTGCTCTGCTACGAAGAGGGCAGGGGCATCGTCCTGCGCGAGCCGTCGGTCGTGGCAGTGGACAAGAATACCGGCAAGGTGCTGCAGGTCGGCTCCGCCGCGCGGAATATGCTCGGGCGGACGCCCGGCAATATCGTCGCCGTGCGCCCGCTGCGCGACGGCGTGATCTCCGACTATGAGATGACGGAGAAGATGCTCGAGCAGTTCCTCAAGAAGATCAATCGCTTCACGCTCGTCAAGCCCCGCGTGGTCGTCTCCGTCCCGTCCGGCATCACGGAGGTGGAGGAGCGCGCGGTCATCCAGGCCGCGATGGAGGCCGGCGCCCGCCGCGTCTACCTGATCGAAGAGCCGTTCGCCGCCGCGCTCGGCGCAAAACTGGCGATCAGCGGGCCGGAGGGGCATATGGTCGTCGACATCGGCGGCGGCACGACGGATATCGCGGTTTTGAGCCTGAACGGCATTGCGACCTCGTCTTCCATCAAGGTCGCGGGAGACACGTTCGACGAGGCGGTGGCGGCGTATATGCGCAAGCGCTACGGGATGCTCATCGGCCTCAACACGGCGGAGGAGGTCAAGATCACCATCGGCTGCGTGTATGAGCGGCCGCAGGAGGTCTCGATGCTCGTCAAGGGCCGCGACGCCAAGACGGGCCTGCCGAACGAGGTGACGGTCTCGTCGATGGAGATGCTCGAGGCCTTCAAGCGCCCGGCGCGGCAGATCGTCGACGAGGTGCTGGACGTGCTGGAGCATTCGTCGCCGGAGCTCGTGGCGGATATCGCGCAGAATGGCATCGTGCTGACGGGCGGCGGAAGTCTGCTGTACGGCTTCGACAAGCTCATCGCCGAGCGCACGCAGATCGCCTGCTCCATCGCCGACGACGCGGATTCCTGCGTCGCCAACGGCTGCGGCAAGAGCCTGCAGTGGATCGGCTCCATGCAGGAGGGCACGATCAAA
>OJJV01001248.1_pt1 | contig 11389 bp, 9 predicted proteins | sample 1596391 | NCBI WGS metagenome assembly OJJV01 (sample SAMEA4350164, study PRJEB24818) | metagenome | biome: human; feature: gut; material: faeces | place: Denmark | collected 2013-09
CATGAGGAAAGCCCTTTCTTTGTTTTATTTGTGCACGGAAATTATAACATTTCCACTCAAAGGGAGGCTTTCCTCTTTTATTGTTTCTGGAAAAATTCCCCTACCGAGTAAAATTTTACACTAAGGGATGGCTTGGTCAGGGGAAAATAGGGGGCAGGGTACAGGGTTAGCCCTTGGGGCGGCGTGACCCTTGATTGCACTTAAAAACCTCGCTTGAATGAGAAATTAGAAATGAGAAATGCGAAATGGTGGTGCAGCGCCAGATCCTTCGACTCAGTTCTCACTGTTCCGCCTTTACATGATCGAACATCCGACATTTCACTCCGCTCAGGATGACGAAATGCGCCGCGAAGTATAAATCATGGCGATGCAATGAGCTGGCATGCCAGTCACGAGTCACCAGTCACTTGAGACTCCCAATCCCTAGCTACAAGCCACCAGTCACTAATCCCCATCTACACATGAAAAAAGAGCTCTCTTTCGAGAACTCTTATTTTCGTGGTTTGGTGGCGGCTCAGAGATTTGAACTCCGGACACAGCGGGTATGAACCGCTTGCTCTAGCCAACTGAGCTAAGCCGCCATATGGAGCTGATAACCAGGATTGAACTGGTGACCTTATCCTTACCAAGGATACGCTCTACCGACTGAGCTATATCAGCATATATAACGATATATGGGAAATAATAAACATGGTTGCGGGGGCAGGACTTGAACCTGCGGCCTTCGGGTTATGAGCCCGACGAGCTACCAACTGCTCCACCCCGCGATAGTGATGGTGGGCGGAATAGGATTCGAACCTATGAAGGCAAAGCCGGCAGATTTACAGTCTGCTCCCTTTAACCACTCGGGAATCCGCCCATATGGAGCTGGCAATAGGACTTGAACCTACGACCTACTGATTACAAATCAGTTGCTCTACCAACTGAGCTACGCCAGCACGTAAGCGACTTGATTATCATATCATCGATTTAGGTTTTTGTCAAGGACTTTTTTCAAACTTTTTTCGAACCTCGCGGCTCGTTTTGAAGTTTCGTAGGAGTGTCCTCATCACGGTTATAGATTATAGCATGGACGCGCGTATCTGTCTAGTACTTTTTTGAAAAAGTTTTGCGAAGAGATCACGGGGCGCAGGATCCGCTCCCAGGTCGTCCTGCCGATCGCTTGTAAGGAAGGTCTCCCCCCTTGGAGGCCACTCTCCCGTCCTCTCCTACTCCCCTTCAAACTCCGAAGTGCGCTCAGCCAGCGGGGTATCCTGTGTGATGTCACGATTCAGGACTTTTTTCGCCCCCTTCAAAAATTTGGGGCGAGGGATCAAAACGATATGTCCGCAGCCGCAGCACTTGATGCGCATGTCGCTGCCCAGCTGCAGGACTTCCCACTCCTGGCTGCCGCAGGGATGTTTCTTTTTCATCTGTACGATGTCGCCGATGCGGAACTGGATGAATTTCATAGTGAGTCTCCTTGTCTATGGTTTTTATCTATTATATAAGGAAAGTGAATCAGGTTCAAGGTTCAAGGTTCAGGGTTCAGGGTTCAGGGTTCAGGAAAATGAGGAATGAGGAATGAAGGTGGCGGCTTCGCCGCAAATATATATGGGGCGATACGAGAAAAACGTTGTCGCACCCCGTTCCGCATTCTGGCTTTCAAAATTCAAGGAAACGTGGAATGATGGTGCATCGCATAAAATATAAATGCGCGGAGGTTTGAAACTAGCGGTTTTCTCGTATCGCAAACCTAATCCCTAGCTACTAATCCCTAGTCACCAGTCACAAGTCACTAATCCCCAGCCACCAGTAGAAAACGAATCGGCAGGTATGCGGCGCCGGCAGGTATGAAACGGATGTAGAGATCCTTTCCGGCATGCCATTTACCCGCCGGAAGGCATCTCTCCATTGTACCATCACCGAACCATGCCTTCCCCACTGTCCCGTCTGTGCGATAGGTGCGGAGGAGCTTTTCATTCTGCCCGATCTCGAAGGTCCCCATGTAGACGCCGCCCATGGGATTGATATAGAGCTTGTAGTTCCCGCTCCCTTTGGTCTTGACGGTGATATGGTAGCGGATGCCGTAGTCGCCTGTATTCTCACGGTTGACACCGCTCACCTCGTCCTTCCCCTGCTGAAAGGGGTAGGACGAACCGATGGTGATCTCCGCATTTCCTTGGGAAAAGTCCCATGGCTCGCAGGAAAGGTAAATATCTGCGGCGAAAGTGCCGCGCATTTCATGGGAATCAGGAGGAAGCGGCACTGCGGTATCGAGAGCCTTTTGGAGCGATTTGTCATCATCCATCGGTAAAATGGCAGCCCCGAGCTTCACCGGGTGTTTCGTTTTGATCTCTACGATGCCGCTCACGAGGTCTTCTTCGGAGATCCCTTTCGGATCGTCTTCAAAGAGGATGGTACGCTCGCCGGGCGCAAGGTGGAAGGTCTTTTCTTCCTGCTTCGCATCGATGGCTTCCCGGAAAGAGAGCGTGCTTCCTGTCGGGATGTAGCTGCTCGATGCATCCCCGCGGATGGCACGCTTCATTGTGAGGGGCTGTTTCTTGTCCGCTTTGGCATAGACGACGAGCCGCGCAGGCGCGCCGGTCTCATTCACGTGGTAGTAGTAGAGGCGCCCCTCCCCCTTTTTGACAGTGCCTTCATAGAGGATCCCCGTCGTATCTGCGTACTCGGGGCAGTCGGAAAAGATGAGCGTGCCTTCCTCCTTCTTCAGGGAAAGAGGGATCTCTGTGTAGTCCTCATACGCCAGCGAATCAGCGAAAGCAGAAGTAGAAATACAAATGGTCGCTACCGCGACCATGGTGGATAAAAACGTTTGATATATGTTCATGATGACATCTTCTTTGATAGAAAAATGGGTGGTTGTGGGTTCAGGGGCGGCCCGTGGGGCGGGACGCCCCTTGATTACAGTTGAAAGTATCGCATGAATGAGAAATGAGAAATGGTGGCACGGCGCATAAAAATCAGAAGCGCCGCAGAGGTTTGGAACCAGCGGTTTTCTCGTATCGCAAACCTAAGGAAACGCTGATTAAATCGCAGAGTCAGATTCTACAAGAATTTTTATACATAGCTTCGTCATAGCCTTCCTTACATAGCTCGCTATTCGCGTCAGGTTATTCCTCGCTATACATAAAAATTCAAGAGTAAAATCTGACAACGATTGAATCAGTGTTTCCTTAATCCCTAGTCACCAGCCACTAGTCACTAGTCACTCCCCCACCATCGCTTCGATCTTTTTGAAGCGGTGGGCGAGACCGGATTTTGTGATACCGCAGATCTCCGCAAGCTCGGAGAGGCTGGCATTGGGGTGGGCAAGGCGGAGGTCGCAGGCTTCGCGAATCTTGGGGGAGAGCGAGGAGCGGCTCTCTTTGGCAAGAAGCTTTTGCACGAGGTGGGTCTGGCGGACGGCGGCGTCAACGGTTTTCTGGAGATTCGCCGTCTCGCAGTTCACCTGCCGGTTCACGCGGTTCCGCATATCCTTCACGACGCGGACGCTCTCGAAGTCCATGTAGCTTTGGGCAGCGCCCACGATCTGGAGAAATTCGGAGACTTCATCCCCGTCTTTGATATAGACGATGTAGTCATTCTTGCGGTCGGTCAGGCGGGCATTCAGTCTGAAGCTCTTCATGGCTTTCACGATCTCTTCGGCGAAGCGGGCGGACTGAGTCACCATCTCGAGGTGGTAGTCGCTCTGGGGACGGCTGACGGAGCCGCCGCCCAGGAAGGCACCGGCCAGGTAGGCGCGGCGTTCTTCGGCGGTCACGAGCTTCTCCATATCCTCTGCGCCGGACAGCGGGGAGAGGCCCATGGTATCTAAGAAATGGAGGCCTTCCTTCGACGGCTGTACGAGGAGTGTGTAGACATTCTTTTTCCTGAGACGGCGTCCCTGCCGTACCATGGTGGAGGGCATGAAGCCGAAATCTTTCTTGAGGTACACCAGGACGCGACGGGCGACAGCGCTGTTGCCTGTGGAAAATTCCAGTCCCCAGCTGGCATGCGCGCCGGTGATGAAGGAACCGCTCATGCGGAGCAGTGCAAGAAGCTCCGCTGCACGGCTTCCCGCATCTTCTCTGGGGATCCGTGCCAGTTCATTTTTGACCTGTTCTGTGAAGGACATCAGTGACTCCTTTTCAAATATTCTTCCAGTGCTTCGGGCGGGATATTCACCTTCAGCAGGCTGTGGATCTGTGCAAGCTCCTCGGTCAGGACTTTCGTATCCTGTGTCGCGCCGCGAAGGGGCCCCAGAAGGTCTGCCTCGATGAGCTGCACGCCCATCCTCTTGACCTTTTCTCGATCGATCTTGACGGGCGCGGCATGGACTTTTTCATATTTCTTCAGCACGTCGTCTTTCGGGACGGCATTGTTGGCGAGGACGAAGTCAATGACGCCGCCGCCCACATGGTCGATCAGGGCTTTCAGGTGGTCGCTCACGGTATAGCCGCCGGTCTCTCCCGGCTGGGTCATGACATTACATATATAGAGTACGGGCGCGCTGCTTTGCCGGATGGCCTGCAGGATCTCCGGGACGAGAAGGTTCGGCAGGACACTCGTATAAAGGCTGCCCGGTCCTAAGGTAATGAGGTCTGCCTGTTTGATGGCTTCGAGTGCATCACCGACGGCGATCGGCGCCTTCGGGATGGTCGACATATGAAGGATGCGTACCTCCTTGCCGGATCTCTCCGGATAAGCAGAGATCTCAGACTCGCCCTCTACGATCTCTCCATCGGACATTTTCGCTTTGAGACGCACCTTCTCCGAGGTAGCCGGGACGACCTTGCCGCGGATATTGAGGACCTTGCTCGCCGCTTCAAGTGCGTTCTGCGGATTGCCGAATTCCTTGATGAGCGCCGCGAGGAAGAGATTTCCGAGGCTGTGCCCCGATAGCTCGCCATTGCCCGCAAAGCGATACTGGAAGAGCTGCTCCAGCACGGTCTCCTTATCTGCCAGCGCGACGAGACAGTTTCGAAGGTCGCCAGGTGCGATGATCCCCATCTCTTCCCGGAGACGACCCGAGGAGCCGCCGTCATCGGCCACCGTCACGATGGCGGTGATGTTCGACGTCTTCGTCTTGAGGCCGCGAAGGAGCATGGAGAGCCCATGGCCGCCGCCAATGGAAACGATCTTCATCCCACGGGAAAGCTCCATGCGGGACAGGATGCTCTTCGACACCTCGGTCTGCCCCGGAGCCATAAGCTCGAAGAAACGCTTCACGAGCCGCCGGACCGCATGTGTCATGATCCACAGCGCGAGGACGATCATGAGCGTACCGCAGACCGCAAGGAAGGTATAGCTGTAGCTGCCCGTCATCTGAAAGGCGAAGCGCAGCATTTCCTCTTCCAGGATACCGAAGATCTGGTAATTCAAAATGAGTGTCGCACCGAAGACGAGAAGCAGGATGCCCAGAGAGAAAAGCAGCATCCACCGCTTCACCGCCAGCCCCGGATAGAGCCATTGGAGAAGATGTCTCATACCTTGCCCTCCATGATATCATTCGCATCGTGCTCGACCGGATTTCTATGAAGATCCCGATGCTCTATGCTGACGCGCGCATGCTTCCTTTTCAGGTACTGCCCCAGCTTCTCCGTCACGAAGACTGAGCGGTGCATGCCGCCCGTGCAGCCGATGGCGATGGTGAACTGCGTCTTGCCCGCCGCCTCGAACTGATGCACGAGAAAATCCATGAAGTCATACAGCTTTGTCAGGAAATCCTGCGTCACCGGAGCCGATGCGATGTACTGCGCGACTTCCTTCACGCGCCCGCTCGAATGCTTGTATTTCGCGATGTAAAAAGGATTCGGCAGGAAACGGACATCGATCACCATATCGGCATCAATGGGGATGCCATACTTGAAGCCGAAGGAAAAGACCGTGATCTGCATCTCCTGATCCGTGCTGTCCGCACTGAACCGGCTCTGCATGTACTCCTTGAGGTCGGAGGCCTGCATCGATGTCGTATCAATGATCATATCCGCCTGTGCGCGCACGCCGGCAAGGATCTTTCTCTCCTGCTCGATGCCTTCCTGGATACGCATATTCTTCGCGAGCGGATGCTGGCGGCGCGTCTCCATGTAGCGGCACACCAGCGCCTCATCGGAGGCTTCCAGAAAGACCACCTCATGCGGAATGCCGCGCTTTTCCAGCTCATCTAAGGCCTGCGGCAGGGCGTCAAAGAAGGAGCCCCCGCGGATATCCGTCACGACCGCCACATGCCGCGTGGAAGACGTGCTCTTCCAGCAGAGATCCGCAAAACGGACGATCAGGACGGGCGGCAGATTGTCCACGCAGTAATAGCCCATATCTTCAAGCTTCTGCATGAAATTGGTCTTTCCGGCGCCGCTCATGCCGGTGATGATGACGAAGCGAAATGTATCTTTGTCCATGGAATGCTCCTTTGGTAAATCGGGGTTCAGGGTGAGCCCGTGGGCGGGGCGACCTTTGATTGTTTGCGAAAAAGGTTCAGCAGGTTCTATAGGTTCAATGGGTTCAATGGGTTCAATGGGTTCAACCGGTTCAACCGGTTCAACCGGGGTGGTGCGGCGCATAAAAATCAGAAGCGCCGCGAAGTATATATGGGCGATGCCCGAACGTGGTATTCAAGTCAACAGTCACTAGTATCGCTTTTTCTAAATAACTGGCATTTAAGTCAATTTCCGAATCAAGTTAGGAGTTAGGAGTGAGGAGTGAAGGCACGGCGCATAAAATTAGGAAGCGCCGCCCCATCATTTCTCATTTCCAATTTCTAATTTCTATTTCTCGCCCAGCACATACTTTTCTACCGCCTTTGCAACACCGTCTTCATTATTGGAAAGCGTCTCGTGGCCGGCCGCTTCCTTCGCGCTCTTCGATGCATTCGCAACGGCAAATCCCCAAGGCGTCATGGACAGCATCGACACATCATTGTTGCCGTTGCCGAAGGTCATGATCTTCTCCATCGCGATCCCCCACTCTTTCGCGAGAGACGCGACGGCTTTCCCCTTCGAGCACTCTTTATTGTTCATTTCAAAGAAATACGGCTTCGATTTCACCTGACCGACCTCGCCGCTGTACATCTCCCGCAGCGCCTTCTCGATGTCTTTCATCTTCTCCTCATCATGCTCACAGAGAAGGATCTTCGTCGGCGCTTTCTTCGGCTGGTAGAAATCGTCTCCGACCTCATGCGCCTTCACACCGCACTGACGCTCATACTCATCCGTTCGTTCATCGCGATGCGCCACATAGATCTCATCATCGATATACGTCTGCGCGTACCAGCCATGCTTCCGGATGGTCTCAAGAATGGCAAGCGCCGTCTGCCGCTCGATCCGTACATCACGGATGAGCCGCCCGCTCTCACAGAGACCCGTGAGCGAACCCGTGTAGCAGATCATCGGTACATCGCCGAGGCCGATCGCCTGCCCCCAGGGCCGCGCCGCCTGAAACATGCGGCCTGTCGCGATCACGATGCGGACACCCTTCTGCATCGCCTTTCGCAGGGTATCCTTGGTGTATTCAGAAAGGGAAATGTCATCATGTAAAAGTGTATCATCGAGGTCGATAGCGATAAGTTTAATAAGATTCATAGGAAGTACTCCTTTATATAATTTAAGGGTTCAGGTTGGCGGGTTCAGGGTTGTGGTGCGGCGCATAAAAATATAGAAGCGCCGCGGAGTATAGATAGTGGCGATGCCAGAAGGTGGCATTTAAGTCACTAGTCACTAGTCACTAGCCACTACATACCCTCATTATACCACAGCTGTGAAACGCCCGAGGACGTGGGAATAAAAAAGCTCCCGCCGATGAGTAATGCTATTAAGTTAAGCGGCAGAACGTTCTTGGCTCCCCATCGGGGGAGCTCCCCGATGGGGAAAGCAAGACGTTACGTAGCTAACGATTTCCTTAACTTAATAGCATTCCCTAGAGGGGAAGGCTGCAATACGAGAATACCATCTTCTAAGAAAAGGCGGCGAAGCCGCCACCTGAACCCTGAACCTTGAACCCTGAACCAAATGAAAGCAAACTAAAAAGGAGCTGTGAAGAAATGAGGATTCATTTCTTCACAGCTCCATCTTATCCTAAGCCATCAATTCTTTTTGCCCGGATACTGAGAGAGACCCTTTCCGAGGAGCTCAATGGCTCTCTTGAGGTCGCTGCAGTTCAGGACATAGGCGAGGCGGGCTTCATCGATCCCCTTGCCTTCGGTCGCGTAGAAACCATTGCCGGGAGCGATCATGACGGTTTCCCCATTGTCAGAGAAATCCTTCAGCATCCAGATGGCAAATTTCTCCGCATCATCGACAGGAAGCTTTACCATGACGTAGAAAGCCCCCTTCGGGTCAGAGGAAATGACGCCCGGGATGGCTGCCAGACCGGCAGCGATGGTATCACGGCGTTTCTTATATTCTTCATTGACCGCTTCGAGGTAAGACTTCGGTGTATCATAGAGAGCAGCTGCGCCGATCTGCTCCACTTCCGGTACACAGAGGCGAGCCTGACAAAACTTATTGATCTGGCTGGTGAATTCATCATTCTTGGAGATGAGGCAGCCGATGCGCGCCCCGCAGGCACTGTAACGCTTCGATACAGAGTCGATGATGATGACATTGTCAGCGAGGTCTTCGTAGGTGCCAAAGCTGGTGTACGCACCGTCGTAGACGAATTCACGGTATACTTCATCCGCAATGAGAGCAAGGCCGTGTTTCTTCACGATGCCTGCCACCATATCCATTTCTTCTTTCGTGTAGACGACACCGGTCGGGTTGCCCGGGTTCGTCAGAAGGATGGCACGGGTCTTGGCAGATACATACTGCTCGACAGTCGCTGCATCCGGCAGGCGGTAGCCATTTTCTGCATGAGTCGGTACCGCTTTTACGTGTGCGCCGGAGATCTTGGCAAACGAATTGTAGTTCGCATAGAACGGTTCAAAGACCAGGATCTCATCCCCCGGATCGCAGAGAGCGAGAGCTGCGAGCTCCAGAGCTTCACTACCGCCATTGGTGATATAGATGTTCTTCGCTTCGTAGTGCATTCCCCATGCTTCATAGTACTTCTGTACCTGAGCAATCAGCTTCGGATCCCCCTGCGAAGGACCATAAGCGACCACTTTCTTGTCAAAGCTACGGATGGCATCCATAAACTGCGCCGGCGTCTCGATATCAGGCTGTCCAATATTCAGATGATAGACTTTCTTCCCTGCCTTCTCTGCTTCGAGAGCATAGGGGCCCAATCTGCGGATCGGGGATGTGGTCAAACTTAATGCGCGCTGAGAAATTTTCATACTGGCACCTTCCTTTGGCTTTCTGTAGGGAAGCACTGATTCGATCGTCATCAGACTGCATTCGTGAATTTTTATGCATAGCAGGGCGTCCGCTGACAGAGACAGCCAGCTGCCGACGCGAGGTCATGATGATGCCATGGATAAAAAGCCGGATGCCCTCTGATCCTCCGATGTGATCAGTTTTCCGTAATTTCATGCATGATAGCATAAAATCATTATATACCTTTTTCAGGCGTGCGTCATTAGGTAATTGTAACGAAGCCAAGTGAGGAAAAGAAGCCAGCCGTCATCACCCCCAAGAGCAGCGCAAAACGACATAGCTATGCCGTTTTTCTCATGATGCGAAAATGGTTCTTTCGTACAAAATGCATAGTAAAAGAGCCCGCCTTCTTCGACGAGCTCTTACTTTGTGGCGGAGAGAGGGGGATTCGAACCCCCGTGACGGTATTCGCCGTCAACATGATTTCCAATCATGCACCTTCAACCGCTCGGACACCTCTCCACGTTTGTTCCCTGACCTATCGGTCAGCACCTTATTGATTTGTATCAGTGGTTGACTGACTTATGTAGTATACCAATCAAAGGCGTATCTGTCAAGCATTTTTTTGAAAACTTTTTGCGAAACATTTTGGTAACAGATTCCGAAGATTCAAAAGGAGCAAGGGGGGGAAGCGCGGCGCATAAAAAATAGAAGCGCCGCGTATCTTGAATCAGGGTAAACACGTATCGCAACCTGAAACCTCTTGCGGCAAATCCCCCCCAGAAACTGGCAAAATCCAGGGTCACTGATTTTAACATGTATTCCCCCTAATCCCTAGTCACAAGTCACTAGCTACTAGTCACCAGCCACTAGCCGCCAGCCACGCATCAATGCGCCAATTTCTCGAAAATCGCCCGGATTTCTTCCCGATCCTTGGTCACACCGAGCGCGATGGCAAGAAGCAGGCGCGCTTTCCATGCGGAAAGGCGGCCTCCCAGGATGAGTCCGCTCTTTTTCATGGAGAGAGCGCTGCCATCGTAGCTGTATTCCTCCATGACGCTGCCTGAAGGCACGCGGGTCGTCAGCACCATCGGAAGACCGGCTTCGCCGAGCTTCATCATTTCTTCTTTGCACTTGGGCGGGACATTCCCGCAGCCAAGGGCATCGACGATCAGGCCATCCACCTGCGCCTCACCGGCCGCGCGGATGATATCGCCTTCCATGCCGGACCAGCAGGTCACCATCCAGACCTTGGCTGACAGGGAGGACGGATGAAGGCGTGGGTGTCCGATCGGACGGCGGCCATAGATGATCTCATGGCTGTAGACCGTGCCAATAGGGCCGTAGTGGAGATCGCGGAATGTGTCGGGATTCGTCGTGTGGAATTTCGTCACATCGAAGGCCGCATAGATGCGGTCCTGCAGGCAAACGAGGACGCCCATGCCGCGAGAGCGATCGCTCGCCGCGACGCGGACCGCGGAGAGGATATTCTCGGGGCCGTCCGCAGAGAGATCCGAGGCACCGCGCATCGCCCCTGTCACGCAGACCGGCTTCTCGGTGTGAAGTGTCATGTCGAGGAAGAAGGCGGTCTCTTCCAGACTGTCCGTGCCGTGCGTCACGACGAAGCCATCGGCTTTGTCTGCAAGCCCGTCGATGGTGCGGGCAAGGGACAGCATCTTCTCGATATCCATCCATCCGCTCGGGACATTGGAAAATTCGACGACATCCACGTCTGCCCAGGAGGAGAGCCCAGGTACGGCTGCTGCCAGGTCTTCCCCGGAGACAGCAGGTACGAGTCCTCCGGTCACGGGATCCGTTTTCATGGCGATGGTGCCGCCGGTGGTGATGACGATGATATGTTTTTTCATAGGGAATCCTTCTTTCTGTGAGATAGTTCTTGTAATAGTTCTATTGTAGCATAGAGAGGGAAGATGGAGTGTAGGGTGCAGGGTTCGGGGTTCGGGGTTCGAGGCTGTGGTTACGGCTTCGCCGCAATATATAAGGCGATGCCCGAAAGTCTGCGAATAGCGGTACTCTCGTATCGTCATCCTGAGCGGGCAGAAACGACGTATCTGCGACAACCTCTGCCAGAACGAGTGAGAACTGAGTCGAAGGATCTATTCGTCCCCCGATTCCTCACGAAAGAGGTTCAGCAG
>OJJV01001250.1_pt1 | contig 11382 bp, 5 predicted proteins | sample 1596391 | NCBI WGS metagenome assembly OJJV01 (sample SAMEA4350164, study PRJEB24818) | metagenome | biome: human; feature: gut; material: faeces | place: Denmark | collected 2013-09
ATACTATACCATTTAACATAAATATTCCAAGTAATATATAAGATATTATTTTTATTACTGGTATATTTTTCTTTTTGTATTTGATATCTATTAGTTCTTTTAAACCTAGTATAGAGGTAATTGCCATAACTATTCTAAATACTGTATTTCCTAATAGGAATGCTAGTAGTAGAATACCCACTACTAAGGCTCCTCCAAGTAATCTTTTCTTCATAATGCCTCCCTATGCTATTTTATAGTCATCTTCAAGAGAGAATATAACATTTTCTTCAATCCAATTTTTTCTTGGTTCTACAGCATCTCCCATAAGTACTGATACTCTTTTTTCAGCAAGAGCTGCATCTGTTATATTTACTTTAATTAACTTTCTTTCTTCTGGATCCATAGTAGTTTCCCATAACTGGTTAGCATTCATTTCACCAAGTCCTTTGTATCTTTGTACTTTATAGTTTGTTTTTCCTTTTGTTTCTTCTCTTAATTCTTCATTAGACCAAGCATATACGTGTTTACTACCACTAGTTACTTTATATAGTGGTGGCATTGCTATAAATAGATGCCCTTCTTCAATAAGCGGTTTCATATATCTATAGAAGAATGTTAATAATAAACATTGTATATGTGCACCATCATCATCAGCATCAGTCATTATTATTACTTTACCATAATTTATATCTTTTACATTGAAGTCACTACCTACTCCTGCACCTATTGTATAAATTAGAGTATTTATTTCTTCATTTTTAAATATTTCTTCCATTCTTGTTTTTTCAGTATTTAATACTTTACCACGAAGTGGAAGAATAGCTTGTACTTTTCTATCTCTACCTTGTTTAGCAGAGCCTCCTGCTGAATCTCCCTCTACTATAAATAATTCTTTTTCCATTGCTTTTTTACTTTGAGCAGGAGTTAACTTTCCTGATAATAGTCTTTCGGTCTTTTTACTATCTTTTCCTTTTCTTGTTTCTTCTCTTGCTTTTCTAGCAGCTTCTCTAGCTTCTTTTCCTTTTACAGCTTTTCCAACTATTTTAGTAGCTACCATTTTATTTTCTTCAAGAAAGAATTTTAACTTCTCGGTAACTATTGCTTCGACTACTGCCCTAGCAGCAGGTGTACCTAGTTTTGATTTGGTCTGTCCTTCAAACTGAAGTATATCTTCAGGTATTTGTACAGATATAACTGCTGTTAGTCCTTCTCTTACATCAGAACCATCAAAACTTTTATCTTTTTTTAAGTAATTATTTGCTCTAGCATAGTCATTAAGTACTTTCGTAATAGCGGTTTTGAAACCAACTTCATGACTACCACCATCACTAGTTTTTACATCATTAACAAATGATACAATATTTTCTGAATAACTATCAGTATATTGCATAGCTACTGATACATTAATTTTATCTTTTGAACTAGTAAAACATAATGGTTTATGTAATACTTCTTTTCCTTCATTTAAATATTCGCAAAAGGCTTCTAATCCATTTTCATAATGGTACTTTTCACTTCTTCCTTCTATTTCATCTACTACTTCAATGGTAAGTCCACTTATTAAGAAAGCACTTTCTTGCATTCTTTCACATATAGTAGAAAAACTAAATGTTGTAACCGGAAATATTGCTGGATCGGGTTTAAATTTAACTGTTGTTCCAGTTCTATTTGTAGTTCCTACTTTTCTTAAAGGTACTACCACTTTACCACCATTTTCAAACTTTATATAGTATTCTCCGCCATCACGACGAGTTACTACTTCCATAACTGAGCTCAAAGCATTAACTACTGATCCACCTACTCCATGTAATCCACCGGATACTTTGTATCCGCCTTCACTAAATTTACCACCAGCATGAAGTACTGTATATATTACCTCAGGTGTTGATTTACCAGATGAATGCATACCTACTGGTAAACCTCTACCTTTATCAGTTACACTTACTGCCCCATCTTTATGTAAAACTATCTTTAAATGATTACCATAACCATTTAATGCTTCATCAATAGAATTATCAACTATTTCCCATACTAGATGATGTAAACCTCTTTTATCAGTAGAACCAATATACATACCTGGTCTTTTTCTTACCGCTTCTAATCCTTCTAGTATTTTAATTGAACTCTCATCATATTTTGCTGCCATAACTATCACTCTTTCTATTAATTTCCATAATAATTATACAATAAAATAAAAAGAAGAGCAAGATTCTTATCGTTATTTTAGAACAAAAAGCAAATAAATTTGTTTTTTATTGCATATGATACTCTGAATATTTATTGCTTGCTACAAAAGTTATTGCTTTTTTATTAAAAATAACATATAATGTATATGAAAGAGAAATTAGTCATAATAAAAATGGCTAACACCTATTGCGAGGTGTTCTCTTCAGATTTTTGATCATCGGAGCTACCCCCCCCTGAGGTGCCCCGATTTTTTATCTATTTTCTATGGCTACCTAGCACTATTAATGCTATGGTAACAAGAATAGTTAAAGCATACGCTATAACTAATTCCATCTACTAATAACCTCCTCCCCCCTAAGGTTAAGAAATTACTTTCTATCATAAAATCACCTCTCCTCCAAAGTAAAACCTTAGAAAAAGAAGAGAACACCATAAGTATTAACCACGCCAACATTATATACTAGTTCAAGTACCAGAGCGGGGGAAAATATGACTATATTTTTTATATCTTTGTAAAGCCTTTATTTATAAGTGTTTATAAGGTTTTTACATACCAAACAATTGTATTATGAAATGGTAATTTCACTTATTTGCTTGCAATTTTATTAAAAATAACATATAATGTATGTGAAAGAGAAATTAGTCATAATAAAAATGGCTAACACCTATTTGCTAAAGGTGTTCTCTTCATTGTTTTTTTGCAAATCGGAGCTACCCCCTGAGGTGCCCCGATTTTTTATCTATTTTCTATGGCTACCTAGCACTATTAATGCTATGGTAACAAGAATAGTTAAAGCATACGCTATAACTAATTCCATCTACTAATAACCTCCTCCCCCTAAGGTTAAGAAATTACTTTCTATCATAAAATCACCTCTCCTTCCAAAGTAAAAGCCTTAGAAAAAGAAGAGAACACCATAAGTATTAACCACGCCAACATTATATACTAATTTGAATATCGTTAGTCAAGGAAAATATGACTATTTTTTTAATATCTTTGTAAAGCTTTTATTTATAAGCATTTATGAGAATTTTGTATATAATACAAATGTATACAAATAATAAATATTTTAAACAAAGACCTTAGGCTTTGTTTAACAGTGAGAGACTATAGGCTCGAACTGAATAAGAAAAAAGATAATCAAATAAATGATTACCTTATTACTATGTTAACTATTCTACCCGGAATAGTTATTATTTTTACTACTTCTTTACCTTCTAACCACTTTTTAATAATGTCACTATTTAAAGCCTCTTTTTCTAAGTCTTCTTTAGAAATATCTTTAAATACTTTAACAGTATCTCTTACTTTACCATTAACTTGAATGGCTATTTCAATGGTATCTTCAGTAGTCTTAGATTCATCATAAGTAGGCCATGGTTCATAAGTTATAGTATTATTATGTCCTAACATACTCCATAGTTCTTCTCCTAGATGAGGACATAATGGACTAAGTGTTTTAACAAAACCTTCAGCATATTCAGTAGGTAAATAACCTTCTTTATATACAGCATTAATAAAGATCATCATTTGACTAATTGCCGTATTAAAGTTAAGTGTTTCATAGTCATTAGTTACTTTCTTTATAGTTTGATGATATATCTTTTCAAGATTTTTATTTTCTTTATCAAGAACTTTGTTTTCTTCAAATAATCTATATATTCTATCTATGAATTTCTTTGAAGCATCTATACCAGCATTACTCCATGGTTTATCTGCTTCAAGTGGTCCCATAAACATTTCATATAATCTTAGAGCATCTGCTCCATGAGATACTACTATATCTGATGGATTTACGACATACTCTGGATATCTCTTACCCATCTTAATATTGTTTTCTCCTAGTATCATACCTTGGTGAACTAGTTTTTTAAATGGTTCTGGTACTGGTGATATTCCTTTATCATATAGATAATTACACCACATTCTAGAGTATAATAAGTGACCAACAGCGTGTTCTGGCCCTCCTACATATAGATCTACTGGCATCCAATGTTTTAATAGTTCTGGTTCTCCTATTTCGTTATCATTATGTGGATCAATATATCTTAAATAATACCAAGAAGAGCCTGCGGCTCCTGGCATAGTGGAAGTTTCTCTTTTACCCTTCATACCATCTATTACTACATTTTTCCACTTGGTAGCATTTTCTAATGGAGCCATACCATTCTTACCTTTATAGTCATCCATTATTGGAAGAGTAAGTGGTAACTCTTCATCTGGTACTAATTTGATAGTACCGTCTTCCATATGAATTACTGGTACAGGTTCACCCCAATATCTTTGACGAGCAAATATCCATTCTCTTATTTTATAGTTAACTTTCTTAGTACCTAATTTATTTTCTTCAAGATATTCTATCATCTTTTTGATAGAGTCCTCTTTATTTAAACCATTTAAGAACCCGCTATTGATGTGAAGTCCATCTCCTGTATAAGCTTCTTTAGCAATATCGCCGCCTTCAATTACTGGTATGATATCTAGATTAAATTTCTTAGCAAATTCATAGTCTCTTTCATCGTGAGCAGGTACTGCCATAATGGCTCCATTAGCATAACTTGCTAGAACATAATCACTTATCCAGATAGGTATTTTTTTATTATTTACAGGATTAATAGCATAAGCTCCAGTGAATACTCCTGTTTTTTCTTTACTAGCATTTGTTCTTTCTAGTTCTGACTTAGAGGCTGATAACTTAATATAGTTCTCTACTACATCTTTATATTCAGGAGTTGTTATTTCTTTTACTAGACTATGTTCAGGAGCAAGCACACAGTAGGTAGCACCAAACAAGGTATCACACCTTGTAGTGAATACTGTGAATTCTTTATTGGTACCATCTACTTTGAAAGTAATATTAGCACCATAACTCTTACCTATCCAGTTTCTTTGGATTTCTTTAGTGGATTCTGGCCAATCTAAATTATCTAGGTTATTTAGAAGTCTATCGGCAAACTTTGGTATATCCATAGACCACTGTTTCATATTCTTTCGAACTACTGGATAGCCTCCTCTTTCACTCTTACCATCTATTACTTCATCGTTAGATAGTACTGTTCCTAATTCTTCACACCAGTTAACGGGCATATCAATATATTTAGCATAGCCATCCATATATAGTCTTTTAAATATCCACTGGGTCCATTTGTAATAAGATGGATCTGCTGTTGATATTTCTCTATCCCAATCATAAGAGAAACCTAATTCTTTTAATTGTTTTTTGAATACTTTAATATTTGACTCAGTAAAACCGCTTGGATGATTTCCTGTTTTAACGGCATATTGTTCTGCGGGTAGGCCAAAGGCATCCCAACCCATTGGATGTAAAACATTATAGCCTTGCATTCTCTTCATTCTTGCTACTATGTCAGTGGCTGTATATCCTTCGGGATGACCTACATGAAGACCTACTCCTGATGGATATGGAAACATATCTAGAGCATAATACTTTGGTTTACTAAAGTCTCTTATATCGGTTTTAAATGTTTTATTTTCTTCCCAATAATCTTGCCATTTCTTTTCTGTCTTTCTAAAATTATACATTCTTGTTACCTCTTTTCTTTGCTGTGTTAGTCTTTTTGGGGACATTTTTATCTTTAGGAGTATCTTTTACTTTAATAGTCTTTTTAGGAGTACTTACCATACCATGTTTTTGATAGTATCTACCAAGTAGACCATATAGAATAATTATAAGTAATATTATTATAAATATTCCTACGATTAATTGCCACATCCATTTATCTAATAATTTAGATATTATTATATATGTTGTATCTATGATAAAGGTATTAACAAAAGCCGTAGCATAAATAAATTTCTTATAGTTTATTTTACTTTGATCTAATCGGTAGAGGCTAACTAAGTAATAGAATTCTACGGGTACTTTATTGGGATTATATTTAGTTTTCTTTCTTACAAAGATTAACCAATATAATATAAATACTCCAATATATACAATTAAAAATTCTAATAATATTTTTAGTATATCTTTCATAAATGCCTCCTTATATATCTATGTATTATACTATGATTTTTCTATATATTCAAGTAGATTTATAAATACATTTATATATTTTTTATCTAAACCTTTTCTTTTTAGTTTTCTTATTTTTATTCTTTTCTTTCTTATTTCTAAATCACTAAATAATATCTTATCTAATTCTTCTTTTAAGTTGGTTCTTATTTCTAGATCAAATAAGATATTTTTTATTTCTTCATTTATTATTACATCTGATCCTACAAGTATATTAGTACCTTTGATATTTAATTTGATTTCTCTACCTACGATAGCATTATCTATTTTTATGATAAAGTCATCTCTATCATAATAAGTGCTATAACTTATTGTTTTATCTTCAATATTTACTTCAGTTATATTTCTAGTATTTTTAAATCTAAGTAAGTATGTTCTTTTGGATAATAAGTTCTTACCTTCTTCTTTTGAGATAATAAATGTATAATTATCTAATTCATACTGATAATTAAACTTAGTTATCATGTATAAGCCTTTTTTATAGTTATTAGAATAGCCATCATCTTCGTAGAAGGAATACTCACCATTATCTAGTGGATATATATTTAGTTCTAATATACTTGGTATATCTTCTTTAATATTTATACTTGTTGGTATGATAGAACCGGCTTTAACAAATACAGGATAGTCTTCATCACGATAGAAGTTATTATAGTATTTATTACCAGTATATTTTTTACCATTTAGGTAATCAAACCATATACCATTTGGTACATATATTTTCTTTATTGATCTTTTAATAACACTATTTTTTCTTTCAGTAATTGGGGCTATAAAGAAGTTTCTACAGAAGAAGTATTCATTCTTATATAGTGGTTCATCTATTATCTTAGGATAATCTATATAGAATGGTTTTACTAGTCCATGCCCAGTTTTATGATAGTTATAACTTTCACTATATAGATATGGTATTAGTTTATATCTTAAATTCATATAGTATATTATATTATTTCTAATGATACTATTCCATTTCCATGGTTCTCTTTTATAGTATACTCCGCCTTCACTAGCTAAGAGAAATATTGGTGAGAAACAAGAGAACTCAATATACCTTAAGTATAATTCGTCTTCTTCAATACCACCGTGATATCCACCAATAGGATGAGCTATAAAGGATAAGCCTATGTTATATCCTTGAGAATTATATCTTGGTAATAAATTTAATGTTGTCCAGTTTACTAAGGTTTTACCACTCCAAATAATAGGATATCTATGCATAGCTATATTTGCATTTCTAGATAGTGTTAATCCTCTTATATTTTTTATATTACTTAGTCCATGGTGATAGTGGTCTATCTTCCATAAATTTATTCTATCTAAGGGATTATTATAATCAATACTATATACTGATACTCCAAGATTATTTAAGTTATTTATAAATATATTAAAATATATACCTATCTTATCATTAGATAATGGGATAAAATTTACTTTATCTAGATTAGTATAATTACTTATATAGTTATATTCATTAGTACCTTTATTTATATAACTAGTGGGATTAATTGTTACTCCTAGTTTTATATTATTGTTATTTAAATAACTACTTATATATTTTAAATTTATACTTGGTATTAATGTACTTCCATTATGCCAATAGTCTCCAAGTAGAAATACTGATATTGGAATATTATTTATATTGAATTTATTTACTAAATTAACTATATCACTAGTACTATAGTTATCGTTCTTATACCATATAGCTCCAAGAGCATATCTTGGTATTAAATTAGGATAGCCTGTTAGAGTAAAATAATCTGTTAGACAGCCTTCAAAATCATTATTATACATAATTAGATATAAATCTTTTATATCCTTAGGTCTTTCTATGAAATTATCGTTTTCATCTAATACTAGAGACCCAGAATCATCTATTAGACATATTCCGTCTAAGGAATATAATCCTTTATCTAATATTATTTTATCTTTGATACTATCTATTGAATAATTAATGGCCCTCATATTTCTTATTTCTTTACTACCTGCCTGCCATTCTTTATTGGTACCATTTATTACTGCTTTTATATTACTACCAAAAGTAGTTGATTTAAAATCACTATCTTTTACATAAGATAAAGTAAATATACCAGTATCTATTTGAATAAGAGTATTACTTTCAGTAATAGAATATGGTACTTTAGGGAAAGCTCTATTTATTACTAAAGAAGTTGGTCTATCTTCAAATACACCATTAATACTATATTCTAATCTTATCATTCTAGGAGTTAATATTGTAAATCTATATTTATTACCTATAATATAAGATTCTTTATCACTAATTAATTTATTTTTACTATCTATATAGTAATTGCTTACATTAGTCATAATATTCTTTCCTTTCTATTCTTTTTATCTACATATCTATTTTACTTTATAAGGCACCAAACTAGTGTTAATACCAAAATTTATTTTTCATCTTTCGCCTTCCTATGAATACTTATCTTCTCTTGGCGACTTTCGCCGCCCTTGCCCCTAACAGACTTCGCCTGTTTGAGGGGTCTCTTACCAAGTTCTTTCTACCAAAGTTATCTCAAATTAACTGCTTACGCACTTAATTTGTACGGATTACTACTTGAGCCATCCCCTGCCCCTGCCTCTATTCCCAGTTCAGAAGAGAGATAAAGGACTGGCACGCCCCCAAACGCAGAATACACAGTGTAGTTGAAGTACACATTGCCTACCGGATACACATACCACACATTGCTCGAGGTGCTGCAATAAGGGGTTAATAACCATCCACTATTGCTTCCATTATTTGTTATAATTGCTTTCATCCAGTTGTTTGAGGTACAAGTACTATTATTGTAATCGTATAGTGTTTTATCTTTGCACTGATTTAAATCTGTCGCATAGCCATAATCACTTGGATATGCTAAGGCTATTTTACCTGTCCATGTTGGTGGTCTTCCTGTATATACTGTTGTTCCTCTTTCGTATCCATATATTTCATTTGGATATATTTTAGAATCAGTCCATCCCCCTAGATTATATGTTGTCTCTGCAATCATATTTCTTGTTTCATCATTTTTTATTCCTGTACTTGTAAAATCACAATCTACCGTAGCATTATTTTGATCGCTATAACATTTGCCCGAAGCACCATTGTAATATAAACTTTGCCCTAGATTGTTGTCGTTAGAGTCTACTTTATAATAATCGCTTGGATTAAGTAGTTTCATTAATCTTGCTGTTGTCCAGTCGTTTTTACCATAATTTGTTTCTGCTCCTGTACTAGTATTCTTATTGTCCCAAGAATAATCACCTATACTTTCATTTCTTATTAGTTTTAATTTGCCATTAAATACTCCTATTATTCGCCATGTTTCACATGTACTAGATGTTTGATTACTATAGTCAGAACAATTAAAGTATATATAGTTATTTGGACTTGCTCCATAATATCTTATATTACCGCCATCTAAATCAGTTGTAGTACCACCTAATCTATCATTCATAAGTGATACTGAAGGTGCTGTGTTATAATCCTTACCATTATTTGTTACTGGTGTTTTTGATGCATTTGTATACAATTTAGTTATGGTTTCTACTGCTGTTAGTTCTTCTTTAAGACTCGCAGTACAATCTACTGATATACTAAGAGATTCATTAGATATATTACCTAGTTCTTCACTATTATCAAGCCATACATATACTGTATATATTTGCTTAGTTTGTTCTAGATATAGATTTTTTAATATTGTTACTTTTGAACCAGATGTAGTACCTTTTAAGGATCCTTGTTTTAGTACATTACCATTATTTACTACAGCATATTTAATCGCAGGACTATTACTTAAATTAGTACCTATAGTATTAACAGTTAACTCTATTTTACCATATATATCATAAGAGTCATCTTTCTTCCAAAATTCGATATCACTACTTGCTCCACCCTCATAAGTAGTACTAGGATTTAGTGTCGCAGCAGTTATATCAGTACCTTTAACATAATTAATATAATATGCTAGTCCGTGTGTTGTAGTATTTACTCCAATATTATTAGATAACTGAGCTTTATATAAAGCATAAGTACTACCTATTATACATACCACTAATACACTTAAAGAAATTATCATAAATAGTTTACTCTTTTTCACTATATTCACCTTACTTTTCTACTAATACAATGATATCATAATATAAAAAAAAGTGCAATAAACTCACACTTTTTTCTTGAGTATTTTTTTAATTATGTAAAATAATATTGTAATAAAAGTATAGAATATTATTACTAAGATACTTCCTATTATACTAGTATTTTCTACTTTTACTATTAAGGTTAATAATACTAATATTAAACATAATATTATATTTTCGTAAATAATATTTAAAATATTACTAAAATTATTTAAAATGCTTATTTTTAACTTTTTATTTATAAATATAATACTAATAATTGTACTAGTAGTCATACCTATTATTATAGATAATACGCTGCCAAAATATAGACTACTACCCATACGATAACTGGCATTAATAAGTGGTATTTCAAATACTAGTTTAATTATTAATCCGCTTAATAAGGATATTTTATTTATTTTACTACTGGTAACTTTTATACTAATATCCATTACATAATTATATAATGTATAAAAGAATATTAATACTACTAAATCAAACAGAAAATTATTATTACTAAATAGTATTTTACAAATAGGACCTGATATTATCATTAAAAGTATTGTTATTGTAATCAAATAATTAGATACTTTAATTATTTGATTACTAAAATTATCGCTATTTACTTCAAGATGTTTTTTTAATATATAACTAATATATTTTATAAAGTATATTCCATAGAAGTATACATTAACTATAATTATACTTGTATTTTCATAACTATAATTATATTTATTAATTAAAGTATAATATAGTATTATTATTGATGTATATATATAGCCTTCTTTAATAAGATTATATATAGTTATACTTTTATTAATATCTAATATACTTCTTATTATTTCTTTATAATTATATTTTTCTCTTACTTTTACTTTATTTTTTCTTAATATAAAGATATATAGTAATAACATTATTATAATAAATATCATTATATTTACTGAATATAGTAGTAATACTTTAATATAATCATCTAATTTAAATACTTGATATAAAAGTATACCTGATATACTATTTATTAATAATAGTAATAATAAATATATATTTAATAGTTTAGTAC
>OJJV01001254.1_pt1 | contig 11345 bp, 9 predicted proteins | sample 1596391 | NCBI WGS metagenome assembly OJJV01 (sample SAMEA4350164, study PRJEB24818) | metagenome | biome: human; feature: gut; material: faeces | place: Denmark | collected 2013-09
TCAGAAAGCACTCCGTCTGGAGCAGCTCACGAACGAGCTGTTTGGATTCGTCAAGCTGGAGCACAAAGAGATGCAGCTGCATCTCGGAAAACTTGATCTGGTGCAGCTGATGGAGCAGATGCTCGACGAGATGTGCTCGCTCTTAGGAGGACGTGCCGCCGAACAACTCTTCACGGGTCATATCTCGACGGGAGCCATGAATGATTTGGAGCGTGCCACGAAGGCTGCCTTTAGCATGGCGACTTATTATGGTATGAGCGACAAGCTCCCCAATATATGCTACTACGACAACAGCGAGTATGGTTTCCAAAAGCCTTACAGCGAAAAGACCGCATGTCTGATCGATGAAGAGGTGTTGAAGATAGTCAACCAGCTGTATGATCGTGCTAAGCAGATCCTCGACGAACACAAGGAGGGACACGCCCAGCTGGCCCAGTTGCTCGTGGAGAAGGAGGTCGTTATGGCGGAGGATGTGGAGCGCATCTTCGGCAAGCGTCCTTGGTCGAGCCGCACGCAGGAGTTGATGGCCGAGGAAGAGAAGAACGAGTTGCGACTGGAGAACATGCCCGAGGCGGTCAGAAAGGCCCAGGAGGAGCATGAGAAGGCGGAGGCCGAGAAAGACGACCACGCAGAAGACGACACTGAGGATAAGGAGAAGGAATGATGAGCGAAAAACAGAAAAATCTGATCACGCGATCTATCTTTGGTGCGCTCTTTGTAGCCATCATGGTGCTTGGCTTCACGCGTCCCCATTATATGGTCGTCCTCTTTGCAGTCATCACGGGCATGACGCTATGGGAGTTTAGCGGACTGGTCAATGACCAAAAAGGCATCAGTGTCAACCGTTTTATTTCCACGGCGGCGGGAGTCTATTTCTTCGTGGCAGTGGCAGGGCAGCGTATGGGCTTCGTCGAAGGATTCAGTGCGTACATCCCCTACATTCTTTCGATTATCTATCTGTTCATCGCCGAACTCTATCTGAAGAATGAGAATCCGCTCCATTGTTGGGCTTACACGATGCTCGGACAGATGTATATTGCCCTCCCGTTCTCGATGGTCAACGTATTGGCTTTTCAGACCACTCCAGAGGGAATGCTCACGGTCGATATGCTTTTGCCCCTGAGCGTCTTCGTGCTCCTTTGGACCAACGATACAGGAGCCTATTGTGCTGGATCCTTGCTGGGAAAGCACAAGCTCTTTCCACGCGTCAGCCCTGGCAAATCCTGGGAGGGAAGCATTGGTGGCGGCGTGCTCGTGCTGGTTGTCTCCTACCTGATAGGGTGGTATGTCAATCAAGGAGCAGAACCCCATGTCCTCAATGAGTGGCAGTGGATGGGGCTCGGTCTGGTAGTCTGCGTCTTTGGCACGTGGGGCGACCTTGTGGAGAGTCTCTTCAAGCGCACCATCGGCGTCAAGGACAGTGGCAATGTAATCCCTGGTCATGGAGGCATGCTCGATCGCTTCGACTCGTCGCTCATGGCCCTTCCTGCCGCGGTAGTCTATCTTTATTCGCTGACGCTGTTGGGCTGATGCGGTGCAATTTTGAATAACAAACTAATAGAAAATAAAAATGTCACATCGTTTTATATCCGCAACCTATCAGTTGTACATTGAGGAGAATGGTCAGGAAGTGCTCAAAGAGCAAATCACCGAGGACCAGCCCCTCTCTATTTATACGGAGATAGGTATGCTCCTTCCCTCGTTCGAGACCCGTTTGGCAGAGTTTGTGACGGGGGTCGATTACGATTTTGTCCTTCCCCACGCCGATGCCTATGGCGAGTACGACCCCAAAGGGCGTGCCACGCTTTCCAAGAAGATGTTCTCGCCCGATGGTGTCTTTGACGAGGCCAATGTCTTTGCTGGCGCAGTTATCCCCTTGGCCGACGAGAACGGTCAGCGCTATCTTGGCTATGTCGTCTCGGTGGACGACGACACGGTGACGGTGGATATGAACCATCCGCTCGCAGGCAAGGATCTCCATTTCAAGGGACGCATCATCGAGAACCGCCCCGCTACCGAGGAGGAAGTCAACGACTTCGTCGAGAAGAGCAAGCAGCATCATTGCAGTGGACATTGCGGTGACTGCGGTGGCGGTTGTGGCGACGGTGGCGATTGCCATTGTGACGGCGACGGTGAGGGTGGCTGCCATTGTGGTGATGGTGAGGGTGGTGGCTGCGGCTGCCACTAATGATCAGTCATTGGGCCGGCGATGCGCAACACGTTTGGTACACTCTACACGCTCACTACGTTTGGTGAGAGCCATGGCGAGGGAGTCGGTGGCGTCATCGATGGCATGCCTTCGGGCGTAGCGGTCGATGAGGCCTTCATTCAGCGAGAGCTGGACCGTCGTCGCCCAGGTCAGAGCCCGCTCACCACGGGGCGCAAAGAGACCGACAAGGTGCGTCTGCTGAGTGGCATCTTTGAGGGCAAGACCACGGGAACACCCATTGGCTTTGTTGTTCCCAATACGGATGCTCGCCCCGAGGACTATGCTACTTATCGCACACTCTATCGTCCGTCCCATGCCGACTATACCTATCAGAAGAAGTACGGCCTCCGCGACTATCGCGGAGGCGGACGCTCTTCGGCCCGCATCACACTCTCGCGGGTCGTAGGCGGCGCTTTCGCCAAATTGGCATTGCGACGCCACGGCATTTCCGTCGCGGCTTTCACCTCGCAGGTGGGTGACGTCCGACTTCCCTTGGACCTTGCTCACGATGTTTTTGATCCATCTTTGATAGAAGAGAACGCCGTTCGCTGCCCCTCTCCGGCCTATGCCGAGGAGATGGCAGCCCTTATCCGCCGAGTTCGTGCTCTTGGCGACACGGTGGGAGGCACTGTCACTTGTGTCATCAAAGGTTGTCCTGCGGGCTTGGGCGAGCCAGAGTTCTCCAAGTTGCAGGCTTGCCTCGCCTCGGCCATGATGAGCATCAATGCCGCGAAAGGCTTCGACTATGGTTCGGGATTTGATGCGCTTCCCCTTTTGGGAAGTCAGCTCAACGATTCGTGGACCACGACAGACGACGGCCGCATCAAGCCGCTCACCAATCATAGCGGTGGCATCCAGGGAGGCATCAGCAATGGAGAGGACATCTATTTCCGCGTTGCTTTCAAGCCTGCCCCTACGCTCTTGCGCGACCAGCAGACTGTTGACGTCGCTGGAAAGCCTGTCACCATGCAAGGAAAAGGCCGACACGACCCTTGTGTCTTGCCCCGTGCCGTCCCTATCGTCGAGGCCATGGCTGCCATGGTGGTGCTCGACCAGTTGCTTATCTTCCAGTCGCAGCAGTAAAAAAAAGCGGTTAAGACTGCTTGTGGTATAGACAGTCTTGACCGACAATGGTATATGATGAAGGCTTCAAATGTAATGATTTGAAGCCTTCTGTGTATTAGTTTCTATGACTCCTGGTCTGAAAATCTCTCGATGAACTCATCTTCCGAAATGATGGGGATGCCAAGTTGCTGCGCCTTGGCATTCTTGCTCGACGTGCTTGTCACGTCATTGTTGATGAGGAAGGAAGTAGATTTGGAAACAGATCCCGTCACCTTGCCCCCTTGACTTTGGATGTACGCCTTGAGTTCGTTGCGGTTTTTGTAATGATGCACGTCGCCCGTGACAACGAAGGTTAGTCCCTGGCACCTTGCCCCCGACGGTGTACTGTCAGGCTGGGTTATCTCCAATTCGGGAAGCAGGTGGTCAAGCATTTCCGCATGGCGGCAGTCCTTCATCCAGCGGACGAACGATGCGCTCTTTTCCGGTCCTATACCCGAGATAGAAGCAAAGACGGCGTCGTCCTGCGTGTTGCGTGCCGTCTGGATGAGTTCCTCCAGAGGATAGGCAGTGAGCAGACGGGTGCAGACATCCTGACCTACCAACGGGATGTTGAGGGCAAAGAGGAGTCGGCGTGCCTCTACCTGGCGCGCCTTTTCTGTGGCTGCAAGCAGGTTGGTGACACTCTTTGTGCCAAAGCCTTCCATGTCGCGCAAGACGATGGCGTGTTGGCTGATATGAAACAGGTCGGAATACTCGCGCACCCACCCAAGATTGATAAATTTCTGAAGCGTTTGCTCACTCAGACCATCGATGTTCACTCCCTCTTTTGAGACGAAGCGCGCAAACTTTTTGAGTTGTTTGGCAGGGCAGTCGGGATTCGTGCAATGGAGTGTGCGCGTGCCGCTCACCTCACTTTCCCTCACCACGGTGGGCGCATCGCAGACAGGGCAAGTCTTCGGAATCTCGAAAGTCCCTGCCGCCTCCACCACCCGAATGACTTTGGGTATAATCTTGTTGGCCTTGATGACGGACAATCGTGACCCCTTGTTGCCGATGCCGAGTCGCTCACATTCAGATATGTTGCACAGCGAGGCACGCTTCACCGTCGTCCCTTCAAGCAGTACAGGTCGGAAGACCGCCACTGGCGAGATGGTGCTGGCGGCACACGACCACTCGATATGGTCCAGTTCTGTCTCCGCGCTCTCGTCCTGCCATTTGAAGGCGTAGCCTGCACGCGTGGCGTGGTGTCCCGTCACCGATCCTGTAGCCGCGTAGTCGGTGTCATCATAGCCGATGACCAGACCATCGACGGGGTAGGGGAAAGGCGTCACGCCCTTTCGTGGCTGCACTCCTGCCGTCACACGTTCTGTCCATCTGTCGATGACCTCTTGGAAGTTGATGAGGTTGGGACCGACTATCAGTTCTCGCTCAACCGTTGTGAAGCCCTGCGATTCGAGCCAATCCATACGCGCCCCCCATGAGCGCAGTTCCACCTCTGTATAGACCAGGGTGAAAGGAATCCAGCGTATATGACGTAGCTTCACCTCCTCGACATCCTTGAGCGTCATGGAGCCACTCGCCAGGTTGCGCGGGTTGGCATACTCCTCGTCGCTTTCGAGGTTGAATTGCTCAAAGTCCTTGTAGCTGATGACGGCCTCTCCACGCACGACGAGGTGACCTTGGTACGGGATGGAAGGCAGGATTCCGCCAATAGCCTTGGCCAAATGGGTGATATTCGTGCCCGTGTGGCCGTTGCCGCGTGTCACCACCTTTGTCAGACGACCACCATCGTAGGTCACGACCAGCGTCAGTCCGTCGAGTTTCCATGAAAGCCACACGGGTCTCCCTTCACTCCACTTGACCAAGTCCTCCACCTTCTTCGTCTTGGCGAGAGACAAGGCAGGAAACTCGTGGTCCTCCTTCTGTCCTACAAGGTTGTCTGCACTGACCCGATGGGTAGGCGATTGCGGCAGAATCACGCCAGTCTCCGCCTCCAACTGCTTCAGTCGGTCGAAGGCTGCGTCCCATTCGTAGTCGGTCATCTTCTCTCCCCGACCGTTGTAGTATGCGTCGGAAGCCTCGTTAAGCTGCGAGACCAGTTCCGAAATCTCTTTGAGTTTCGTTGGATTCATATCTCTAAAATTCCTCCTTAGTCTATGTTACTCAACTTTCGCATGTAAGCTCCACACGCCCTAAAAGGGCAGTAGCTCCTAGCCCAGGGCATCGCCCTGGGTTATTACGGACGCAAACCTGTCGCCCTGTAAGGGCAAAAGCTTTAAAAATCCAGGCAATATATAAGGCTTTTGCCCTTACAGGGCGCCTTGCTGATTGCTATTATACCCAGGGCGATGCCCTGGGCTAGGAGCTTTTGGGCCTTCAGCCCGTTCTTGAACCACTTGCGAAACTTCATTTTTTATCTGATCTCTTGTCTTGCGTGGGCCCGTCCCGCTTGCCGAGATAGGCCCCGAAAAGTGGTGGCTACCCCTCGGGGAGACCGCTTTCGACCTGCAAAAGTAGCAAGAAAATCCCACAAATGCCCCGCGGGGGCAAAGTTTTTCGCCTTTGCCTTTGCCGTTTGGCCGAATTGGTGTAACTTTGTGGCAAAATACAAGTTTCATACACAAGAGTCAATCCCCGTGCAATCGGGGCAACCGTATTAAATAACTAAAGAATTATGCCGGAAATCTCAGCACGTGGCCTTATTGTGCCCGAATCGCCTATCCGCAAGCTCGCACCCCTGGCCAATGCAGCCAAGGCGCGCGGCACGAAAGTTTATCACCTGAACATCGGCCAGCCCGACGTGCATACGCCGCAATGTGGTCTCGACGCTCTGAAGAAGGTCGATGCCAAAGTGTTGGCCTATTCGCCCAGCCAGGGCATTGAGAGCTATCGCAACAAGCTCGTGGGCTACTACGCCAAGCACAACATCAATCTGGTGCCCGACGACATCATCGTCACCACGGGTGGCTCCGAGGCCTTGCTCTTTGGCTTCATGGCCACCCTCAACCCTGGCGACGAGATCATCATCACCGAGCCCGCCTATGCCAACTACATGTCCTTTGCCCTGATGGTGGGCGCCAAGGTGCGCTCCATCCACACGAGCATCGACAATGGCTTTGCCCTCCCCGCCGTCGAGGAGTTTGAGAAGCTCATCAACGCCAACACGCGTGCCATCCTGATCTGCAACCCCAACAACCCCACGGGCTATGTCTATACCCGCGAGGAGATGGAGCAGATCCGCGACATCGTGAAGAAGCACGACCTCTACCTCTTCGCCGACGAGGTCTATCGCGAGTATATCTATACCGACGAGCCCTACACCTCGGCCATGCACCTGGAGGGTATCGAGAACAACGTCATCCTCGTCGATTCCGTCTCCAAGCGCTACTCTGAGTGTGGCATCCGTATCGGCGCCATCATCACCAAGAATACCGAGGTGCGCAAGGCCGTGCTGAAGTTCTGCCAGGCCCGTCTCTCTCCCCCCTTGATGGGTCAGATCATCGCCGAGGCCTCTCTGGAGGCTCCCGAGAGCTATATCGAGGGTGTGCAGAAGGAGTATGTGGAGCGTCGCAACTGCCTCGTCAATGGTCTGAACCAGATCCCGGGCGTCTTCTCTCCGATGCCGAAGGGTGCGTTCTACACGGTCGCCAAGTTGCCCGTGGACAATGCCGAGAAGTTCTGCCGCTGGCTCCTGGAGGAGTTCTCCTACGAGGGCGAGACCGTCATGATGGCCCCCGCGAGCGGCTTCTACAGCACCAAGGGTGCCGGCCTCGACGAGGTGCGCCTGGCCTATGTGCTCTGCTGCGACGAGCTGCGCAAGGCCCTCGTCTGCCTGGAGAAGGGCCTGGAGGCTTATCCCGGCCGCGTGAAGTAAGTCTATCGCATTCCCCCTATAGGGAGCGGGGAGTCGCCCAAGGAGCGGCTCCCGGCTCCTTTCCCTTTATATGATGCCGGACGATTGTGGTCCGGTCTGCTACGCATTCATCTCAATAGAAACACTATGAATTTCCCCCTGTTTATCGCACGCCGTATCTACGGCAAGGGAGCTGGAAGTCAGAAGGTGGCCAAGCCTGCCATCCGCATCGCCACGGCAGGTGTGGCCATCGGTCTGGCCGTGATGATCGTCACGGTGAGCGTGATCCTCGGTTTCAAACATACGATCCGCGACAAGGTCGTGGGCTTCGGAAGCCATATTACCGTGGCCAATATCGCCAGCCTGATGTCCTCCGACCAGTATCCGATACAGATGGACGACTCCATGACGACCGTCCTCCGCAAGATACCAGGCGTGCGCCACGTGGAGCGCTACGCGATGACACAGGGCATCCTCAAGACCGATGACGACTTCCTGGGCGTGGCCCTCAAGGGCGTTGGTCCTGAATACGACACGACCTTTATCCACCAAAATATGGTGGAGGGGTCGATTCCCCATTTCTCCGATTCCTCCTCCACGCAGCGGCTGCTCATCTCGAAGACCATTGCCGACCAGTTGCGCGTGAAGTGTGGGGAGCGCATCTTCGCCTATTTTATCAACCACCAAGGGGTGCGCACGCGCCGCTTCACCATCACGGGCATCTACGAGACCAACCTCAAGCAGTATGACCAGCAGATGTGCTTCACCGACCTCTATACCGCCAACCGCCTCAACGGTTGGCAGGATGACCAGTTTAGCGGGGCGGAGATGCTGGTGAGCAACTTCGGCCAGATCGACGAGGTGGAGCACCAGGTCGTGAAGCGCGTCAACCGCACCACCGACCACTATGGCGAGACCTATTCCTCCGCCACGGTCACGGAGATGAATCCGCAGATCTTCTCCTGGCTGGAGCTGATGGACCTCAACGTCTGGCTCATCCTCGGACTGATGATCGCCGTGGCGATTGTCACGATGGTATCGGGTCTGCTCATCATCATTCTGGAGCGCACGCAGATGATCGGCGTGCTCAAGGCCCTGGGAGCCAAAAACCAGCAAGTGCGCCACGTCTTCCTGTGGTTTGCCACGTTCGTCCTGGCCAAGGGCCTGCTCTGGGGCAACGTCTTGGGCCTGGGGCTCATCGCCCTCCAGCATTTCACGGGCTTCGTGTGCCTCGATCCCCAGACCTACTATGTCAGCACGGTCCCCGTGGAGATCTCCTGGCCTATCGTGCTGGCCCTCAACGTGGCCACGCTCCTGGTCTGCGTTGCCGCCCTCGTCGTCCCCTCCTTCCTCGTCTCTCGTATCCATCCCGCCAAGAGCATGCACTACGAGTAGGGCCTCTTGTCCTTAACGTTTGCGGGTCTCCCGCATAGATTTTCCTCCCACGACAAAGGGCTGGATCCCGATTCGGAATCCAGCCCTTTGCATTTATGGATGATCTGCTGCTATGGCAGCCGAGGGGAGTATTAATCGTCGCCCCACTTGTCGCTGTTCGATTTTCCCCACAAGTCTTTGTAATCGTCTTTGGACGTCTCCTCGCCGACCACATCAAATTTGCTGATGCACACATCGTTAAGACTGCCTCGGTGGACGCTGCCATGCAGAAAGCCTCCGCTGCAGAGGGAGTCGAGGATGATCACATCTATCTTGGGAGCGATATAAATCTTCTTCATTTTGTGTCGCTGTTATTGTCGTTTTGTTATTTGATAATGATTTTCTTTCCGTTTACTACATACATTCCCTTGGGCAAGCCCTCCAGGCTATTGTCGCGGCGCACCATCTGTCCGTGCATGTTGAATACGCCCTCTATGCCGCGCTTGTAGGAGGTGCTATTGCTGCTGCCGTGGATGTCGTCGATGCTCGTGGCGCTATCCTCCACGCCGTCGATCATGAGCGAGACCGAGCTTGCGGATGTGCCCGACAACTCAAACCAGCAGCGGAACGCCTTCAGTCCGTATTGATAGAGCTCGCCATTCTCCTTTGCGCCGCTCGGCACCTGGATGAGGTTGCCCTTGTACATGAAGAAGTCGCCATTGAGGTCGTCGCGGCCTGAGATGATCCCGTTGTTGTCGTATGTCTTTGCCATCGTGCCCTTGCAGACCATCTTGCCCGGGGTGCCGCTTCCCTCGAAGGTCTTTGTTGACACCCAGGTGTTGGGATTCATATGCTCCGTCAGTTTCTTTCTATCGAGCGACACCATCGTGATGGCGTAGTGGTCGGCTTCCAAGGTCTTCGTCAGTCGGTTGTTTTCGTCCTTAGATTTCTCGTAGTTGGTGCCCAGCCATTCGCTGTTGTCCTCGCCCTCTGATGTGTAGAATCGGTCTACGGTGTAGGCTGTCGACTTCACCTGTGTATATGGTGGGTACACGATATACGGCTCGAAGGCCTTGACCATCACCGAGTCGTCGTTTTGGGGCTCCACGGTCACAAACTGCACGCTATTCTCCGTCAGCGCCGCAAGTTTTGCCACCTTTACGGCGTCTCCGAACGTACGCTTCATCTGTCCCCATGTCAGATCGACGGGCAGTATGAGCGAGTTCCACATGTTGTCGTTCAGCTTGCGGTTCAGATGCAGCACGCTGTTCTTGTATTCGTCTGTCGCCAAGGTCAGATAGCACAGGTCGGTAGACTCCTCGTCGAGAATCAGCTCCGGGTTGCGTCGCGGTCCGGCATAAAGCAGCTTGAAGTTGTCTACGGCAGTCAGCTCTTTGGCATCAGCCTCCGACTCGGTTGTAGAATCTACGTAGAAGCCTATGCGGAGCGTAACGGGATTGTCGCTTGTTATTTCCTTCCCATTCGGGGCTTTGTCGAGACATATCTGCACCTGGTTCTCATACTCTCCCTCGAAGAAGGCATGTCCGATACCGGCTCCTTCGTATGCCTTGTCATTGTGTGTTTGGGCAAGCTGATATGCATCAGCCTGACTTATACCGTCGAGAGTTGCTGCTGAGTATATCTCTTTAATCGGATTGTTGTTGGCATCGAGCACTGTAATGAACATGTTTGCAAGCGGTTTCTTATTCGTAGCGATGTTCTCCGAACTGTTCGCTGTGCTGAATCCGTTGCATCGCAGCAGGTACCATCCTCCCTTGTGTACCTTCACGTCCTGATAGAATGTGAAGCCGCGCAGGCCTTTGGTGTAGCAATAGAAAAGCTTGCCGTATTTTTGTTGATGGCCCTCAGTCCTACCTGTAAAACCCCCATCTTGGGTGTTGCTAACTTTGTCATACGTCTTATACATCGTTTCATCTCCGAAACGCACGTGGCTGTTTACATCAGTAGTTGAGCTTACGCCTCCGATTTTCCAGTTTGCAGCACCGATATCATGTATTCTGAAATCAGGACATGTGATAAGGAAAGAGGCATCGACAGCCGACTCCATATATGCAGGGGCTGTGTTGAAGAGCAAGTAATACTCATTCTTTGTAATGACCTTCCATTCCTGGTTCTTGTATTCCGGGGTGTCCTCTGCTGCCAGGTTTGTCTCATAATCGCAGAATTTATTCTCGTCGTTGGGATAAGCAGTGAGATAACCTAAACGGGTAACTGGAAGGAATGAGTTGATTTCGACGAGATACACCTTGTTCTTATCTGAATAGTCCTTGGCTTGTACAAATCTGATAGCGCAATTTTCATTTCTATCCATAAATACCCCATTTACCCCATCTTTATCCTTGAAGATTCCCATATATTGGCCAGTTCCAGAACCTTCCACTTTGTTTTGCAGGAAATACGTTGATGTACCGCCATTCCATCTCATATAAATGGAATATGGTGAAACATTTAGCGAAGCATGAGTACCCCACTTACCACCAATACTCAGAAACTTTTTGGCACCGACGTTATACAGACACACAATCCTATCTCCATCGGTTTCTTTCGTTCCATTGCTTGTACAATTTGCTGACGAAGGATCAATGCCCCAAAGGTTGTCAACACCTCCAATAGTATTTTCTGTTCCGTTGCTTGCAGTCGCTTTATTTTGTGCAGAAGCCTGCCCTATGGGGACAAGAATCCACACGAGTAGCAGGGGCTCACCCGATAAACCTGGGGGATTAAGCATACAGCTTTGTAAGTCTGAAAAGAAAGAATTTTATATCCGTTACTCCTCTTAAAGCAGCTCTAAACGCCTTAATTTTAGCATTAAAAGACTCTGCA
>OJJV01001268.1_pt1 | contig 11259 bp, 6 predicted proteins | sample 1596391 | NCBI WGS metagenome assembly OJJV01 (sample SAMEA4350164, study PRJEB24818) | metagenome | biome: human; feature: gut; material: faeces | place: Denmark | collected 2013-09
ATATTGCGTATTAAGAAAAAATTAGCTTTCGCTTGCATTAGTAGGGTTACAAAAGAAAAAATAATTTTTTTACCGAAAAATGGCAAAAAATGTAAATACAAAAAGTGCCTATTTATAGGCACTTTTTTGCACGTTATACATAATTAATATACTTTGACATTACTAAAAATATAATATATTATTTAGCCACATTAAACAAATAAGGGGAGGCAAAAACATGAAAGTAATCAAGAGAGATGGAGCAGTTGTAGAATATGATCGCGAAAAAATAAGAACAGCTATAAAAAAAGCAAACAATGATGTATCTAGAAAAGAAAAAGCTACAGATGAAGAAATTGAGGGAATTATAAATTATATAGAAGACCTAAAAAAATCTAGAATATTAGTTGAAGATATACAAGACATAATAGAAGAAAAATTAATGGAAATAGGTAGATATCAGCTTGCAAAACAATATATTACATATAGATATACTAGAGCCTTAGTAAGAAAAGCTAATACTACAGATCAATCAATAAAAGAATTAATAGAAGGCGAAAGCGAATACTGGAACAATGAAAATTCAAATAAAAATGCTAGAGTTGTAACCACACAAAGAGACTATCTAGCAGGAATTACAAGCACAGATATTACTAGAAGATTTTTATTGTCAGAAGATATTGTAAAAGCACACGACGAAGGAATTATACACTTTCATGATGCCGATTATTTTGCACAAAATGCATTACACAATTGTGATTTAATAAACCTAGAAGACATGCTACAAAATGGAACCAATATAAATGGAGTTCTAATAGAAAAGCCACATAAATTTTTAACAGCAATGACTATAGCAACACAAATAATAACAGCCGTTACATCTAGCCAATATGGCGGAGCAACAGTTACCATGACACATTTAGCACCATTTGTAAGAGATAGCTACAATATATATTTGAAAAAATATAGAAGCAGAAAATTGCCAGAAGAGCAATGCGTAAAATTTGCAAAAGAAGATTTAGCAAAAGAGATACAAGATGGAGTGCAAACATTCCAATACCAAATAAACTCTATGACAACAACAAATGGACAATCTCCATTTTTAAGTGTATGTATGTATTTAGGAGAAACTGAAGAATATAAAGCAGAATTAGCAATGATAATAGAAGAAATACTAAAACAAAGAATTTTAGGTATGAAAAATGAAAAAGGAGTATACATAACTCCAGCTTTTCCAAAATTGTTATATGTACTTGAAGAAGATAACATACATAAAAATAGTAAATATTGGTATTTAACAGAGTTAGCTGCAAAATGTACTGCAAAGAGAATGGTGCCAGATTATATCTCAGAAAAGAAAATGAAAGAGCTAAAAATAGATAAAAACGGAAATGGACAATGCTATCCATGCATGGGATGCCGTTCTTTCCTAACACCTTATGTAGACCCAAAAACAAATAAACCAAAATATTATGGAAGATTTAACCAAGGTGTAGTAACAATAAATCTAGTAGATGTTGCACTATCATCAGGAAAAGATTTGAAAAAATTCTGGAAGATATATGACGAAAGATTAGAATTATGCCACAAAGCATTGCAAGCAAGACACGAAAGATTAAGCAAGGCAACAAGTGATGTAGCCCCAATTCTATGGCAATATGGTGCATTAGCAAGATTACCAAAAGGAGCAAGCATTCACGATTTATTACATGGTGGATATTCAACTATATCATTAGGATATGCAGGCTTATATGAATGTGTTAAATACATGACAGGAGATAGCCATACAGATGGCGATAAGGGCGAAAAATTTGCAATAGAAGTAATGCAAAAATTAAATGATAAATGCAATGAGTGGAAGGAAGCAGAAAACATAGATTATAGTGTTTATGGAACCCCAATAGAATCTACAACATATAAATTTGCAAAATGCTTACAAAGAAGATTCGGAAAAATTGCAGGAATTACCGATAGAAACTACATAACAAACTCATATCATGTGCCAGTATTCGAAGAGATAGATGCTTTCTCTAAATTAAAATTAGAAAGTAAATTCCAACAATTAAGCCCTGGAGGAGCAATCTCATATGTAGAAACTCCAAACTTACAAAATAATATAGAAGTAGTTCTTCAAATAATTAAATTCATATATGATAACATCATGTATGCAGAGGTAAATACAAAATCAGATTACTGTCAAAAATGCGGATTTGATGGAGAAATATTAATAGATGATAATTTGGAATGGTATTGCCCAAACTGTGGAAATAGAGATCATAGAACTTTAAATGTTGCAAGAAGAACATGTGGATACATAGGAAGTAATTTCTGGAATAAGGGAAGAACACAAGAAATAAAAGAGAGAGTATTACATATAGACAATAAAGATGCTGATTAGAGAGAAGGATGTAAAATGAGATACAACAAAATAAGAAAGATGGATATTTCAGATGGACCAGGAGTTAGAGTTTCTATATTTATGCAAGGATGTGCTTTTAATTGCAAAAATTGCTTTAATCCAGAAACTCATGATTTCAACGGTGGAAAAGAGTTTACAGATGAAACAATAGATAAAGTACTAAAACTATGTGACAACGAAAATATAGAAGGACTATCAATACTAGGCGGAGAACCAATGAATCCTAAAAATATAGAAGGAACAACAAAATTAGCCAAAGAATTTAAAGAAAAATATCCAAATAAAAACTTATGGGCTTGGTCTGGATATAGGTTTGATAAGGATTTAAAGGATAAAGAAGTTGTGAAATACCTAGATGTATTAGTAGATGGTCAATATGTAGATGAATTACATAATCCAGTATTGGAGTGGAAAGGATCCGAAAACCAAAGGGTAATAGATGTGCAAAAAAGTTTGAAAGAAAACAAAATAGAACTTTATAATGATAAGAAAGAAAACGTGGATTAAAATATCCACGTTTTTTGTCGAGAGAGGTCGAAAGAAAGAAGGAAAAATATGGTAAACATGTTGACATAAAGCAGGATAAAGGGTATAATGTAGATACTTGCCGAAAGGCATGAATACATACCGAAAGGTGGAAAGTTCGAATGAAAAGACGGAAAAAGGGAATTGCTGTTTTATTAACAATTGCTATGCTTGTCGTACAAATAACTGCTACGACAGCATATGCAGAAAGTCCCGTACCTGAAGACACCACAAGTGTAACTTTAAGTACGGAAGAAACAGTAGTTCTGAAGGAAGGTGAAGCTGAGGAGGCTGAAGAAACATCTGCTATTGAGAATGAGCAACAAGATGAGAATCTGGAAAATGCTCAAGAAGAAGTAGATTTTCCTGAGGCGACTGAAGAACCAGAGGCAGAATCGGAAGATTTTACTACTGAGCAGGAAGCTGGGGCAACCCAAGAACCTGAAAAATCCGAAGGAGACACACAATTGTACGTGTCTGAGGAAGATCTGATTGCAGTAAATGCTGCTACAGATGAATCTCTGATGGTGGCTGTACAGGCAGAAAATGCTAATCCGGCTAATCAACCCAAAACGTCGGAAGGCGTTGATGTTAATTATAGCATCAAACTGGAAGATGATAAGTTCAAGATCTTCTACGATATCGGAGAAGAGGCTGAGGGAGATGTTGTTTTGGACTTCTCGACAGTTCTGACCATGATAGATGAATGGTATCAGGACCAGACGGGAGATCCGAATGCACACTATTTAGTGCAACCTTCAGACTATGGGATGGTGGATATAGAGATAACCACCTCCAATGGTCACACCTATAGATACCAAGACGGTTCCTTTAGGTTGGAGACCAAAAATACGTCTGATGAGGAAGCACTGAGCGATTTCGTAGGATTCGATGGGCAGAGAATTCCCATCGCGTCTCTTGGTGCGATTGCAAAGTCTACGCCAATGTGTAAGTTATTTGACGTGTTCTCTGGCACACAAGTCAAGCTCAACCATATTCTGAATATGGCTGACTATTTGGCAGACGCCGGTTACACCGGTGAAACAGCTCTTACCGATTATTTGTTGAATTATTACAACAATGAACTTGGTACTAGCTATGCAAACTTCAGCCAGTTGGCTGAAGAACATCCTGAGGCTGTAGCCGATATGCAGGGTGGCATGGCAGATGATCAGTTTTCCATAACGGAAGAACAATATGCTGATCTTCTGGCAAAGTATCCGGATTTAATTGGAAAATATTCCGTGACTAAATCCGGACGGAACGGCAGATTGTATCTGCAGGTGAAGTGGAACGAAAAGGAGCTTGGTGAAGCCAGCTACAATTTGTTCTACAAGGAATTGTTGAGTTTTGCGTTTGGTGACGAAGAAACTCGACAGGGATTCCTTAACAGCAGAGACAAGTGGCATTTGCTTGATCAGGGTGTCCGCGACTATATGGAGGATACTTCTGGCACATGGAGCAAAGTAAATGATTACTTTGCGGAAGCGACTGCTGCTGGATTGACCAAAGAGGAAGCAAGTAAGATTGCTATCTCGATGGCATTCGGTGTAGATGGTCCGTGGACCACAAACAGCTATCAGCTTTACAAGTTCGGATGGTACAACAGTATTATCATGGAACAGGTTGATGGTGATGTTACCATCAATAAAGTTGATAGTGAGACCGGTGAATTAATTACCGATCCCGCCACTTTTAAGCTCTATTATTATAAAATGGAGCTTGGAGATGAAGGAGAACAGCAGGTAACGTACTACTATGCCATTGATGAGAATGGTAATGGGTATTTTACCACTGACGAGAGTGCAGCTGCACTCTTGGTCACTGAAAATGGTTCCTTCACTGTTAAATATTTATTGACAGATGTAGATTACATTCTGCAAGAAGTGAAGGCACCTGGTGGATATGTTACTTCTGACGACATTACTTTTACAGTAAAGCCTAAGGAAACAACAATCATAGCTGTGCCGAATAGCACAGCTACACCGGAACCTACTCCTACACCGACACCTACGCCGAGTGTTGAGCCAACGCCAACGCCTACTCCTGTGCCGAGCCCGAGCACGGAACCGACGCCAACCCCCACTCCTGAACCGAGTGAGGAACCCACGCCGACTCCGACTCCAAGTGCGACTCCTACAACAGAGTCCACTCCGACCCCGAAGCCTACTTCCACTCCGGAAGCAATTCCGAGCGAGAAACCGGCTTCTCCAACTCCTACTCCTGGACAGAACGATAATATGCCAAAAACAGGCTCTACAAATACTGTAGTATACTGGGCAACTGCACTTATCGTTGCTGCCACTGGTGTAATCACAGTAGTGGTTATACAAAAAAAGAGAAGGAGCAAAAAGGACTTCTAAAAACCTTTGACACTGTGCTTTTCGATTAAAGCAATAGTGTAACAAATCCCTGGCTCAAATCGAGCCAGGGATACTTTTACTTAAAAACAAAATGCTTTATTTTTCCTTAAGTAACTATCTTAAGGAGAAATCTTATATAAAAATTATAGCAAAAAAAGGTATATATTTCAAGAAAAACTGTCAAGTATTGTTAATTATATTTTATTCAAAAAAATATAACGATAAAAAACAAGTGAACGAATGAAATGTTTGAGTAACAAGGCTTTGCAAACATAAAAATATTTTAAATTACTTCCTTAAGATAGTTACTTAAGGAAGTGTTTAAAATTAGTGAAAACATAGAAGTAGCAAAGAAAACAAGTAAAGGAGTAAAAGATGAAAGAAGCAAGAGATGAAAAAGGAGTTACTTTACTGGAATTAACAATAACAATTACGGTGCTGTTGATATTAGCAAGTGTTACAACACAATTAGGTCTGGGAAAAACGATGGAATTGAAAAGATACAATTCAGTGAAAAGCGATATAATAGAATTAACAGAGGCAGTTCAAACATATTATATGGCAAAAGGAGAGTTGCCACTAGAAGATGCAGATACACAAGTAGAATTTACACCGCCAGAGGATAATAAAAATCCGAATGATATTGGGGAATATTATGAAATAGATATAAGTCTGCTAGAGAGTGTGAACATTCAAAACAAGAGAAATACATACTTAGTAGATAAACAGAGTTTAACAGTGTATTGCCAAGAAGGAGTAGAATATCAAAGCAAAACATATTACACGATACTAGATAATAATGAAACAACAGATTATTATAACCAAGTAGATTTACCAATAATTTCAATAGTTACATTTGAAAGTAATAATAGTATAAACAAATATTGGGCAACGGAAGGAGACATAGTAACACTAAAGCTATTTACAAATTATGAGATAAGTCCAACAGTAAAGATAAATGGAACAAACGTAAACATAGATTGGAGTGAAGATAGAAGAACTGGAACAGCAACATATAAAGTAGGAGAAATAAAAACACCAGATACAAAAATAGAGTTTAGCATATCGAATTACACAGCAAATGGAAAAGAAGGAGAAACGATAAACAAGCCAACATTTTCTGATGGAGTAACATTAAAAATGAATACATGGGAAATAATGAAAGTAAGCTTAAATACAGAAGCAATAGGAAATGGAACAATAAATGGAGGAACACCAAACACGAATAATCCGATAATACCAAGAGGATATATACCAATAAATGCAGGGAGTGCCACATGGGGAGATGGAAGTTCTGCTCCAGAACAAAGTTCAGTAGATAACGGTCTAGTAATAAAAGATAGCAAAGGAAATGAATGGGTGTGGGTTCCAGTAGAATTAGTAACTTTAGAAAAGATGTATGTTACATCAAATAGTGGAATAGCTTTATCAGGAGATTTAGGAGTAAGTACAAAGGTGTATACTAATACTACAACTGTTGGAAGAACAGGGGATACAAGAACAATGGAAAGAGGATTACCTAATACTACTAGTAAAAGAGAACCGGATGTGATAGCTACTTACGATAAGACAGAAGCATATTATAAAACAATCTTAGAATTTGATACAACAAAGGCAATGGCAGAAGCATTTTCAAGAGATTATTCTAATATGATAAATAGCATAAAAAAATACGGAGGATTTTATATTGGAAGATATGAATTATCAATCGAAGGCGTACAAAAAGGAAAGGCAACATTAACAAATGTAAATTGGTATAACCTATATAAAAAATGTATAGAAGTAAATACAAGCAATAAAATTGAAAGTAGAATGATATGGGGAGTCCAGTGGGATCTAACATGTGATTTTATATCTAGGAGAGGTGAAAAAAAGAGTATAACAAATTCAAGTGCTTGGGGAAATCATAATGATAGTATGGGAAATGCTGCAGTAATGAATGGAACAACAAAGATGTATGGAAATAAGCAGGTGACTGGATTTAGTGAGTATTGGAAAGCTAATAACATATATGATTTTGCAGGTAATGTATGGGAATGGACTCAAGAAGCAGAGAATACGTATTGTCGACTTATTAGAGGAGGCGGCTATGGTAATAATGTTTCTGGTTATTCAGTGGCTGATTATTTCAGCGCAAATGTTACTAGTAATAATATTGCTAGACGGAACACGACCAATTTTAATAATAAGTTAATAAAAATTAAAATAATACTTGAAAACAATAAAACGGATTGTTATAATAAACGTGAAACAAAAAACAACAAACCGTTTTATTATTTCCTTAAGATATATACTTAACGAACTATTTTTACAAAAATTATATCAATAAAATCCTTGTATTTCAAGCAAAAAATCGAAAAAGTAATTCTTTTATTTTTGACTTAATAGAAATACTTTTGAAAAAGCACCAAATCTTTAAAAGTCAGTTGTTTCAAAAGTTAGGACGCTATTTTTTTTAGAAAATTTACTTCGTTAAGTATATATCTTAAAGAAAAAGGAAATAATAGAAGAAATCTTAGAAACCAAGGAGGAAAAAGAAAAGGAATATGAAGAATAAGAAAATGAAAAAAGAAGAAAAAGGTATAACATTAGTTGCGTTAGTAGTAACAATAGTTGTTTTATTAATTTTAGCTGGAATAAGCCTGAATCTAGTGATAGGGAATGAAGGAATTTTAACAAGAAGCAAGGACGCAGCAGACAAATATGGAAAACAGACAGAAAATGAACAACAGGGATTAAATGATGTAGATGACTGGATGGATGAACAATTTGGCGGTGCAGGAATGCAAAAAGTAACGGTAAATACAAAAGCTAAGAAAAATGGAACAATAAATGGACAAGATCCAAACATAAATAATCCATTGATACCAAAAGGTTATACACCAATAGATGCAGGAGATGCAAAATGGGGAGATGGAAGTAGTAGTCCAGCCCAAAGCTCAGTAGATAATGGATTAGTAATAAAAGATGACAATGATAATGAATGGGTATGGGTTCCTATAGAAGCAAGTGTATTATCAAGCATGTATACAACTTCAAAAAAAGAAAACGGAGAAACAATATCAGGAGACGTTGGAGTAGCAACAAATTTGTATACAAAATCAACAACAATAGGAAAAACTGGAGATACAAAAACTTTATCAAGAAGTACACCAAATACAACAAGCTATAGAGAGCCAGATTTAATAGTAGGAAGTGACAGTGCAAGTTACGATAAAAATGAGTCTTACTATAAAACAATATTGGGATTCGATACCCCAAAAGCGATGGCAGAAGCGTTTACAGCAGATTATGCAAATATGATAACAAGCATTCAAAAATATGGAGGATTCTATATTGGAAGATATGAACTATCAAATGAAGGAGTGCAAAAAGGAAAAGCAACATTAACAGATACAAATTGGTACAATTTATACAAAAAATGTACTACATTAAATGCAAGTGATAAGGTAGAAAGTAAAATGATATGGGGAATCCAATGGGATTCAGCATGTGATTTCATATCTAAAAAAGGAGAGCAAAAAAGCATAACAGATTCTACAGCATGGGGAAATTATAGCAATAGTACCGGAAATGCAGCAGTAATGGACGAAACAATTCAAAAATATGGAACTAAACAAGTAACAGGGTATAGTGAATATTGGAAAGCAAATAATATATACGACCTAGCTGGAAATTGCTGGGAGTGGACCCGAGAGGCGAGCAATATCAGCGGCCGTGCTTGCAGAGGTGGCGGTTATAGCAGCAAAGGCTTAAGCTATCCAGCATCTTACCGTAACGGCATCGATGCGATCCACAGCAGCAGCAGCAGCGGGCGGTTCTCGTCCCACTTTAATAATAAAGTAGCACTAGAGCGTTTAACTTTAACTTTGTAAAATCATATTTATTTAATTTTAGATATAGATATAATACAATATCTCAAAGACCTTTTTATGATAATTTCAAAAGTCATAAAAAGGTTTTTTATAGCATAAAATAAAAAGTCGTTAAGAAAATGTGCAAAAACCCATGAAAAGTCATTATAAAAATGTGCAGCATATATAAAAGTCGTTTGAATTTTGTGAAAGAATATGATATAATGTTAAATATAGCGACAAAAGGAGGCGAATTAATGTATAGATATAAAATAGAGGAATTAAAAAAGTGGAAAGAATCTCCAACTAGAAAGCCTATGATTATAAGGGGCGCTAGACAGGTTGGTAAGACATGGCTTATGAAAGAATTTGGAAAAGAATTTTATGAAAAATGTGCATATATTAATTTTGACGATAATAGCAGGATGAATAAATTATTTGAAGAAGATTTTGATCTGGATAGAATAATACAAGGTTTAAAAATAGAATCTGGAGTAAATATAGAGCCTGAAAATACATTAATAATTTTTGATGAAATTCAAGAAACTCCAAAAGCATTGAAAGCGTTAAAGTATTTTTGTGAAAATGCAAGAGAGTACCATATTATATCAGCTGGCTCTTTATTGGGTGTTGCAATACATGAAGGAACTTCGTTTCCTGTTGGAAAAGTAGATTTTATGGATTTAACTCCACTAAGTTTTTTTGAATTTCTAGAAGCTTTAGGAGAAAATGAATTATTAAAGCTATTAAAGAATAATGATTTTCCTATGATAGAGGTGTTTGATACAAAAATAAAAGAATATTTAAAGTTGTATTATTATGTTGGAGGAATGCCTGAAGTTGTAAATGCATATGCAACAAATAAAGATTTAAAAGAGGTTAGGAAGATTCAGAAAGAATTACTTGCTGCATATGAACAAGACTTTTCAAAACATGCTCCAAGTAACATTGTGCCAAGAATTAGACAGTTATGGAATAATATACCAACGCAACTTGCAAAAGAAAATAAAAAGTTTATATATGGATTAATAAAAGAAGGTGCTAGAGCTAGAGAATATGAAATTGCCTTGTCGTGGTTAATAGATTGTGGAATTGTATATCAAATAAATAGAGTAAATAATTGCAAAGTGCCACTATCCGCATATCAAGATTTCAATGCGTTTAAATTGTATTTATTAGATGTTGGACTATTAGCAGCAATGGCAGAGATAGATGAAAAAACTCTTTTGGATGAAAATGAGATATTTGTAGAATTCAAAGGCAGTTTAACAGAGCAGTATGTTTTATGCCAATTAAAGCAATGTACAGATTTAAATGTGTTTTATTGGACTGCAGATACAGGAACTGCAAAAATAGATTTTATAACTCAGATTAGAGGAAACAATGTTCCTATAGAAGTAAAAGCAAGTGAGAACTTGCAGGCAAAGAGCTTAAAGACATTTGTTCAGAAATATAATACAGAAATAAACGTAAGAACATCGATGTCAAATTATAGAAAAGAAGATTGGCTTATTAATGTACCGTTATATAGTATTGGAAATATAGAAGAAATAACGAAGATGTAAAAATAAAATTAAATATAAAATTAAGAAACGTTTTGAATAATAAAATCAGAACGTTTTTTGCATATTTTTCGAAATTAATAAAATAATAAAAAGTGAAAATAATACTTGCAATAAACAAAACACATTGTTATAATAAAAGCGCGATAAAAAATAACATAACGTTTTATTATTTCCTTAAGTTATATACTTAACGAAGCTATATATCGAAAATTATATTACTAAAGTCCTTATATTTCAAGCCAAAAATCGAAAAAGTAATTTTTCTATTTTTAACTTATTGAAAACACTTTTGAAAAAGTACTAAATCTTTAAAAGTCAGTTGCTTCAAAAGTTAGGACGATATTTTTTTATAAAATTCACTTCGCTAAGTATATAACTTAAAGAAAAGAGGAATAATAAAATAAATCCTAGAAACAAAGGAGAAAGAAAGGAGAAAATGTATGAAAAAAGAAAAAAATAAAAGGTATGATGGAGGTATTACATTAATAGCATTAGTGGTAACCGTAGTAGTCCTATTAATTTTAGCAGGAGTGAGTTTGAATCTAGTAATAGGC
>OJJV01001274.1_pt1 | contig 11224 bp, 6 predicted proteins | sample 1596391 | NCBI WGS metagenome assembly OJJV01 (sample SAMEA4350164, study PRJEB24818) | metagenome | biome: human; feature: gut; material: faeces | place: Denmark | collected 2013-09
CTCTTACGGTAAAGGCCTGCCGCGTCGCCGGTATGCAGCATAATGAGAGAGCCGCGCTGAAAAAGCTTGCCGAAAGATCGCTGGTTCATATTCCCGAGGTCTATTTTACCTTTGACGCAACCGACGAAATCCCCATGGATTTTATAATTGAGGAATTTGTGAACGGAACAGACTGTTTTACCGACTTTTCGAAATTGTTTTTAAGCAAAAGAAGAAAAGCGAAATTTGCAGATGTAATAGCGGATTGTCTTGCAAATTGGCACAGCGTTACCTGCAACAAATTCGGCAGCCTCGATTTCCCCGAGTACGATAATTGGCTTGATTTTTACCGACCGTTTGCGCAGGATATTTTACAGACCGCCGCAGAGCTTAACAGAAAAAAACGGCTGAAGGACAGCACGCTTAATGTTATGCAAACAGCGTGGGAAAATTTTGATTATATTTTCAGCGAGCCCGTAAAAGAGGCGTCTCTTATCCACGGCGATTTGAATGTTATGAATGTAATGTCCGATAAAAGACTTAATATCACCGCGATAATCGATCCCCTTGAGTGCAAGTGGGCTGACAAAGAATTTGATTTGTTCCAGCTGAGAAACCTGACCGGGGAGTGCTTCGGGCTTTACGAAGCATATAAAAGGAAATATCCCGTTTCGGAAAAGTGTGATTTGAAGTGTGCGTTTTATGCGGTTTATCACGAGGTGTATTGCCTTATTTCGACCGGAACAAACACCGAAATCATACTTGCAGCGGCAGTCAAGAGACTGAAGAGGGAGCTTAAAAAAGCCGGTATTACATCTTGAAAATCCCACTCAAACGGTGATGCGAGCACACCTGAATGTGCCGAAAACGAGCATATAGTTAAAAACCATCTAAACATCTTGCGCTATAATTTACAATCGGAGGATGACATTGAATATTAAAGCCACGGATTTCTGCGACGTCTCAAATTCTGCCGGAGGCGTTATAAAAGCGATAAATGAATTACAGAGCGGAGACACACTTATTTTCCCGAAGAATGAGTATCATTTTTACAAGGAATATTGTGTTCACAAGGTTTGCCATATGACAAATACGGACTCCTTTAAGGCACCCGACAAGTATTTTGCGGTGCTTATCGAGAATAAGGAGAATATTACCGTGGACGGCTGCGGTTCAACCCTTGTGATTCACGGCGATATGTGTGCGTTTTCTCTGCGCGGCTGTAAAAATGTAAGGCTTGTAAATTTCACCGTAAGATATGCCTCCCCGACGAATTTTGAAATGGAGGTCGTAGAGCGTTCGCTCAATAAAATTACATATAAAATCCCGACGGGAAGCGCCTTTGAGGTTAAAAATAACAAGCTTACGTTCTTCGAAAAAAGTCCGTTCAGCGGAGAGAATTACTATACCTATACAGCCAACGGCGAGTGCTACTGCAACGTAATTCACAGAGGCGACGAGGTTTTCAGAACGTCGCGCTCACCTACGAAAACCGCCTTAAAAATCAAAAAAACGGGGGCTCATACCGTCGAATGCAGATATTTTGTGTCGCCTAAATTCAAGGTCGGAGACGTCGTTGCGATGTCACGAAATAAGCTGCGCGACAACTGCGGATTGTTTCTCGAGAGCTGCTCCGATATCTTCTGCGAGAGGATAACCGTCAACTATATGCACGGCTTCGGGTGGCTGTCCCAGATGTGTGAAAACCTGAGCTTTGACAAGCTGACATTTAAGCCGGCGAGCGGTTACAGAGTTTCTTCGTTTGCCGATTTGATTCACGTATGCGGCTGCAAGGGCTATGTGAAAATAACCGACTCGCATTTTGAACACCCGCACGATGACGCAATCAATGTGCACGGCGCATTTTTAAGGTTTAGAAAGGCTTGCGACGAGCGAACCGCCGAGCTTGAATTTGTACATCATCAGCAGGGAGGTTACAAGGCGTTTTACCCCGGCGATAAAGTGAAAATATACAGCAGAACCGATTTGTCGGAGCTTGACGGCGTTTATACCGTAGACAGCACGGACGACAACATTGATAAAAAGACGGTCATTGTGAAATTCAAAGAAAAGCTGCCGCCGATGAAGCCGGAAATGTATGTCTTTGAGAACATCACGTATAACCCGAATCTCACCGTGAGCGGATGTACATTTAATGCGATTCCGACGCGAGGCATTCTCTGTACAACCGATAAGGAGTCGGAGATTTTCGGTAACACGTTCAGGAACGTCGGTATGCCCGATATTTACATCTCGTGTGATTGCAGGGATTGGTACGAGAGCGGCCCGTGCAGGAATATGAAAATTCACGACAACACGTTTTCTAAAAAAGACCCGATTAAGTTTGAGCCTATTTGTCTTTTGAAGCCCGTCAAGGATGTCCACAGAAATGTTCAGATATATGACAACATTATAGCCGAATGAGCATCGGCTCCGTTTGCAGACACGGCAAAGGCACGTTAGTTATTTTTTAACTAACGTGCCTTTTTTACATTAAGATATAATTTTACGTGGCCGGATTATTCGGCGGATACGGCGCCTTTAAACCTGCGCGACGGGTGATAGGCGAGCAGAGCTATAAATATCAGTACCGCCGTAAGCGACAGGCTTATCGGGTACGCATACATAATGGTTTTGAAGGTAGGAGACGACGGGAAAACGACGTATATCCAAAATACTCTTGTGCCGCAAACGCCTATGGTTGTGAGGAGAGCCGGTACCAAGGATATGCCGAAGCCGCGAAGATACCCCGACATAATTTCGTAAAGCATTGAAAATGTGTATGCCGAGAAAATCAGTAAAAGTCTGGTGTAGCCGAGCTCTATTACCTGTGGGTCGCTTGTGAATATCGAGAGCAGGAATCGTCCCGAGAAAAGAACAAGCCCTATTGTGACGGCTGTTGCGATTGTGTCCTCAGCAATCGACAGAAGCAGGGTTTTCTTGCAGCGGTCGAGCTTGCCGGCGCCGTAGTTTTGACCTACAAAGGTCGTGCACGCCTGACTGAACGAGTTAAAGACATCGTAAGCTATTACCTCTATATTAAATGCCGCGCTCGACGCCGCTATAACTATTGTTCCGAGGCTGTTGATAGCCGCCTGAATTATTATGTTTGAAATGGCAAAAACAGCACTCTGTAAGCCTGCCGGCAGACCGATTTCCAAAATCTGACCGAGTACTCTTTTGTCTATGCGCAGCTCCCTGAGCGACAGCTTTATGTACTTGTCGGACTTCATTAAAACAATAAACAACACAATCGAGCTGATTGCATTGGATATAACGGTGGCAATGGCAACTCCGTTTACGGTCATTTTAAGGACTATTACAAAGAATAAATTCAAAAGCACGTTGAGGCAGCCGGATAGTGCAAGCACTATAAGCGGCGTTTTTGTATCGCCCACGCTTCTGAAAACGGCCGACAGGAAGTTGTACAACAGTATTACGGGCAAGCCGAGCAGATATATGCGAAGATACAGAACGGCATACGGCAGTACATCCTCCGGAATGCTCATAGCCGATAAAATTTGCACGGCAAAAATTTCACCGGGTATCATTACAAGAAAACCGCCGATTATTGCGGTGAGCACCGAGGTGTGAACCGCACGCTGTACGGTTTCTCTGTCGTCCCTGCCTATTGCGTTCGCTATTATTACATTTGTACCGAGGGCTATACCTATAAACAGGTTGAGTATCAGGCCGATTACCGGGCTGTTCGCTCCGACGGCGGCAACCGAGGCCGTTTTGGCTGCGCCCGTGAAGTTTCCGACTACGGCTATATCCGAGGCGTTGAAAAGCTGCTCAAGTATTGCTGTTGCGGCCACGGGCAGCGCAAATCGCGGAAGCTTGTTCCATATAGGGCCGTTTATCATATCCATTTTGTTACTGTTTTTTAACTTCGTCTTTTTCGGCATAATTATCCTTTTTGCATTTACGTATTTTTTTATTTCGGTATTGTTTTTTTAGCTGTGTCGCCTTGTAGGACGCAACATAATTATAACACCAAAAAAATTAACATCAATATACAGATATGATAAATTTGAGCGCCGCATCGCGCAAAGTAGTGTAAAAACCGCAAAGCACCGCTACATTATGCATTGAGGTAACCGAACTTACTCTTGGTCGGTTAAACCTATAAAATAATCGGCGGAAACATTATAAAATTGACAGAGCTTGATTAAATCCTCGATTTTCAATTCCGCTCTTCCGGTTTCGATATGGTTGTAGCCCTGTTGGGATTTGTTGATGATTTCACCTACTTGCTTTTGCGTTAAATCTCTGTCTTCCCTGATGTTTCTCATCCTTGTTCTGTAATCCATTTCCACAAAACCTCCATTGTAATTTGTGAAAATGTTAGCATACTCAAAAGCTGAGTATTGACATATACTCAATAATTGAGTATTATCATAAATGAAGTGTTTTATTATTGAGAAGGAGTTGTAAATAAATGGAAAAACAGAAAACGTCATCAAAACGTAAAGCGGCAATCAAAGTGATTGTGGCAGTATTGCTGATAGCTATAATGACCGGCATATCGTTCGCAGTCGCAAATTTTGTGCACAACAGAAAAAGCGTGCAGGCATCAAGCGTTAAAAACGGCTTGTCCGCATACGAGCTTGCGGTGCAGCAGGGATATGCGGGAAGTCTTGATGATTGGCTTGTTTCTCTCCAGGGTAAATCGGCATATCAGATTGCCGTCGATAACGGATATTCGGGCAGTGAAAAGGATTGGAGTAAAACCCTTACCGCAATGTCGAAAAAAGACAAATCCGATATCAGCTCCGCAGCATTTTCGGAAAAAGGCGACCTTGTAATTACGCTTTCCGACGGAACAAAAATCAATGTCGGTAAGGCAGTTGGTGCAAGCGGCAAAGACGGCAAAGACGGTAAGGACGGCATAGGAATAAAATCGGCAAAAATCAATGATAAGGGCGAACTTGTCATTTCCTATTCCGACGGCAACAGCGTAAATCTTGACAAGGTTGTCGGTGAAACAGTAAACAACGGAGTCGGTATTGCTTCTTCGATTATAAATGAAAAAGGCGAACTGGTGTTGACTTATACAAACGGCGAAACTGCCAACCTCGGCGGAGTAGTCGGCAAAGACGGTCGTGACGGCAAAAACGGTGCTGACGGAAAAGATGGCAGAGACGGTACGAGCGGAACGGACGGTATAAGTATTTCCGCAGCGGTTATAAATGAGTCGGGTGAGCTTATTATTTCATATTCGGACGGGACGACGGCAAACCTCGGTAAAGTAGTAGGTTCCGACGGTATAAACGGTGTGAACGGCACAAACGGTAAAGACGGCATAAGCGTTTCTTCCGCCGAAATCAATTCGTTGGGTGAGCTTGTGCTTTCATTCTCTAACGGTCAGCGCGCCAATGTAGGAGCGGTTGTCGGCGCAAAAGGCGACAAGGGCGAAAAAGGCGAGCAAGGCTTGCAGGGAGCAAAAGGCGAAAAAGGTGACAAAGGCGAAAACGGTCTTAACGGTTCGGACGGTATAGGAGTTAAAAAGTCCGAAATCAACAGCGCAGGTGAGCTTGTAATCACATATACAAACGACCTTACCGAAAACCTCGGCCCCGTTGTCGGTGCAAAAGGTGACAAGGGAGACAAAGGCGACCAAGGCGTACAGGGTGAAAAAGGCGAAAAAGGTGAAAGAGGCGTTCAAGGTGAAAAGGGTGACGCGGGTCTCAACGGAACCGACGGCAAAGACGGAAAAGACGGCACCGGTATAAATAATATTGAAATTTCAAACGACGGAAATCTTTTGATTACCCTTACGAACGGAACGTCACTTAATCTCGGAAACATAAAGGGCGCAAAGGGCGACCAAGGCATTCAGGGCGTTAAAGGCGATAAAGGAGACAAGGGCGAAAAGGGCGACGCAGGCCTTGGCGGTGCAGACGGTAAAGACGGCACGAACGGCACCGACGGCGTAGGCGTTGCAAGCAGCGAAATAAATTCTCTCGGTGAGCTTGTTATAAAATACAGCAACGGAACAACGGTGAATCTCGGCAAGGTAGTCGGCAATGACGGCGCACAGGGAGCTCAAGGCGAAAAGGGTGACAAGGGCGACCAAGGCGTACAGGGAGAAAAAGGCGACCAAGGCATTCAGGGAGAAAAAGGTGACAAGGGTGACCAAGGCATTCAGGGCGAAAAAGGCGACAAGGGCGACCAAGGCATTCAAGGCGAAAAAGGTGACAAGGGCGACGCAGGTATCAACGGTACAAACGGAGCTGACGGTGTAGGCATTACAGATGTTACAATAAATGCCGATAACGAGCTTGTGCTTTCGTTCTCAAACGGCAACGTTATAAACCTCGGCAATATCAAAGGCTCAAAGGGCGACAAGGGAGATAAAGGCGACAGCGGACTTAACGGAAAAGACGGCGTGGGTATACAAAATGTCGATGTGACGGCTGACGGCGCATTGACCGTAACGCTTACAAACGGCACGGTTCTTAACCTCGGTAACATCAAGGGTGCCGACGGCTTAGGCATAACCAAGGCGGAAATCAATACCTCCGGCGAGCTTGTTTTGACCTATTCAAACGGCGACGTCAAAAATCTCGGCAAGGTTAGCGGCGAAAACGGTGCGAATGGCGCAAACGGCGCCGACGGACTCGGAATTAAGTCGCTCACACTCTCCCCGGACGGCGAGCTTGTGGTTACAATGTCCGATAATTCCATATCCAACCTCGGCAATATCAAGGGCGAAAAAGGCGACAAGGGATTGCAGGGCGATAAGGGCGCTGACGGACGAGGAATAGCAAAAATGAGCTTTAATTCTAATGGGGAATTGATAGTTGAGTACACAGATAATACTCGGGATAATTTAGGAAAAATCTCCGATAGTACATCTGAGAATATCGATGTTAACTTCGTATATCACTATGAAGATTCTGGCTATGAGGTAATAGCATCAGATGTTGGAAAAGGTCAAAAAGTGTTAGCAATTCCCAGAACATATAAGGGATATCCGATTACAGGTTTAGGTTCTATAAGCTCTACTGGATTCGGCAAATGCTATGATTTGATACAGATAACAATACCATCAAATATAGTAATGTTAAACAATGCCTCGGGCGGAATGTTTGGATACTGCTCAAAACTTAGAGAGGAAGGAATTATCTTTGAAGGAGAATTTACTACTTGGAAAGATGTTAATACTTATAATACTAATAATAATAATGATACTAAGTTATACTATAAAAATACTGATGGAACATACACATTTGCTAATTATACTTCTATTGAATTTGGTAAAGGAGTAGAATATGCACTATATTTTGATGATGAAAACGAATTGAAAAAAGCATTATTAGGCAAAGCATACTATGTGGTTGCAGTTCCTGTTAAGAAAACATATGACCCCAATGCTGAAAATTTATATGTTTGCCGTGAAAAGAATGGATCAGCATGTACATATATAAAAGAAACTAAGAAAGGATAGATAAAACTATGAGCAAAAACGAAAAAACAGCCAACGATTCATATTTGATTGTTAAAGGCGAGGAGAAAGAGATGAAAAAAATCTCATATCGTGGCAATCTTATAGAAGAATTTAAGGACGATGATGCTGTATATTCTAAAATACAGCACATTAAGACGGATGCAAAAGGACTAAGGCAAATAGCGGAAATTGTAGAAGAATACGGCTATAGCATTTATCATCTTACACAGTTGTAATTCGTAAATGTATTTTATACATAACAACTCCGCTCCGTAGAATCTACGGAGCGGAGTTGTTTTTTATCTATATGGTGTGGGATTGTTTTTGCCGCCGGTCCGGTTCGGGACATATCCTGCAACAATATTTGTGTTTTACGGGGCAACGCTCGGGATATTCTCGATGAGATTTTGTGCAGGGAAATATGCGAATACTATAAATTGAAATGCGAGTAACCGCATTGAAAATTTAACTGCGGCAAGGTATCGGAAATTCAAAACAAACGGTGAATGATACCGTATTAAAAAGATTGCAATCCTCCGAAACAGCAGGGTTGCGGTCTTTTTTTGCCGTAAAATTCGGCTTTTGCACATTAAACCGTTAAAATTTATCGGCAGTTTTATGTATTAAATCGTTGAAATATTTTAATTTGTGTGATAAAATAGCTTTTATCGGAATCGCACACGGCGATACGGGAATGAGAGCTGCCGAAGCATCTCGGCGGCTCGTTTTATTTTTGCTTTTAAGAGGAGTGCTGAAATGACGTCATCAACTGTATGCATTTTGGCGACGATATTTGTTTATCTCGTCGGAATGCTCGTAATCGGATTTCACTATGCCAAAAAGAACGAGTCCTCAACCGACTTTTATCTCGGCGGCAGAAAACTCGGCCCTCTCGTCACGGCAATGAGCGCCGAGGCGAGCGATATGTCAAGCTATTTGCTTATGGGCTTGCCGGGTCTTGCGTATCTGTCGGGTGTTGCCGACGTCGGCTGGACCGCCATAGGACTTGCCGTAGGTACATATCTCAACTGGCTTTTAACTGCCGGCAGACTTCGCAGATATACCCATAAAACCGACTCTTTCACCCTGCCGCAGTTCTTTTCGCACCGTTTCCGCGATAAGAAAAACATATTATCGTGTATGGCGGCTTTGATTATAATAATATTTTTCATTCCCTATACGGCGTCGGGCTTTGCCGCCTGCGGAAAGCTGTTTTCGTCGCTGTTCGGTATGAATTATATGACCGCAATGCTGATTTCGGCAATAGTAATAGTCGGCTACACGGCTGCGGGCGGATTTTTTGCTGCCTCTACCACCGACTTTGTTCAGAGCATTATTATGACCGTGGCTATTGTGTTTGTACTGATATATGCCACCGTGTCGGCAGGCGGCGTCTCGGCTGTTGCGGAAAACGCAAAACAGCTTCCCGGTTATCTTTCGTTCGTTTCGTCATATTCCGAAACTACGGGCGAGAGCGAGCCGTACAACCTTTTGCACATAATCACAACTCTTTCGTGGGGACTCGGTTATTTCGGTATGCCGCATATCCTTCTTCGCTTTATGGCGATTGAGGACGATAAAAAGCTTAAACTCTCAAGAAGAGTTGCGTCTGTTTGGGTCGTTATAGCAATGGCTATGGCTGTGCTTATAGGTTTAGTCGGCAGAGGCCTTTCGGGTACGGGACTTATCGACAGCCTCCACGGAAATGACACGGAAACGGTTATAGTTCGCGTAGCCGGACTTCTTTCAACCCACGGTGTTTTCCCGGCACTTATGGCAGGTCTTATTTTGGCGGGAATTCTTGCAAGCACAATGTCCACGGCGGACTCACAGCTTTTGGCTGCCGCATCGAGCGTATCCGAGAACATATTGCGCGAGACCTTGGGACTTAAAATTTCGGAGAAGAAGAGTATGCTTGCCGCAAGAATTACGGTAGTTATAATAGCGATACTCGGCGTTGTTATAGCCAGAAATCCCGACAGTTCGGTATTCGGCATAGTTTCGTTCGCTTGGGCAGGCTTCGGCGCGGCGTTCGGACCGCTCGTTATATGCGCGCTTTTCTGGAAGCGCACAAATCTCCCGGGCGCAATCTCGGGCATGGCTGTCGGCGGAATAATGGTATTTGTTTGGAAATATCTTATAAAGCCGCTCGGCGGAGTTTTCGGAATATATGAGCTTTTGCCGGCGTTCCTTATGGGACTTATCACAATAATTGTTGTGAGCCTTTGCACCAAAGCTCCGAGCAAGGAAATAACCGATGAATTTGACGAGGTCAAAGCTATGGGTAAGGCGAAATAAGCGGTAGCTTTGTCGGGTTTTAATTTTGACTCTTTGGGGTGCCGGATTTTGTTCGGCACCATGTTTTTATGATGCTGTTAATAATTTGTTTGCAATTTCAACAAGAAATAACATTCAAAATATACCGTTGTTTATTCTGTTCTACAAAAATAAATTTTGTCCTGTAAGATTATTGACAAATTATTTTAAAAAGACTATTGTATTAGCAATGTATCAGTCAAATGCAATGAGCAGGACATGACTATTCGTATCACCGCTTTCAGAAAGCCGTCGGCAGTGCGAGACGGCAGCAAGGCACGTTTGGCTCTCACCTGTTAGCAGCTTCGGTGAAAGATTTTCAAGTAGTCGAAGCCGGAAACCCACCGTTAAAGGGGCGCGCCATCCATTATGGGCGGCGGTCGAGAGGCCGACAGTAAAATATCGGCAAGCAAAGTGGTATCGCGGAAGTAAATTTGCAACGGCGCAAATATACGTTTTGTAAGTTTAGCCTTCGTCTTTGCACGGGCTACCCGAAAGCGGGTATGCTGTGTGAGGACGAGGGCTTTTTGTTTTGCAAAAATGCATTCGGCTGAGAATCTTTTTTAAGAGAAGGGTTAGAAAAATGAACACACTTGTAATTGTGCTTATCGCGGCGGTTGTCCTTGTGGCAGCGTATCTGCTTTACGGACGCTGGCTCGCCAAAAAGTGGGGAATCGATGCAAACGCAAAGACACCTGCTTACCAGTATGAGGATGGAGAAGATTTTGTGCCATCTTCCAAATTTACAGTATTCTCCCATCAGTTTTCATCCATCGCGGGAGCTGGCCCTGTCACAGGACCGATCCTGGCATCGGTATTCGGCTGGGTTCCGGTTCTGTTATGGCTGATCATCGGAGGTCTCTTCTTCGGTGCGGTTCAGGATTTCGGAGCATTATACGCATCCGTTAAGAACGAAGGAAAATCCATGGGACTGCTGATTGAAAAATATATCGGCAAGACCGGACGGAAGCTGTTCCTGCTGTTCAGCTGGCTGTTTACGCTGATTGTTATCGCGGCTTTTGCGGATATGGTGGCTGGAACCTTTAACGCTTATACGGTAGTTGACGGTGTGAGTGCCTTGTCCGATGCGGCCAGTGTCAACGGAGCGGCTGGTATGGTATCCATTATGTTTATGGTTTTCGCTGTGGCCTTTGGAATCCTGCAGAAGAAGCTGAACCTTTCCGGTTGGAAGGAAGCGCTGCTGGGTCTCGTGTGCATCGCCGCATCCTTTGCGGTGGGTATGAGCTGTCCTGTAATCCTGGATAAGGAAGCTTGGAGTTATATTACTTTTATCTATATCTTCTTCGCGGCAGTTCTGCCTATGTGGCTCCTGAAGCAGCCTCGGGATTATATGACTACCTTTATGTTTATCTTCATGATTGCCGGGGCAGTCATCGGCCTGTTGGTAGCGCATCCTACCATGAATCTTCCGGGATTTACGGGCACTAGTAATGAGCAAAAGCCCTCGTCGAGCAC
>OJJV01001299.1_pt1 | contig 11057 bp, 8 predicted proteins | sample 1596391 | NCBI WGS metagenome assembly OJJV01 (sample SAMEA4350164, study PRJEB24818) | metagenome | biome: human; feature: gut; material: faeces | place: Denmark | collected 2013-09
AAATATCGCCTTTGTTCAGTATGTGCTTGTTTTTGCCGCATTCCATAAGCACGCAGCCCTCCACCGCAAAACCGAATTCAAGCTCCTCATGCCAGTGCCAGCTCACAAAATTGTCCGTAACATCGGCATGATACACGGCTATGGGGAACTCCGCATCTCCGTGAAGTCCCGATTCATCTGATTTGAATGGGGGATCCTGACCGCTGTCCCCGCTTTTCAGCACGCTGTAATCAACTATAGACATTTCTTTCACCGCCTGACGATATTTTCATAGTTTCGGACAATATATTTATATCATTTCATGTCACTTGATGTTATAATTATACTATAGATCAGGCGAACAGTCAACACAGGAATTTTATAGGAGGTATTGAAATGATAAGATTTACTGAAGAAAACGGCGCACTTATTGCACGGTCGAGAAATGAAACTATCCGCATTGAGGGCTGGGGCAATAATGCTCTTCGTGTGAGGACCACTCTTCTGAAAAAGCTCCCCCGGGACGCTCACGCTCTTACCGAGAACGTGGCTCACAGCGCAAAAGTGACCATTGACGAGGGCAGCGAAACGGCTGAGATAGTGAACGGAAAGATCAAAGCCACTGTAAACGGCGTGGGCATTATTTGCTTTTACAAGGACAATGAGCTTATCCTGCAGGAATATTACAGCTATTATTACGGCTCTGTACGCAAGGAGGCTATCTGCTACAAGATAAGATCCCGTGAGTACAAGGGACTTGCTTCCGATGACTTTAAGATAACCGTCCGCTTCGAGTCCGACCCCAAGGAAAAGCTGTTCGGCATGGGTCAGTATCAGATGCCCATACTTGACCTTAAAGGCTCTGTTCTTCCCCTTGAGCAGAGAAATTCCCAGGTAAGCGTTCCCTTTGTGGTATCAAACAAGGGCTACGGCATGCTCTGGAACAATCCCTCAACAGGCGAGGCGGCTTTCGGAACCAACATCACCAAGTGGATATCCGATGAGAGCGATATGGTGGATTACTGGATAACCGCCGACGATACTCCCGCTCAGATCGTGACCAACTACACCGAATGTGTGGGCAGAGCGCCTGTTATGAGCAAGGATTATCTTGGCCTCTGGCAGTGCAAGCTCCGTTACCGCACTCCCGATGAGGTGCTTGAGGTCGCAAGAAAATACAAGGAGCTGGGCATCAGGCTTGACGTTATCGTTATCGACTTTTTCCACTGGCCGCATCAGGGCGACTGGAGATTTGACGAGAAATACTGGAGCAGGGACGCTGTAAAGGCAATGACCGATGAGCTTCATGCCATGGGAACAAAGGTCATGGTCTCCGTATGGCCGTCTGTGGATAAGCGCAGCGAGAACTATTATGAAATGGAGCAGAAGGCGCTCATAAGCACCACCGATGTGGGTTCGGTGCAGACCTATGATTATGAGGGCGACTGCGGCACGGTTGACTTCTTCAATCCCGAAGCTCAGGAATTTGTATGGAGCAAGTGCAAGCAGAATTACCGTGACTGGGGCATCGACCTTTTCTGGCTGGACAACTCCGAGCCTGACAGCACCAAGTACGATTTTGAAAATTACCGCTACTATACCGGACGTGGCTCAAAGGTTGGCTGCGAATATCCCAAGAAGTATGTTGAGGCATTCTATAACGGACAGGAAGCCGAAGGCGACCATGAGGCAGTCAACCTCTGCCGTTCCGCATGGGTAGGAAGCCAGAAGTACAGGACACTTGTTTGGACAGGCGATGTTCAGTCAAACTTTGAATCCTTTAAGGATCAGGTCATTGCAGGTCAGAACATGGGCCTTGCAGGTATTCCCTGGTGGACCACCGACATCGGCGGCTTTATGACAGACAACTGGGACGACCCCGATTTCAGGGAGCTTCTCATACGCTGGTATCAGTACGGCGTGTTCTGCCCTATCCTGCGCATGCACGGAAACCGTGGCCCCGACTGGGATATCCCCAAGCTTGATGACCGTGATTTCGGCGGCGGATATCTTTACACAGGCCACCCCAACGAGCTTTGGAGCTACGGTGAGGAAGCCTATGAGATCATGAAGAAGTGGCTGGATATACGTCTTTCCATGAAGGATTATATTGCAGGACTTATGGAGGAGACCGCAAGAACAGGTGCGCCCGTTATCCGCACAATGTTCTTTGAGTTCCCCGACGATGAAAAATGCTGGGAGCTTCCCGAGCAGTATATGTTCGGCAGCGATTATCTTGTTGCTCCCGTGCTTGAGCCGGGCGCAAGAGAGCGCAGTGTATATCTGCCAAAGGGTCAGTGGGAGAGCATCTCCGACAAGAAGATCTACAGCGGCGGTCAGACCGTCACCGTTCCCGCACCTCTTGATGTTATGCCTGTATTTAAGAAAATTGGGTAAGATATTATAGATTTGAGAAATGAAAAAGCCGCTGCAAAAGATGCAGCGGCTTTTTTGATATATCAGGAGAATTTTTATATGCAAAATACAAGGGAGTGATTGAGACACAATATATGCACAGGATAAACACAAGTAAGACACAACATACCCCTCAACCCTTATCCAGCCCGCTCAGATCTATCTCATATTTCATCTCTCTAACAGCGTCATTTTGGCGGTAAAACATTATCATGTACCAGGGCAGATAACGGACATCTCCCGACTGCAGATTGCCTTTGCAGAAAACCGTCGAGCTTCCGAAATGCCAGCCCTCAACAGACCTTATCCTGTCAAGAGCATTGTGCTTTTTGTAGTCATTTCCCGATTTGACCTCAATAAGCTCAGCGTTCATGCCGTTCTTTACAACAAAATCCACCTCGCCGTATTTCTTGGAATCGTAATAATACAGCTCAAAGCCCTTGCTTTTCAGCTCCTGAGCTATCACGTTTTCAAGAATGCTGCCCAGATTTATCTCCACATTGCCCTGCAGGATATCAAACTGTATGTTCTCCATGCAGGAAGCGCAAAGCAGTCCCGTGTCTCCCATAAAAAGCTTGAAAAGGCTGTGCTTGCTGTTGAGCGAAAGGGGAAGCTGCGGCTCGGTCACATTGTAGCAGGGGAGAGCCACCCCTGCGTCTGATATCCACTCAAAGCTGTTTTCATACCGCAGCTGCCGACCGTTCTTATCCACCTTTGTGAGAATGAACCGCCTGTTTTTGTCGTTGAGCTGCGAGGGGATACTGTCGTATATGGCAGTTATTTTTATCTTGTCATTTCCCTCCGCATACTGGGAAATGTCCAGCCTGTACAGCTCGGTTATCTCACGCTGCTTGCGTATCACCTGACCTATGTCATGGGTATTTACATAGCAGCTCACCGCCTCGGGCATTCCGCCAACCACGATATAGCTGTAAAACAGCTTGAGCATTGTGTCATGCACCGACGGGGAAACGGGCAGGTCATCTTCATAGCACCTGCGCAGATGATCTATAGTCTCACGGCGCACGCCGTTGGCGGTGATATATTCCTCAAAATCCATGGGATACATATTATAGATCTCTTCATAGCCCACGGGATAGGACTTTACACGCTTGAGACGCACGCCCAGCAGCGAGCCTGTTTCAATGTAATCGAACCTGCCGTCCTCCACGAGAAATTTTATGGCTGTCCGTGCATTGGGGCACTCCTGTATCTCGTCCAGAAGCACCAGTGTCTTGCCCGGCTCCATGGGCTTGCGGAGGTATGCGGTGAGATTTGTGATGACCGTATCTGCGGAAAGGTCGCCCTCAAATATTTCCGCCGCACGCTTATCGGATATGAAGTTCAGCTCAACGAAATTTTCGTAGTATTCCTGCCCGAACCGACGGACAAGAGTGGTCTTGCCTATCTGCCTTGCGCCTATGATGCACAAAGCTTTTTTTGACGGGCTGTTTTTCCACTCCACCAGCCTGTCCCATGCTTTTCTTTTCAGCATATTTACCACCTCACGCATTAGTCTGTGCTTTAATTGTAACATTATTCGTGAGTTTAGTCAAGGTATTTGTAACATTTTTCTGGGGTTTGAGATGGAGTGTGTAACATTTTTCAAGAGGATAGTGTCTGAATTTCAGGGCTTTTAGGAGAATCGGAATCATGAGACACACGATAAACACATGATAGGTATATGATAGACACAAGAAAAAGCAGACATATCCGTGGGGATATGTCTGCTTTTTTTCAGGCCGATCTTTTGCCGAACGGAGCTTTTGACGTTATTTTTTCTATAGGCTTATGCTCTATATAATAGGCAGCGGCGGCTTTACCGATCGTCATTGTACCGCTTGCGGCTATTGAGGAACTTATGACAGAGCCTGCGCAAAATCCAATATTCAGGAACTTTGAAAGCTGTTGGGCTATGACCCTGCAGGTAAGGCCTACTCCTGCGGTGCCGCATAAGCTGAGTATGAACTCCACTGCTGTTTTGGGTGACACCTCCCTGCCGCTGAGCTTTGCTATAAGGCTTACCAGAAAGCACTGGAGAGAAAACAATATATACATATCCGATATGGGTATGGGCGTTGCGGCAACTATTGAGGATATCCCCGCAAATATCTTTGTAAGACGGTCAGCTATCCTTTTCAAAACTGTTTCCAGCCTTGCAGCCATTATCATGCCTGCCTTTGCCCTGCGGTCATGTATGACCTCCAGCAGGATTTCATACAGCTTGTCGATGTTGTACCGTCCGTCAAAGCATATTTCAAGCTCGCCTATCTCCACGGGCGTGAGCTTGTTTATTTCCTTTTCGTCTATCTCCGCACCGTCGGGAGTCTGCCATGACATCAGCGAGCTTACGGCGGTCATGCCGCATATTTTCAGACCGTTGTCATCTATTATCTTTTTGAAATTGTTCTGCTGCTCGCTTATGTTGTCTTTCTTTGTCTGTGAATACTGTGAGGGTATCTTCTGATATGACGGCGCTGTTTCATCGCACTTGTTGAGCACCGCAATGACAGGAAGCTCTGTGCCGCTCAGACTGAGGTACTCTTCCGCAAGCTTCTTCATGAACCTTACATCTTTGTCAACGTCATCTCTGTGTGTGCAGTTGAGCACCAGCACGGCAGCATCGGGAGAAAAGCTTTTTACCGCTTCCATAAGCTCATCTTCGGCGGTGATGTTGCTGTTCAGCTGCTCCGACTCCGCTATACCTCTTGTGTCAAGTATCTCCATAAGCTCCCTGCCATTGTCGCAGCATTTATATGACACAGTGGTGGAAGTGCAGCTTTTTACATTGCTCACCTTTGCCGTATATGAGCCGCACAGGGCATTTATCAGGCTGCTTTTTCCCGCACCCGTTCTTCCCACCAGCAGGAACCTTGGCGGTCTGTGGTCTTCCATATCCTCCATAAATTCTTTAAGCGGCTTATTTTCCAATATTTGTTCCTTGATAAGCTTCTTTACAGGCTCGGAGACCGCATAGGGCAGGCTGTCGATGATGCTGTCCAGTTTATTAAAGAAGTTCTTCATTTCATGTATGTTCTTTTCGATATCCGCATTGTGATCCATCATAAGAATTTCTCCTTTTTCTTTGTTGACCGACTGCCTTCAGGCAGCTGTTTTGTCGGATTTATTACCGATAAATATGTTTATTGCTTTACACAGCCCTATCCTCATCACCATATACAGCAGTGACGGCAGAGCCATCATCGGAGTATAGTCAGATATGGCAGAGGATAATGAGCCAAGTCCGTACAGTCCGAAGCCCAGCAGTCCGCCGAAATCAACTGCGGCGTGCAGTATGATGCTTGTCCACAGCGTACCCGTATAATAGTAGATATCAGCCAGCATTATCCCTGCCGCTGCCGCATTTATTGCCTGCACAGCCACGCCCATAGGTTCAGCCACCCTGAGATTTATCAGGTGCATGATGCCGAAAAGTATCCCAGAAATAACAGCGCCTTTATTGGTATCACGGAAGATGTTCTTCATGCTTTCGGAGATCACTCCCCTGAATATAACTTCCTCGGAAATGCCGATAAGCAGCATATACACCGAAAAAAGGACTATCTCACCAAAGGGCCGCAGAGTGCGCACAGTGTACTTTTGACAAAGCATCACACTGCGGAATATAAATGCGCCTGTCATCTGGATCGCCAGCAGTACGGCTGCGTATTTTCTCCTTTGGGTATATAGCCGCCCTTTCTTTGAGCCGAAAAGGTCAGCGGGAGTTCTGCCGCATATAAAGGCGATACATAATGCGCAGACCGTGTAGAAAAATTCTTTCAGGGTCATTTGCTCCGGCTCTGTGCCGTTTCCTATCAGCATTTCCGTCAGATGCTGTGAAAGCTCCATGAAACGATAATATACCTCCATAATGGCAATGCACAGCATCACAGCAAAGAATTTTCCCCATGCTGATTTTCCCCGACTTTGTGATATAAGCTCCATAAACGGCATTCCCCCCTTTGATATCGCACCTGAATATCAGAACCCGTCTTCACAAGCATATGCGCACGTCTTTTCGGCAAAATTATGCTCGAAAATCCGCACACATTTCTTATGAAGACAGGTTCTCAGTCAGCCAGCACCTCCGAAAGCTTTGCTGCATATTCTTTCAGCTCATCATCTCTGCCGAAGCTTTCCACCACAGCCGCTGCTTCCTGCTGAACGGGAACTATACGTGATGAGATGAGCTTTCTGGTAAGATTGTCCTTTACCTTGTTTTCGTCATAAGCAGCAACTATCTTGCGGGCGGTGTTTTTTTCAAAATTGGTCTGGGCGTAGTATGAAGATACGACCGTGCCTGCAATACCTGCTATGGGGCCGAGAATAGCCGCCACAGGTATCAGAGAAGCTGCCAGAGTTGCTGCTCCCATGCCCGCAACTGCTGCCGCCGCAGAAGTATTGCCTGCCTTACTGTCTTTATCCGCACCCGGAACGGCAGATATGAAGATCTTTTTGTTATTGCTCCTGCTGATGCCTCTTAAAACGGTCTCTTCCAGCTTGTCGGATACGGCTTTATTGTCAGTGGGAAGCTCCATATCCCGCACCTTCCTGTATATCCTGAACAGCGTCTCATCAATGGCTTCCAGAGCCATATCGGAAAGACGGGAGTTCACCAGAGAAAGGATCTTCTGGCGGCCCTCCTTTGTTCTGGTCAGGCCGTTTTCCTTTATAAGAGCGGATAGTACCGCAACATTCATGAGTTTGTCGTATCCGTTGTTGATGACCTCTTTCATTCTGCTTATTTCCCGACTGAAATTATTGTTCAGCTCTGTCATTATGTCCTTCATCTGCTCAGGGGTAAGGCTGACGGTCTCATGGCTGTAAGCATCAAGCTCCTCCCTTAATTTCTGCCTGCCAAGCTCTTTTTCCTTTGTCACTGCTCTTACGCAGAGCTTTACGGCGTTATCGAACTCAAAGTTATGGGAAGCATCGCACACGCCTGAGGTAACGCTCTTATATATTGATGAAAAAGGAACTACCTGACCACCAAGGCTGTCTGCAAGTTTATCCTTTCCTTCGCCGTCATCGCAGATATGGGAAACACACTCAGCTATCATGCCCTTGTACGCTGCCTTAACATCGCTTATCTTCCTGATACCGCTGATCTCAGTATCATCGGTGGGATATCTGTCAGCTTTCGGGATAATAAAGAGCATGTGTTCCGCCATTCTTTCGTTCCATTTCTCTTTTGCGCTGCTCAGGAGCTGTGTGAGCTTAGGAATAAATTCGGCGCTTTCGCTGAGCATTATCATCATTATGTCAGCGCTTCTCATATGTTCCGCAGCGGTTTCATCATCTCTGAAACTGCTGCATATAAAGGAAAATTTGTTCAGCACGGGAGCATTGTGGAAAATGAGGTAATCCTTGTTTGCATCGTTCATTTTTCCGTAGCACGGAAGTCCCAGCTTTTTCTGCGCATTCTCCTTTTCCTTTCTGCTCATGCTGAGAAATGCGGGTATGCAGGAGCTGTCATCATTCTCATAGATATATCCGCTGACGGGATAAACATAGCTTACCCCTGCACAGTCCTGAGCCAGAACTGCAGCATTTTTATATTCTCTTGATATCACAGGGCCTGTGCAGCCCAGAGGCGCATTTATAAGGTACTGCAGCATAGAAAACTTTCCCGATAAGGGCATACCGCACATCAGCATATTTAATACGCCGTATGTGCTTTCAGCCTTTTCCCTGAGCTTCATGCAGCTTTCTGATGAGCAATATTTATCGGAAAGCTCCGCAGCCTTTTTCCATGCGTCAGCCGAAAGTCCGCCACGCTGACCCTCAAGGATATTGCTGTAAACAGGAGTGTTTCCGCTCATTCCCGAGACGAACTCCCCCGGGTCGGTCCCGACGATCTCCAGTGCGTCTATAACACGACCCAGGTTCACCGCTCTTGCATCATTTGAAATATCCGTAAGGTTATCAGCGGTCAGCATAGGCCCCAGCTTTGATAAGCCTGTTATCTCCACACCGGAAGTACCCTGTCTGGCAGCTTCTTCTTTAAAATTGTATTTCATGGCATTGCCTCCTTTTCATCAGGCACAGAGTGCGCTTTGTGGGGTTATGTCGCAGACAGTGCAGGCATTGTCCGCATATCCGCTGCTGTTCAGATACTTAAAAGCGTACCTCAGCCTGTCCATGACCTTGTTTATCTTGTGATTTCTTTTGGCAAGAGTGCGGTCGATGGCTTTGTCAAACACCACACCTTTGCGGTAGAAGCTCATTACGGAAGGGCTGTAATCCGCAGTCATCAGAAAGGAAGTCCGCTTCCCGTCCGTGATGTAAAAGTCCATATTGTTCTCCCGCCTTTTTACCGAGATAACTGCACGCTCATAAATACTGTAGTTCATAGCAATTTCCTTTCTTTTATAATATGAGATTGTCGGTTTCTGTTTTTATATATCTTGATATCGTCATATACTCTAAACGATACCTTATGTTGATTGTATTATATCACTCTTTTTCATGTTTGTCAAGGCTTTTCCAAAACTTTTTCCGTATTTTTGAGATTTTTATATTTTTAAATAGATTTATAGGCGAAATCAATCAATATAATTGCAGAGGATCAGTATTATCTTAGCTCGGGGAGATGGTATAATATAAAAGCAACATTCCGAAAATGATATGCCCCATAAAATCAGACTCTTATGGAGGAACATATCAAAAAGGAATGTGGCTTTAATAGCATATGGGGTGTAAGATATTTCTATTTGTGGCATAGCCCATATGCAGCTATTAGATTGGTCAATAATATTTGTCTTAATATTGGGTCAATTTGTTATGTATTGGGGATAAACTGATTTTTCGTATTTATAATTCATCCTTGATCTTTTGAACAGCATAAGGTCTTGCGTATTTGAGGTAAGCGTCACTGAAAAAATTGTATTGCTTTTTTGTGGTTCATTCCACATTGCCGGATAAATAATGATCTGCTTTTTTTCCCGTCCTGATTCCACGTAAATTTCATTTCTCTTCCTGCTCCCTATGCTCATCACTGTCATAGATATACAAAAATCAGACTTTCTGAGACTTGGGTACAAATTCAATTTTCACGTTCATATTCATTGCAGAGGCTATACGGGTAAGTGTTTTTATGGAAGAATTTGCGTTGCCGTTCTCTATCTTGCTGATGTCAGCCTGATCTATGCCTGTAAGCTCGGAAAGCTGTTTCTGAGTGAGATTGTCGGCATTGCGGCAGGCAAAGAGCATCTTGGCAAGCTCATATTCGGGAGCAAGAGCTTCGTATTCCCTGCGAAACTCATCATCGGTTTCAAGACGGCGGTTTAAGGTTGCTCTGAAATTTTTACTCATAACGATCACTCCTTGCTGCGTTTTAGGTAGTCTTTGCGATATGGAATGTATCCCATATCAATATTACAGACCATTATAAAAGAAATATCAAGCAATCATTTTGAAATAATGCCCATTCAGTACCAAATCAACCCTACCCATAAAAAGTATCAAATCCCCTTGACCTCCGCATATAAATATGGTATAATCTCAGTGTACCAAAACAAACGCTCGTTTGATTTGAAAGGAGCGATGAAAAATGACATACGGATATTGCAGGATAAGCACCCCCAAGCAGAGCATTGAGCGTCAGATACGAAACATAGCGGCGGCGTACCCTCATGCGGTCATAGTGCAGGAAGTCTATACGGGCAAGAAAATGCTTGAAAGACCCAAGTGGACAAAACTGTTCCGCACGGTCCGCAGCGGTGATGTTATCGTTTTTGACTCGGTAAGCAGAATGTCAAGAAACGCTGCCGACGGCATAAAGGCATACATGGAACTGTATTCACGGGGCGTGGAGCTGCACTTTCTGAAAGAGCCGGGCATCGACACCACCACATACAAGAACGCCGTTCCCGTTATCGCAATGACCGGCGATGATGCGGACCTTATCATCGAGGGCATAAACAAATATCTGGTGCGGCTTGCTGAGAAACAGATCGAGCTGGCTTTTGCTCAGGCTCAGAAGGAAGTTGATGATCTTTCCCAGAGGACCAAGGAGGGCATCGTCACCGCCAAGCTCAACGGAAAGCGTGTGGGAAATTATCCCGGGCGGCAGCAGGTCAGCAGGATCGGTCTGGAGGTCAGGGACAAAATAGTCAGATACAGCAGGGATTTCAAGGGCAGTCTGAACGACATTGACTGCATGAAGCTGTGCGGCTGCTCACGGAACACGTACTATAAATATAAGAGAGAGCTTTCGGAAGAGCAGGAGTTCGGGGGGAATGAATAAAAGGGCTATTCAAACTGAAATGCCCTTTTATATTATGTTTATATTGTACCTGTCCTGTCATCAAAATCAACGTTATCCCTGGTGCATGACATAACGGACAGGGATATAACGGGCTTAAGTTATGAAAAGCAGCTTGATTATAAAAAGCAGGTTTTACAGAAAAGAGAAAACGAATTAAAGAATTATACCGTGAAAGAAAAAGAAAAAACAGATAAAATAATCAACAAAATAAAGGAATAACTTGCTCTTAAAATCAACCTGTTATTTAAAAAAATACGTTTTTCTTTTTCAGATAAATATTTTTAAGGAGTGATTATTTTGACGATAAAAGAATTATGTGAAAAGTATAATTGCAATATTACATCGATGTATGGCAAGTTAAAAAGGAAAAAACCGGAATTAAACGGTCATATAA
>OJJV01001300.1_pt1 | contig 11054 bp, 7 predicted proteins | sample 1596391 | NCBI WGS metagenome assembly OJJV01 (sample SAMEA4350164, study PRJEB24818) | metagenome | biome: human; feature: gut; material: faeces | place: Denmark | collected 2013-09
ATTGGACCAATATGGACTATAAGTATATAGAGCAACTACTGGAGCGCTACTGGCGCTGCGAGACGACCCTCCAAGAGGAGGAGATCTTGCGTTCGTTCTTCTCTCAGGAGGACGTGCCTGTGGCGTTGCTGGCCTACCGCGACCTCTTTGTCGCCCAGCGCGAAGAGACGAAGCAGGAAGTGCTCGACGAGAGTTTCGACGAGCGCATGCTTGCCATGGTCGATGAGCAGAAGCCCGTCAAGCCCATTGTCATCACGATGCGCCAGCGCCTCATGCCACTCTTCAAGGCAGCAGCGGTCGTAGCCATCATCCTCACGCTGGGCAACGCCGCCCAGATAGCCTTCGAACCAACGGACGGCACCTCTCCCGAGGAGGTGATGGCAGGCTACAACAAGGCCCACAAGGGGCCGTCCGTGGCCAAGGCCGACACCACCAAGACCGACTCTATCAGCAAGGACCCGCTGGCTTCCTCGACGATGATTCGGTAGAGTAAAACAGAATTTTCAATGCTATATCATAAATAAATCAAAGTAAAACAAAAAGCGAGGCTGTGAAGTTTCAATTCTCTCAATTTTTTTCATGGAACATAACTAACGATGAAGAACCGCCACAGAAAATGTGGCGGTTCTTTCATGTTGGACAGACAATGCTTTCAATGCGGAGATTTGGCTATGCTACCAGAAGCTGATGCAAAAACGGGCATAGTATTTATGAATTTCGGAAAATAGTGTTTTTTAGCTTTTGTCATGGCGGCAATTTCGCTGAAAATGACTAACTTTGCCGACGGGAAACAACTATAAAAATTTGTTTTGTTCAATAAATTATGCTGAACCTTAAAAAGAAACTTTTCACAATTGCGCTCTCTCTGTTCTGTGCAGGACAGTTGATGGCCGTGCCCGCACTGCCGGGCAAGATGGTTGCGAAGCAGGCTGATGGTACCATGATTACCATTCAGAAGCTGGGCGACGAGCACTACCACATGACGGTGACCGAGGATGGTTATCCGCTGAAGTACAATTTTGCTACCAACAACTACGAGTATGCAGAGCTTACGGAGCAGGGGTTGGTCAGCAGCAACATCGTTGCCATGCCGGTGGGCCAGCGCGACGCACGCGCCAAGGCTTACCTGCAGAAGCTCGACAAGGAGGTCATGATGCAGCTCGCCGAGAAGCAGTTCTCAGCCGCCAAGGCCAGCGCCCTTCAGAGCGTCGCCGCCAAGAAGTCCAACGCCAACGGCCCGAAGCGTGTGAGAATCAGCGACGTGCCGACAACAGGCAAGCAGAAGGTGCTCAACATCCTCGTGGAGTTCTCCAACTGCAAGTTCTCCATGAGCGACCCGAAAGCATACTACGACCGCTTCTTCCACGAGAAGGGTTTCAACGAGAACGGTTGCTACGGTTCTGTCCACGACTACTACTATGAGGGATCAGGCCACAACTACGACCCGGACATCGACTGCTACGGTCCTATCCAGGTATCGGGCACCTATCAGAGCTATGCCGGTAGCGAGGGTACAGAGAACGCATACAAGATGGTCCAGGAGGCCTGCAAGCTCCTGTATCAGCAGGGTGTGGACCTCTCTCCGTATGACACCGATGGTGACGGCGTGGTCGATAACGTCTATGTCATCTATGCTGGCTACGGCCAGGCCGACTCCAACAAGCCCAACACCATCTGGCCGCACAGCTGGAACCTCTCCAACATCGGTGCAGACATCCAGTTGGGCAACGTGAAGATCGACCGCTACGCCACCTCTCAGGAGATCAACGGTCAGTCCAACAAGCCGGTGGGTATCGGTACGTTCGTCCATGAGTTTGGCCACGTCCTCGGTCTCGCCGACCACTACAATACGATGAATGCTGCTGCGTCCAACACGCCGGGAGCATGGGACGTGATGTGTGCTGGCTCCTACAATGGCGACCAGAACTGCCCCGCCACCTTCACCGCCTTTGAGCGCTACTCTCTGGATTGGCTCAAGCTCACGGAGCTCAACGCCACTACAGACACCTTTGTCACGGTAACTCCGCTGGAGGACAAGAATGCTGCCTTCCGCGTCAGCATCCCGAACAAGAACTATGAGTACTTCATCATCGAGAACCGCCAGCAGAAGGGTTGGGACCAGTATATCCCTGGCCACGGCATCCTGGTGTGGCACTTGGATGAGGACCAGGCCGTCTGGACTGCCAATACCGTCAACAACGACCCGAGCCACCCGCGCGTAGATATCGTCGAGGCTGACCGCCGTTCTACGGTGACTGGCGACGGCGGCGACTCCGTCCCTGGCACCAGCGAGGTGACTTCCTTCAACTTCAACGGCTGGTACGACCGCAACGTGTTCGGCTTCGCCTATGTCGATGAGACGGAGGGCGGCGACGCTCGCTTCCTGCTCTCAGGCAGCAGCTACAAGCTCGACAACCCGCAGATCAGCATCAGCGACATCAGAGGCCGCTCCGCCAAGGCTACTTGGACCAGAGTGAAGTATGCCAAGAGCTACAACGTCACGCTGATGCAGAATGGCAAGGCTCTGGAGAGTCTCTCTACCGAGGGCAACGAGATCGAGTTTGACGGTCTGGAGCCGCAGACGGAGTACACGGCTGTGGTACAGGCTGCCCTGGCCGACTATGTCTCTGATAGCGTCAAGGTGAATTTCACCACCAGCGAGCTCAACTTCGATGAGCGCAAGGTCAACGCCAAGGCCGCCTTTGGCATCACCGACGACTCCTTCACCGCCAGCTGGGATGCCGTCAAGGACGCTCAGCAGTATGACGTCACGCTCTACCAGCGTTCTATGGACGGTGAGGCCGACTACACCTTCGGCTTCGACGAGGGCGTGAAGAACCTCCCCGAGGGCTGGAACACCAGCGCTACTACGACCAGCGGTTCCTACTATGGCGAGACTAAGCCTTCTCTCCGTATGAACGTCGATGGCATGTACCTTACGATGTGCGTAAAGGGCAAGAAGGTGAAGAACCTGAAGTTCTGGCGCCGCTCAAGCAACGCTGCTTGCAAGATCTTCGTCGATGAGTGTGTCAATGGCAAGTGGACCTTGGTGGGCGACACCCTGCAGCCGGAGGCTGGCAACAAGGCCACGGAGAGCTTCAAACTCAACGATGCCGACAGCGTCCGCATCAGCGTCCGTGTGCCGCAGGGCTACGTGCTGATCGATGACGTAAGCCTCACCTACAACTACGAGATCAACAATCCGATGAACACGGTGACGCTCGACGCCAGCAAGACCTACTACACCTTCTCTGGTCTCGACAACTCTATCCTCTATAGCTACAGCGTCGTGGCTCGCAAGGGCGACACCAACAGCATCGCCAGCGACATCATCGCCGTGCCGCAGCTGAGCCTGACGGGTGTAGAGGGTGTGAAGAGCGAGCAGGAGGATGTCAACGCTCCCGTCTTCGACCTCCAGGGCCGTCGCGTGGCTACCTTGCAGCAGATGAACCGTCTGCCGAAGGGCCTCTACATCGTCAACGGCAAGAAGATTGTTGTGAAGTAATGTAATGCTATGAAGGGCGAAAGCCCTACCAGATGATAAGCAGATTGCACGTCCCGCAAGGGCAGATGTGCAATCTGCTTTTTCTTTTTTGGCTTTTTATCGACCTGCATCCCCTTTTCCTTTGGTCAATCGAAAATATTGTCGTACTTTTGCAATGTTTTCACCCAGTAAATCAGAATATGGAGAATCAGAAGAAGCATCCGTCCAATATCGACGTGGCGGTACTGATGCTGTTTTTTAGTCGCGCAGACCTTTTCGGCAAGGTGTTTGAACAAGTACGCAAGGCTCGTCCCTCAAAGCTATTCCTCTACCAAGACGGCGCGAGGGAAGGCAACGAGCGCGACAAGGAGGGCATTGCCGCCTGCCGGGCCATCTGTGCCGACGACCAGATCGATTGGGAATGCGAGGTCTATCGCCACTATTGCGACCACAACCAGGGGTGTGACCCCTCGGAGTATCTGTCGCAGAAGTGGGCGTTCTCCATCGTCGACAAGTGTATCGTGCTGGAGGACGACGACCTCCCGGCACAGTCCTTCTTCCCCTTCTGCAAGGAGATGCTTGACCGCTATGAGCACGACAACCGTATAGGAATGATCTCGGGCATGAACATCGACGAGGTGACGCCCGATGTCTCCGCCTCCTATTTCTTCACCTCCGCCTTCTGCATCTCGGGCTGGGCCTCCTGGCGCCGCGTCGTGGACCAATGGGAGGGCGACTACGGCTTCCTCGACGACGAGGAGACAGTAGCCAAACTGCGCACGCTATGCAAGACAAGACGCATCCGCGAAGACTTCCTGCCGATGTGCTACGCCCACCGTGCCTCAGGCAAGGAGCACTACGAGAGCATCTTCTGGGCTTCTCAGCTCCTCCACTCTCAGATGGCTATCATGCCCCAGAAAAACCAGATAACGAACATAGGACTGTCGGCCGACTCCACCCATTTCGTGGGCGGTCTGGAAACCACACCACGCGGACTGCGTCGTATCTTCACACTGAAGCCACACGAGTTACAGTTTCCGTTGCGCCACCCGCGCTATGTGATAGAGAACACGGGATACAAAGACCGCTATTACCGCGCCAACGCCTGGGGACACCCGTGGGTGAAGGTGGGCAGATCCTTCGAGGAACTGTGGCTGAACCTGCGCTGCGGCAACTTCCAGGTGATTCGCAAAGCCATCAGCAAGCGCATCAAAAAATGGATGGGAAACGTGGACCACGGATGATTACCACCGCATTCCACCCTCGTTAGGCCAACAATACTGCCATCAATCCAGCTCTATAGCCAAACAAAACGGTCAAAACGAAAAATAATCGTCAAAAGTTTGCGCTATTTCAGAAAAACATTGTACCTTTGCACCCGCTTAACAGCAATCGGGATGTAGCGCAGTTGGTAGCGCACTACGTTCGGGACGTAGGGGTCGGGCGTTCGAGTCGCCTCATCCCGACCTTATAAAACGAAGCAGCTCTCATGAGTTGCTTCGTTTTTTATTCCCCGCCCTCAAGACGAGAGGAATTTGGGGTCACCCTATAAAACAGAAATCTTGGTTCAAACAATGGATTAGGCTTGGGGTGACTTGACCAACTATTTCTCGGAATCCCTGACAAGCCCCCCTCCCCATCTATTCTCTAACGAGTCGTAGCTCCTGCTTCAAGGCTGAAAGACTCAAGCATCTTCTTCCAAGGCCTTGCCTTTGCCTTGTTAGCCTTTTCCGCCGCTTCCTCCTGGGCCAAACGTTTCTCCAAGGCTGCCATGAATCGATGATATTCCACCGGGGTGATATCCACCTTGCCATAGCACCTCACCTCGGGATGGCGCTCCTTGTAGGCCGTCCGCACCATCTCGTGGGTAACGATGTTAGAAAGCGGAATGTGATACTGACAGATAATAGGCAGCAGATACTCGATGCCGCTCTCCACCTGCTCTTCCGTCAATGGTGCCCGCAAGGTATTACCTTGAAACTCGACACCGACAGTGAAGTAATTGCACGACTCCCGCCCATGGAGGCAAGAGAGACCGGCATGGAAGGTGACGGCGGTAGGGGGACAGAGGATATAGCGCGTGCCGTCGGTGTCTATGACGCAATGCGCACCGACCCCTCGTCGCTTGTCTGTCAGCGTTATCAAAGACCGCAGCACGGTAGGTACAGCGGTATGGTGCAGGACAATGCCCTGAAGTTCATTGATGGTGTCGGCCGCTATATTAGGCGTGGGCCAACTCACCTCGGCATACTTGTCCTCCTCGCGCTGCGCTTGTGCCGCAAGCGAGAAGAGGAGAAGGAATAATACAAAAAAACGATTCATTATCTATATATAGTTGGGGTGGCAATACATGGAAAACCGGATGGAAATCCTCGTTGTCATTCCATCCGGGCATTAACCACAAAACGCTTTCTATGGGGCAGAAAGCCAAACACCTATGAAAAAAGTTTTCTTCTAACAGGGGACCTATCCCTTCCAAAGCCCGTGGAGATTGCAATACTCGCGCGCCTCCACCTCCGTGGCGTCGGTCTTAAACTCAGCCACGGGCTTATCCTGCGGGGTAAGGTTGTGACGAAGCACTCCCGTCGGGGTCACGAGCTCTATCCACTGGATATAGTGAGCATCCGTCATGGGGTGCTCCACAGAGCCCACTGTGACACGGTAGCCACCTTCGATCTTCTCTACCACAGGCACATGCTTTTCCTTCGCACCGTCGGTCGTATTCTCTCGCAACAGCTTCATCGGCTCGCCACAGCACATGGGCGTACCCTCGGCATCCTGCAAAACCTCGACCATCAGTCCGCTTTTCTCACATTTATAAATTTCATTTTTCTTTGCCATAATGTCTTTGCTTTAAATGTTCATAAGGAATCAAGATTCCATGCTGCAAATATAGCTTTTCTTTTTGAATCTCACAAGTGATTTATACGCAAATAAACCTTTTTTATCACCATTTAGCCTATCATCAGCCTTTAAAAGAGGAAATCGCTGCCATCTCAGAATCGCATTGAGTCTCACCCTCACACGACACAAGCCGTGTAACACACCTGTTATTTTGTCAAAATCCAAACAAATCTCGATTAACCATTCTTAGCACTGCTTTTTCGCTATTCCCACAATAAGTCTATACCTTTGCATCCACTTTCCAAAACGGGGAGTAGTTCTTTTACTTTTTGAATAAGTATCAAGAGACAGCTTAGATGCTGAACCAACCGAGCAGACATAGCCACGGTGGTAAAAACGATACGAGTTTAAGGATTCAGTAATAATCATTAAATTAAAAAGTTATGTCACAAGTAACAAAAACTTTTACGGAACATCCACAAAACAGCATCACCCTAATGAATGGTGCTGTACTTGAGGGCTTTCCAAAAGAATCACATCAAGGCGACTTTGTACCCGATCAAATGAAATTGGATACAACAGGCGTGTATCTGAGTATAGGCAATAAGCCATGTAAGCCACAACCAAGTACCACTGAAGAAAAGGAACGACAGAAGAAACTCTTCACGGACAACGCTTTTTATTTGTTGGCACATCAAGAGCGTATCATGCGTGACAGTAGGATGTTTCTTGCTCCTGTTGCCGTGCAAAATGGACTTGCTTATATAGGTACGTCCGGCTTTAATGCCCCCACATTGGGCATATACTTGGAATGGTGGAATGAATGTCCTATTGCTTTGCGAACAGGCGAGGATGGCCATCGAAGCCTCGTCTTTCATCTTGCGGGCAGTCCGTTGAGTGGAGCAAACCGCTGTGCTGAGGTCTATGAGGACGGCAGGGTTGAGCATACGCAAGTGTCTTCATTCATAAACCATTGGCGACCATTCACAGCTATCAACACGCGTTATGACGAGGCAAAGCACATTTATCAAGCTTATACGCTTGAGCAAGTGCTTGAGATCTTGCACGCTGAGGATAGTAAAGGTTGGAACTATTCTGTCGAAATCAAGGTACGCTTTATGCAGTCTGAGATAAACAAATTGAAAAAGAGAGTAGAGAGACTTACCAAAGAATCCGACAAATGGCACTCTATGTATGTTGATACTTTTATGAAGTACAAGGAAGCAGAGGTTTGTGAGGCTTTTTCTACTTTTCAATCCCTTAGAGAGGAGTGTGAGACTCAAATCAACTCTATCAAGGTTCGTAAACGGACATTGAGGGCTGAACTGAAAAGCGGCTGCATGGATAACCTCACTTATCAACGGACACTAACGCCGTTGAATAAGCAAACAAAAGATCTAGAGTTTAAGGTTAGCAAGAAAAAACATGAGCTCATCAATCAATTTCTCCCAAAAGGTATAAGTTACAACGAGATGGAAAGATATATGAATAAAAAGAATGAAATTTAAATATTAAGCAATGATTGAAAAAGTGAATCCGTGCCATCCGGACAAGGTGGCAGACCGTATCGCAGGGGCTATTGTGGACCTTGCCTACTCCAAGGTGGAGAACCCGAAGATTGCCGTCGAGGTGTTGCTCGGCCATGGCGTAGCAAACATCATCATCGAGAGCAGTGTGGATATCTCGCAGACTGAGACAGAGGCCATCGTCAGCCGCATCACCAAGCGCGAGGACCTGAAGGTCTCGCTTGTCATGGTGGCGCAAGACCCTATCCTCGCCCACAATCAAGACGACGAAATCCGTTGCGGTGACAATGGCATTTTCAAGGGCGTGCCACTGACTGACGAGGAGAGGCTGCTCAGCAAGATAGCCCACGACATTTACGAGCGCTACCCTTCCGACGGCAAATACATCTTGGGCAATGGCAAACTGATCATCTGCCAAAGCAATGCAAAGACAGAGGATTTGAAAACACTCTACCCCGCCGCCATCATCAACCCTTTGGGAGACTGGAGCGGTGGCACTGACGTGGACGCTGGTGCGACCAACCGCAAACTGGGTTCGGACATGGCACAATCAGTCTCAGGCGGTGGCGTGCAAGGCAAGGACCTATCAAAGGCCGATGTCTCGGTGAACATTTACGCCTTCTTGAAAGCCCAGCAGACAAAACAAAACGTAGAACTATTTTGTGCTATCGGCGACACAGAGATCGACGGAAGACCATACGCCGAGATTGTTGAGATAGCACGTCAATACATCAAGCAAGTCGGCGGCTTCGAGAAGTTTGCCGAATGGGGATTGTTCTAACAAGCAGCACAAGCACAGCCCTGCCAATCGAATCCATATTCCGATGATGGACCATAAGAATTCGTAGCAAAGGGTGCTGCCTGCAATCGCAGTGCAGCACCCACGTTATATTTGATGGGTAGAATGCCATCCGTCTATCAAGGCTGAGACTAACAAGCATTTGCATCATTACAATTGAAATTTATAGTGACAGAACAATTCGTTTTACGAGCGACATAATCCGAACAAGCTTTGTTGTCCAACTTACTACAGTGGACTACCAAAGGTCGGGCAAACATTTTTTTTAGCGATGCACAAAAAAAAAGACTTTCTTGGGTTTTGGCATTCGAGAAATATGTATTACCTTTGTTGCGGAAGGATGCTAAGCCGAGTGCAAGGCGAATTCCAAATTTTTGTGGGTTAAAATAATAGCGTTTGCTGTTTATTCGAAAACGTTCAGGAAACTTGGCGGTGGAAAGAATGTGTACAGAATAAACAAGTGGACGCCTGCGATATGCGTGGGCGTTCAGCTTGTCTGTATGCATGGGTTTCCGCCAAGTACCTCTGAACGTGGATGAGTTGAATTGTCCACGTTTTGCGTTTGGGTATTTGGCGGAATCTTCGTTTAGAAGAATAACATGCTTTCGCATTAAAACGTATAATGCTTTAATGCTATGGCAAAATCTCTGATTGAAGAGCTACCTCGCATTGCAAGCGAAGGTAGGCAAGAGGCTCAGCGCATCATCGAGCGATTGAGCAGTGGCACACGCATTGGGTTGCAAACCAATGAGCTGGTGTTGCCTCGCAAGGATGTCTCCGGATTCTTCCGTGGACAAGTTCCCAATATCCCTAATGCATTCAATGCCGCCCTGGATGGGGGGAGTTGGATGAACCGTCTGGTATATGGTGATAATCTCCTGACCATGCAGGCTCTGCTTGCCGGAGACCCTCAGACAGGCTTGCCTTCATTAAGAGGCAAAGTGGATTTGATCTACATCGACCCGCCGTTCGATTCGAAGGCGGATTATAGAACTCCGATTACTTTACCAAATGCAAGTTTTTCTCAAAGACCAACTGTTATTGAGCAGTTTGCTTATGCGGATACATGGGAAGAGGGAACCATTTCGTATTTGAAGATGATTTATCCAAGATTGGTTTTGATGAAAGAACTCCTTTCTGAACTTGGAAGTATATATGTTCATCTAGATTGGCATGTTGGGCATTATGCAAAAATATTATTAGATGATATTTTTGGAAAAGAAAATTTTAGAAATGAAATTGTATGGCAGTATTCTGGTTGGAATAAAAAACTAAAATCTTCGTTTGAGAAAAGGCATGATACTATTTTCTTTTATTCATTCGGAAAAGATAGTTTTAAATTTAATTCCTTTTTTGAACAATGGAAATCAGAAGAAGACTACATTAAGCGTAGAAAGCAAAAAGCTTATACCGATGATGATGGCAGAAGATATGTTTTATCAGATGCAGGTAATGGTAAGAGAGTAAAACGATATTTAGATGAAGCTATGAAAGAAGGTGTTGTTGTTGATGATGTTTGGAATTTAGATAAATTGAATAATTCAGCTAAAGAAAACGTCGGTTACGCCACCCAAAAGCCCGAAGCTCTCCTCGAACGTATCATCAAGGCATCTTCCAACGAAGGCGACCTTGTCTGCGATTTCTTTGGAGGCAGCGGCACCACAGCAGCGGTTGCCGAAAAGCTGGGCCGTCGCTGGATTACCTGTGACATCGGCAAGCCGGCATCCCTCGTTATGCGCAAGCGCTTCATCGACCAGGAAGTAAATCCGTTCCTCTATCAGAGCATCGGCGACTATCAGAAAGAGGCTTTCCATAACAACAAGAAACTCCGCCGAGTGGGCGATCTCTCTCAGGTAGTCTTAGGCCTCTTCGGTGCCTTACCATTCTCCCCAGAACAGGTGAGCGACAGAAACTTTGGCTACGTCAAGGGCACCCGAAATCTGGTGATGGTGGATAGTCCTAACCGCCTGACCACTGCCGCTACCGTTCGCCGTGCCGTAGAAGCCAAGGCTTCTCTGCTTGGCGGCGACTGGGATAAAGTCATCGTGCTCGGCTGGAACTTCGCCTTCGACATCTCGCAAGCCATCGAAAAATACAAGAACAGTAATGTAGAGGTGCTGGTGATTCCGCCTGATTTGCTCGACAAACTATCCAAGAAGGGCTTCAAGAAGCTTATCAACGATAAAACCGTGCGCTTCTCTTCTTTGCAATATCTCGTGGTAAATCCTGTAGAAGTAACCATGAACAGCAATGGCGAGGATGAACTCAGCGTCAGTCTCAACAACTATGTGCTGCTTTCGCCAGATAATATTCCGCTGGACGAAAAAGACAAGGAGAAGCTGCAGCAGGTGATGGAGCAGGACCCTCTCTCGCTGATAGAATATTGGAGCATCGACCCTGA
>OJJV01001318.1_pt1 | contig 10961 bp, 9 predicted proteins | sample 1596391 | NCBI WGS metagenome assembly OJJV01 (sample SAMEA4350164, study PRJEB24818) | metagenome | biome: human; feature: gut; material: faeces | place: Denmark | collected 2013-09
ATATATCATAAAGCCATGCAAGATGAGATGAATTACTATCTACACTAAGTCCAATTAAACAAGTATTTAATTTTTCAAAATATGTATTAGATTTAGCAAATGCTATTATTTCAGTTGTGCAAACAGGAGTAAAATCACCAGGGTGAGAAAATAAAACAATCCATTTACCTTTATAATCACTAAGTTTAATATTTCCCATAGTAGTTTGAGCTTCAAAGTCTGGAGCATACATACCAATTCTAACATTTCCATTCATCATTATTTCATAATCCATAAAAATACCTCCAATCATTTTTTATATAATATGAATTTAAATTAATATTGTGAAAAAAATAAAAAAGCAAAAGAAAGGTACCATAACAAGTTGACACGCATGGAAATTATTTTTTAGTTATGTTAAGTTTAGTGCCAATGTCCAAGGAAAGTAATTCCATAAAAAGAAAAGGTAGGCAACATAAAACTGAAGACTTCTTGACAAAAATAGATGAATGTTTTAAAATAGTCATTAGAGTAAATTGAATAGTCGCGTATAGCAAGGTCGAAAGGCAGCGTACGAGGAAAGTCCGGGCTCCACTAGAGCAATGATGCTGGATAACGTCCAGTGAGGGAAACCTTAAGGAAAGTGCAACAGAAAATAACCGCCCATGTGGTAAGGGTGAAAAGGCGAGGTAAGAGCTCACCGCCTTTGTGGAGACACAAAGGGTCAGTGTAAACCCCATCTGGAGCAACACCGAGACAAGAAGGCTAAGACTGCTCGTCATCTTCTTAATTTGGTGGCTTGAGACATATAGCAATATATGTACTAGATAAATGATCACTCACGACAGAACCCGGCTTATAGGCTTACCTTTTATAATTTAATATTTGTTTCATATCATTTGGTAATTCTGAGTTAATTACCATTTTTTTATTTGTGATCGGATTTAAAAATTCTATTTTATAAGCATGCAGAGCTTGCCTTGATATGAATGGTGAAGCATTTCCATACAAACTATCACCAATAATAGGATGACCAAGATAACTAGTATGAACACGAATTTGATGGGTTCTGCCAGTTATTAAATTTATATCTAAAACAGATAGACTAGTAGGACTATTTAACTCTTGTATTACTTTATAATTTGTGATGGCAGAATCACCTAAAGGTTTAACACATCTTTCAATAATACTATTTTCTTTTCTAGTAATAGGAAAATCTATAATACCTTCTTTTAAATCAAAAATACCTTCACAAATTGCAATATATTTTTTCTTTAAAATTCCATGTTGCATTTGTTGCGATAAAATATTATGAATATATTCATTTTTAGCGAAAATAACAATTCCTGATGTATCTCTATCCAGTCTATTTACAGGACGAATTTTTTTGTATAATTTGATTTTATCAAAATAAAATTTCACTCCATTTGAAAGGCTATCTGAATAATGCTGCATAGAAGGATGAACTGGTATTCCAGCAGGTTTATCCAATATTAAAAGTCCTTCATCTTCATATAAAATATTCAATTCCATTTCAGCTGCTAAAATATTGGAATTGTCTTCTATAAAATCTATTAATATGGTTATCTTATCATTTAAATTTAATATTCTATCTAAATAAGTAGGCTCACCATTAACTAAAATTTTTTGTTCTTTTTTTAATTTTAATATAAGCCTAGCAGATAAATGAAATTTTTCTTTTAAAACCTGTCTTAAATATATGTAGTTATCTTTATTAATTTTTGTGTATTCTAATATCATAAATGCTCCTATTACAAAATAATAAAGGTATTATATCACAAATAATATATAAAAAATAGACCTTGTACTTTTCCAAATTTGCATATATAATAAAGGAGTAAAATTAATTAGGAGGACATTAATATGACTTTTATAGATACAATGAAGGAAAAGGCTAGAAAAGATATAAAAAATATTGTATTGCCAGAAGCAGATGATGTAAGGGTTTTAAAGGCCACAGAAATGGTTTTAAACGAAGGTTTTGCTAATATAATATTAATAGGTGATACAGATGAAATTAAAAATCTGGCTAAAGAGAATGATATAAAGATCGATGGAGTTCAAATAATAAATCCATTGACATCAACTAAACTTAGAAAATATTCTGATGATTTATATGAATTAAGAAAAGCAAAAGGAATGACTATTGAACAGGCACAAGAACTTTTAAAAACAAATAGCAGATATTTTGCTACAATGATGGTAAAATCTGGAGATGCAGATGGATTTGTTTCAGGAGCAAATCACCCTACATCTGATACACTAAGACCAGCATTGCAAATTTTAAAAACTGCACCAAATACAAAATTGGTATCTGCATTTTTTGTAATGGTAGTTCCAGAATGTGACTATGGGGAAAATGGAATTTTTGTTTTTGCAGATTGTGGACTTAATGAATACCCTGATGCAGAAGCATTATCAGAAATAGCAATATCATCAGCAGAGAGTTTTAAAGAATTAGTAGGAAAAGAACCTAAAGTAGCAATGCTTTCATATTCTACAATGGGAAGCGCACATTCGCCATTAACGGAAAAGGTTGTAGAAGCTACGAAATTATTAAAAAGCAAGAAGCCGAATTTGATATGTGACGGAGAAATACAATTAGATGCAGCTATACTTCCAGAGATAGCGGAAAGAAAAGCACCAAATAGCCCATTAAAGGGAAAATCAAATATTTTAATATTCCCAGATTTGGATGCTGGAAATATTGGATATAAACTAACACAAAGATTTGGAAAAGCAGAGGCATATGGACCGCTATGCCAAGGAATTTCTAAAGCTGTAAACGATTTATCTAGGGGCTGCTCAAGCTCTGATATAGCTGGTGTAGTAGCTATAACTGCGGTTCAAGCTCAAAATATAAAATAAAATAGGAGGTAAGTATGAAAATACTAGTACTGAATTGTGGAAGTTCATCATTAAAATATCAACTGATTAATATGGAAGATGAAACAGTAATGGCTAAGGGCTATTTTGAAAGAATTGGTCATTATGATTCTTTTGTTACTCATAAAGTAAATGGCGAAAAATACAGATATGATGTAATTGCTAGAGATCATGGGGAAGCAATTAAATTTGTATTAAAACAATTTACTGATCCAAAATATCCTGTAATCTCTAGCTTAGACGAAATAACTGCGATAGGACATAGAGTGGTACATGGAGGAGAAAAATTTAAAGAATCAGTTATTGTAAATGAAGATGTAAAAAAGGGAATAGAGGATGCAATCGTATTTGCGCCACTACATAATCCTGCTCATTTGCAAGGAATAAAAGCTTGTGAATTAAATTTACCGGGAAAAGTAAATGTAGCAGTTTTTGACACAGCATTTCATCAAACAATGCCAAAAGAGCATTATTTATATCCAATACCATATGAATATTATGAAAAATATGGTATCAGAAAATATGGAGCTCACGGCACATCTCATAAATATATAGCAAATAGAATAGCAGAATTATTGGGGAAGCCAATTGAAGATTTAAAAATTATTAGTTGCCATATTGGTCAAGGTGCAAGCATTTGTGCTATACAAAACGGAAAAAGCGTAGATACTTCAATGGGGCTAACACCATTAGGAGGCGTAGCAATGGGAAGCAGGTCTGGAGATTTGGATCCATCAGTTGTTACATTCTTGATGGAAAAAGAAAATTTAAATCCAGCTCAAATGGAACATATTTTAAATAAAAAATCTGGTTTGTATGCATTATCAGGAATTTCTTCTGATAACAGAGATGTTGAAAGAGCCATTGCACAAGGTGATCAAAGAGCAATTGATTCTTTAAAAGAATACGATTATATTATTGCTCAATATATAGGAAAATATGCCGTTACAATGAATGGTGTGGATGTTATAACATTTACAGCAGGAGTTGGAGAAAAAGGACCTATTACAAGATCTGATGTATGTAAATACTTAGGATTTATGGGTGTAGAATTAGATGAAGAAATAAATAATACAACAAAAGATACGGAAAAAGATATTTCTAAAGAAAGTTCTAAGGTAAAAGTTTGGGTTGTTCCTACTAACGAAGAGCTAATGATAGCAAGGGAAACAGCAAGTTTAATAAAATAAAATTAATAAGGAGAAAAAATAATGAAAATACTAGTTTTAAATTGTGGAAGTTCATCACTAAAATATCAATTAATCAATATGGATAATGAAAGCGTTATAACTAAAGGAAATTTTGAAAGAATAGGGGAGAAAGAGTCATTTTTAACACATAAAATTGATGGAAAGAAATTTGTTTATAATGAAGTTGCAATGAATCATGAAGAAGCATTAAATTTAATTATGAAAGAATTATTAAATCCAGATCATAAAGCTATTGAAAGCCTAAAAGAAATAAATGCTATAGGACATAGAATTGTTGGTGGTGGAGAAATTTTTGATAAATCTGTATTAATCGATGAAAAGGCTTTAGAGGGAATTCAAGATTGTGCAAAATTAGCTCCATTACACAACCCAGCAGCAATATTAGGAATAAAAGCTTGCCAAAAGGCTATGCCTGGAGTACCAATGGTAGCAGCTTTTGATACTGCATTCCATCAAACAATGCCAAAGGAAAATTATTTATATCCAATACCATATGAGTATTATGAAAAATATGGAATTAGAAAATATGGAGCTCATGGTACATCACACAAATATGTTGCACAAAGAGCAGCAAAACTTATGAATAAAAATATAGAAGATTTAAAAATAGTTACTTGCCATTTAGGACAAGGAGCTAGTATATGTGCAGTACAAGGAGGAAAAAGCGTAGATACTTCAATGGGGTTAACACCATTAGGAGGAATTGCAATGGTTACACGTTCTGGTGACTTAGATCCATCAGTTGTTACAGCTATTATGAAAAAAGAAAATTTAACCCCTGATGAAATGGAAAGCATTTTAAATAAAAAGTCAGGTCTAACTGCTATGTGTAAATTAGTTCCAGATTTTAGAGAAATAGAAAACGCTTCAAATGAAGGAAATCCAGATGCAATAGTTGCTATAAATAAATTTGTTTCTACTATAGCTCAATATATAGCAAGATATGCAGCTGTTATGGAAGGAATAGATGCAATTGTATTTACTGGAGGAATTGGAGAGAATCAATTTAGAATAAGAAATAAGGTTTGCAAGAAATTGAAATTTATGGGTGTAGATTTTGATGAAGAAAAGAACAACGAATTTAGAGATGAAGGAGAAATATCAAAGCCAGATTCTAAGGTAAAAGTATTTGTAATACCAACTGATGAGGAAATGGTAATTGCAAGAGATACATTAAATTTAATTTCTTAATTATAAATAAAAAGTATTCTTTATATTGTTACTCCTTATGAGCTACAATTAAAGGATACTTTTTTAATAGTTGGCAAGAGGATTATCTTCAACTGCATGCCTAATTTGATCGTTATTTACGTGTGTGTATATTTCTGTTGTAGATATACTTTCATGTCCCAAAAGCTCTTGTAAAGCTCTAATATCAACATTGCCATATTGGTACATTAAGGTTGCTGCCGTATGCCTTAGTTTGTGAACAGAATATTTATTAGTATCAAGACCAGCCTTAGTTAATTCATTTTTTACTATATATTGTACTGTTCTATTGCTGATTCTTTCTAATCTTTCGCTTAAGAATAAAGCTTTTTCTGAGCCAGATCGAATTCCTTGTTTAGACCTTATGGATAAATATTGATTAATAGCCTCCATACAAGCTTTGTTCAAATATATAGTTCTTTCTTTGTTTCCTTTACCAATTACATTCATCTTACATTCTGAAAATTCAATATCATTTATATTTATCCCTACTAATTCTGATAAACGCATACCACAATTTAAAAATAGTGTTATTATTGCAAAATCTCGTTCTTTATTTCTATCATTATCATCCTGAATGGTAGCATTTAATAATTTTTTACTCTCGTCAAGGGATAAATATCGTGGTATTCTTTTTCCAATTTTAGGAGTTTCTAAGTTTAAAGCAGGGTTAGTATCTATTAAGCCTTTTTTCTGGCAAAGATAATTAAAAAATACTCTAATGGAAGAGACTTTGCGTGCTCTTGTAGCAGGTTTGCTTTGAAATGTATTAGCTAAATAAAATATATATGAATGTATGTCATCTAAAGTAATTTTGCTTATTGTTTCTATTGTCATATCTTTAATTGGTATGGCTGCTAAATCTTCTTCATCTGTCATATGATAATGCTTTTTTATATATTTAAGAAATCTGTTAATGTCATAGTTGTATTCCTTTACAGTATTTGGCGATTTGTTTAATATTGTTGCAGTATATTCTAAAAAAGAATTAAGAAATTCTGGATTTTCATCTGTATTTATCATTAATAAGCATCCTTTCAAAAGTAATATAAACATATTATATAATTGGGATATTTTAAAGTCAACAAACTAATGAAATTTATATTATTAAAATTTATAATATGTGACATAATAAGAAAAAATTAAATCAATGGAGGAAAAAATGAAAATAGAAGAAAAACTAAAGAACTATAGTCAAATGTCAAGCATAGAAATTTTTAAAGATTTAAAGACTTCAATTGATGGAATTAGTTTTACGGAAATAGAAGAAAAACAAGAAGAATATGGTAAAAATGTAATTGATATAAAAAATAATAATACAACATTAAGCAGACTAAAGGAAGTTTTTATAAATCCATTTAATATTGTGCTTATAATAGTTGCTATTATTACTTTTTTTACAGATGTAGTATTTGCAACAAGCAAGGATTATATAACATTTTCACTAATTATAGGCACTGTTTTTATTTCTGCTATGATTTCTTTCTTCCAGCAAACTAGCTCAGATAAAGCAGTACAGAAATTAAAGAAAATGATTTCTAATAAAGTAGATGTAATTAGAGACGGACTGCAAAGTTCTGTAGATGTTGAAGAAATTGTTCTAGGTGATATAGTAAAATTATCGTCAGGAGATATGATTCCTGGAGATGTAATTTTTTTAGAAGCGAAAGACCTTTTTATAGATCAAGCTTCGTTAACAGGAGAATCTAATCCAGTAGAAAAATTTTCAGTATGCAAAGATAAGGAAGCATCTTTAACAGATATTTCTAATATAGGATTTTCAGGAACGAATATTGTAAGTGGAAGTGCAATGGCTGTGGTAGTAGCAACTGGCACGAACACATATTTTGGAAGCATGGCAAAATCTTTGTATAGTGTGAATGAGAAAAATAGCTTTGAAAAAGGCGTTGATAGTGTAAGTAAACTATTAATAAAATTTATGGTTGTAATGGTTCCTATTATATTAATTATAAATCTTACTACTAAAGGAGATTGGTGGGATTCATTGATATTTGCAATAACGATTGCAGTAGGATTAACACCAGAAATGTTGCCAGTTATAATGACCTCCGCTCTAGCAAATGGAGCAATGCAAATGTCTAAGAAAAAGACGATAGTAAAAAGGCTAAGTGCAATTCAAACTTTTGGTGAAATGAATATTTTATGTACGGATAAAACTGGAACGTTAACAGAAGATAATGTAATACTTGAGAAATATATGGATATTGAAGGAAATGAGAGCAAACGAGTTTTAAAGCATGCTTTTTTAAACAGCTATTTTCAGACAGGATTAAAGAATCTAATTGATGTGGCTATAATCTCTAGAGCTGAAAAAGAAAACATGAATGTATTTAAAGAGATGTATATAAGAGAAGACGAGATTCCATTTGATTTTTCAAGAAGAAGAATGAGTGTGGTTTTGAAGGATCAAAATGGCAAAAGACAACTAATTACAAAAGGAGCATTTGATGAAATAATGACAATCTGCTCTTATATAGATATAAATGGAGAAGCAATAGAATTTACAGAAGAGCTTAAGAAAAAAGTGTATATGTTGTATGAAAAAAATAACAAAGAAGGATTACGAATTGTTGCAGTTGCTCAGAAAAATCATATACACGAAGTAGAAGTATTTAATACAAGTGATGAAAGTGATATGGTTTTAATTGGTCTAGTAGGATTTTTAGATCCGCCTAAGGAGAGTGCAAGAGAAGCTATAACAGCTTTAAATAAACATGGAGTAGATACTGTTGTTTTAACAGGAGATAGTGAAGGTGTAGCTATAAATGTATGTAAAAAAGTAGGAATTTCAACAGAAAATTGTTTGACGGGTAAAGAAGTGGAAGAATTAGATGATGAACAATTGAAAAAGAAAGTAATAAACTGTCATTTATATTCAAAACTTTCTCCTATACAGAAACAAAGAGTAGTAAGAATCTATCAAGAAATGGGGAATACTGTTGGTTACATGGGAGATGGTATTAATGACAGCCTTTCACTAAAACAAGCAGATGTAGGAATATCTGTAGATACAGCAGTCGATATCGCGAAGGAAACCGCAGATATTATTTTACTAGAAAAAGATTTAAATGTACTTGAAGAAGGCGTAATTATTGGTAGAAAAACATTCACTAACATTTTGAAATATTTAAAGATGGCAACAAGTGGAAATTTCGGCAATATGCTATCAGTTATAATTGCAAGTATATTTTTGCCATTTTTGCCAATGCTTCCTATTCATATATTAATACAAAATTTATTAAATGATTTTGCTCAAATAGGTATGCCTTTTGACAATGTAGATGAAGAATACTTAATGACACCTCAAAAGTGGAATACCGAAAATATAAAGAAATTCATGTTTATTTTTGGAAGTGTTAGTACTGTTTTAGATATACTGTGTTTTGCAATTTTATGGTTTGTGATGAAATTTAATACAATGGAAAAAGCAATATTATTTCAAACAGGTTGGTTTGCATTTGGAATAATTTCTCAAACATTAATAATCCATATGATGCGTACCACAAAAATTCCGTTTATTACAAGTAAACCATCAAAACAATTAGTAATTTCTACAATCTCAATAGTAATATTAACACTAATAATTTGTTTTATTAATATAGGATTTATGTTTGATTTAGCAGAGCTACCTATAAATTTTGGAATAATCATATTGTTACTAGTAATTGTTTATGCTATTGTTATACAAGTTTATAAGAAAATATATCTAAAAAATAATGATGAATGGCTATAAAAAATTTAAATAATATTGGCAAAAAATATATATTGTAGTAAAATAGACCAGAAAGGAGCAAAGAAATGAAGAGATTATTTACGTCAGAAAGTGTTACAGAAGGACATCCAGACAAATTATGTGACTATATATCAGATAGTATTCTGGATAGTTACTTAGAAAAAGATAAAAATGCGAGAGTTGCGTGCGAAACCGTTGCAGGCAAAGGAGAAATTTATATAACAGGAGAAATTACATCATCAGCTAATATTGATATTGAGCAAGTGGCAAGAAATACTATAAAAGAGGTAGGATATGCTGATAGTGAATATGATATAGATTATAGAACTTGCAAAATATATATCAATTTATCTAAGCAATCACCTGATATAGCTCAAGGAGTTGATAAATCATTAGAAGATAAAGAGGGGGAAAAAATTGATTCTGAAGGAGCAGGAGACCAAGGATTAATGTTTGGCTATGCGTGTGATGAAACTGAAGAGTTAATGCCACTTCCAATTTACCTTGCGCATAAACTTTCTAAAAGATTAACAGAAGTAAGAAAAGAGAAGATAATAGATTATTTAAGACCAGATGGCAAAACTCAAGTAACAGTTGAATATGATGGAGACAAGCCAGTAAGAGTTGATACAATTGTTGTATCTGCCCAACATTTACCAGATATTGATATGGAAACTTTAAAGAAAGATATAATTGAAGAGGTTATTAAAGCCACAGTTCCTGCAGAACTATTAGATGAAAATACCAAATACTTTATTAATCCAACAGGAAGATTTGTAATAGGAGGACCTTTAGGAGATAGTGGACTTACAGGCAGAAAAATAATAGTAGATACTTATGGTGGAGCCGCAAGACACGGGGGAGGAGCCTTTTCAGGAAAAGACCCTACAAAAGTTGATCGTTCAGCTTCATATATGGCCAGACACATTGCTAAAAATATTGTTTCGAATGGATATGCAAAAAGATGTGAAATACAAATTGCATACAGTATTGGGGTTGCTAAGCCAGTATCTATATATGTAAATACATATGGAACAAATACAATTCCAGAGGAAGAAATAGTAGAAAAAATTAATAATACATTTGATTTAACACCACGAGGAATAATAAATTATTTTGATTTACAAAGACCAATATATAGAAAAACCACTAACTATGGCCATTTTGGAAAGAAAGATTTACCTTGGGAGAAAGAAATAAAATTTTAATCTTAACCTAAGGAAATAGCATTAAAAAATAATATTCCTTTGAAAGAGTTATACAAAAAGTAATTATTATAGGCTTTAGATAATATATTATAGCAAGATATCAAACAAAAAAGGAGAAAAGTATGGGGATTATAGAGATTATACTATTAGGAATAGGCTTAGCAATGGATGCTTTTGCAGTTTCTGTTTGTAAAGGGCTTGCTATTAAAAAATTAAACTGGAAAAATACAATAATTATTGCCTCATACTTTGGTATATTTCAAGCTGCAATGCCTGTAATTGGTTATTTATTAGGCAGTTCATTTGCAAATTTAATAACAAGATTTGATCATTGGATTGCCTTTATACTGCTATTAATTATTGGTGTAAATATGATAAGAGATTCATTTGCTGATAATTCTCAAGAAAAGAATGATAAAATTGATTTTAAAACGATGACTATTTTAGCCTTGGCAACAAGTATTGATGCATTGGCAGTAGGAATAACTTTTGCTTTTTTAAAAGTGAACTTATTATTAGCAGTACTTATAATTGGAATAATCACATTTATTACTTCAATAGTAGGAGTAAAAATGGGAAATAAGTTTAGCTGCAGATATCAACGTATAGCAAGGATATCAGGAGGCATAATATTAATATTATTAGGGATAAGAATATTAATAGAACATGGTGCTATAATATTGTAGTTTAATA
>OJJV01001321.1_pt1 | contig 10952 bp, 11 predicted proteins | sample 1596391 | NCBI WGS metagenome assembly OJJV01 (sample SAMEA4350164, study PRJEB24818) | metagenome | biome: human; feature: gut; material: faeces | place: Denmark | collected 2013-09
TTCACGCCCATTTTTTCAAAAAAATTATCCACATTCTTTGGCAAAATGCCTTTCCTGTCGTTGTAGGCAGCAGAGGGAGAAATACGCAGTTTTACGGCAGGAGCAGAGTGTGAGCTGTCAGAGCAAGATTCTACCGAGGTGCCATAATTCGCCGTTCGCTCATTCTGCCCCATCGGAATCTTGTTGGGGAGTGCCTTCCCCAAACCCTGCTATGCGGCTTGTGCCGCTTGAAAATCCCACCAAAAAATACTTAAAAAATCGCCCACAAAACGGCGGTAAGTGAAAGGAGTTGATACCCATAGGAAAGCGATACAATACGCCCCACCGAAGCCATGTAGTCAAGACACGCATGACCGAAGAAGAATATGCCGACTTCACGGAACGGCTAAAGAATTATGACATGAGCCAAGCCGAGTTTATCCGACAAGCCATTACAAGGGCGACCATTCGCCCCGTTGTTACCGTTTCCCCGGTCAATGATGAACTGCTGTCCGCTATTGGAAAGTTGATAGCCGAATACGGAAAAATCGGCGGCAACCTTAATCAGATCGCCCGTGCCCTCAACGAATACGGAACGCCCTACAATACGCTGTCCGTTGAAGTGCGAGCCGCCATTTCCGACCTTGCCGCCTTGAAGTTTGAAGTCTTGCGAAAGGTAGGTGACGCTGTTGGCAACATTCAAGCATATCAGCTCTAAAAATGCGGACTACGGTGCAGCCGAGCAGTATCTAACCTTTGAGCATGACGAGTTTACCATGAAGCCCACCCTTGACGAAGCCGGGCGGCTCATACTTCGGGAGGATTACCGAATAGCCACGCTGAACTGCGGCGAGGAAGATTTTGCCGTTGCCTGTATGCGGGCAAATCTCCGATACGGCAAGAACCAAAAACGGGAAGATGTGAAAAGCCACCACTATATCATTTCCTTTGACCCACGGGACGCAGCGGACAACGGCTTGACCGTAGACCGAGCGCAAGCATTGGGCGAGGAATTTTGTGCCGAGCATTTCCCAGGACACCAAGCCATTGTCTGTACCCACCCGGACGGACACAACCACAGCGGCAATATCCATGTTCACATTGTTATCAATTCTCTGCGTATTGAGGAAGTACCCTTACTGCCCTACATGGACAGACCGGCAGATACCCGTGCCGGGTGCAAGCACCGCTGTACGGACGCTGCTATGGAATACTTCAAAGCCGAGGTCATGGAGATGTGCCACCGGGAAAATCTCTATCAGATTGACCTATTGCATGGCAGCAAAAACCGCATTACCGAGCGTGAGTATTGGGCGCATAAAAAAGGACAAGCCAAACTTGACAAGGAAAATGCCGCCCTTGCAGCCGAGGGGAAGCCTGTAAAGCAGACCAAGTTTGAAACCGACAAGGCGAAGTTGCGGCAGACCATACGGAATGCCATGAGCGAAGCGACCACCTTTGACGAGTTTTCCGCTTTACTTCTGCAACAGGGCGTGACCGTCAAAGAGAGCCGAGGGCGATTGTCCTACCTTACCCCGGACAGAACGAAACCCATTACCGCCCGAAAACTGGGAGATGATTTTGACCGTGCTGCTGTTCTTACTCTTTTGGAGCAGAACGCCCACAGAGCCGCCGAAAAGACCGTACCCATACCCGAATACCATACCGCTGAAACAAACCGCACAGAGCGAGGAAAAACGCAGAAAATCGCCCCGACAGGCAACATTCAGAGAATGGTTGACCGTGCGGCGAAGCGAGCCGAGGGAAAAGGTATCGGCTATGACCGTTGGGCGGCTGTCCACAATCTCAAACAGATGGCGGCTACCGTTGCCGCTATGGAGCAATACGGCTTTACCCCGGATGAACTGGACGCAGCCCTTGTGTCTGCCAATGCGGATTTACACAGCAGCACCGCCAATCTGAAGCCCATTGAAACGGCTATCCGTGAGAAAAAGGACTTGCAGAAACAGGTGCTTGCCTATGCCAAGACAAGAGATGTGCGTGACGGATTGAAAAAGCAGAAAACCGATAAGGCACGCAAAGCCTACCGGGAAAAGCATGAAAGCGACTTTATCATAGCAGACGCAGCCGTAAGATATTTTCGGCAAAAAGGCATTACCAAGCTGCCCACCTATAAATCGTTGCAGGCTGAAATCGAGCAGTTTACCGTCGAGAAGAACGCCCTTTACAACGAGTACCGGGCAAATAAAGAGCGTGTCCGGGAGTTGCAGACCATGAAAAGCAATCTTTCCCAAATGCACCACGGCGAGCCGAGCCGACAGAAAAAGCATGAACAGGAGCGTTAAAAACCGCCCCGAAATGATACCGAAACCAAACAAAAACAGGGATATGCCCTTACCCCCTATCCGCAATACTCCCCGACCTCAAAGCAGGGCGTACAGGGCAAAAAATCCCCGAAAATGATACCGAGAAGATACAGTTTTCCCGCCCTATCCGTGATACCCACGGAAACGGCAGAAAGGAGCGTACCAATGCCACGCATGAGCAACAAACGGCGGCTTGAATGGAGCTTTTTCCTCAACCACCGAAACCGAATTACCTATAACGACCTTTGCCGGGGCTGCACCCACGATTGCAAGCAGAGTTTCCGAACCGTGATTATCCTCTGCCACCGGTATTACTCCAAGCGTTGGAAACCAAAGGAGGACACCGCCTATGGCAGATAACCGCAAATATTACTACCTCAAACTGAAAGAAAGCTATTTTGATGATGACGCTATCGTGCTGTTGGAGAGTATGCCGGACGGTATTCTCTATTCCAACATTCTCTTGAAGCTGTACTTAAAATCGCTGAAAAACGGCGGCAAGTTGCAGCTTGACGAGAATATCCCTTACACAGCACAGATGATCGCCACTCTTACCCGTCAGCAGGTAGGCACGGTGGAACGGGCGTTAGGGATTTTTCAGCAGTTGGGGCTTGTGGAGCAGCTACACGGCGGCTTGCTCTACATGACCGATATTGAACTGATGATAGGGCAATCCTCTACCGAAGCGGAACGAAAACGGGCGGCAAGGCTTGCAAACAAGGCTTTGCCACCACCCCGGACAAACGGCGGACATTTGTCCGACATTCGTCCACCAGAGATAGAGATAAAGAAAGAGATAGATATAGAGATAGAAAAAGAGAGAGAGTTAGAAACGGGACAAGCCCCCGCCCGCAGCTATGGCAGATACAACAATGTTTTTCTTTCCGATACGGAACTGGACGAGCTGAAAGCGGAACTGCCCGACAAATGGGAGTATTATATTGACCGCTTATCTACTCATATAGCGTCCAAAGGAACGAAATACCGTAGCCATGCAGCCACGATATACAAGTGGGCGCAGGAGGACGAAGCCAAGAAACCGCCGAAAAAAGGCATACCCGATTACACCTTTAAGGAGGGCGAGAGTTTATGACTGAACTTTTTACCGATACCGTTTTGAATATGATGACTACTACCGCAGAGCCGGAGGACTACACGGGCGAGGACGGTCTGCTTTACTGCGGCAAGTGCCGCACGGCGAAAGAAGCCTACTTTCCCAAAGAAACCGCCGCATGGTTGGGGCATGACAAGCACCCGACAGAATGTGACTGCCAACGGGAGAAGCGTTTGGAATGTGAATCCGCCGAGGAACGCAGACGACACCTTGACACCGTTATGGAACTGAAACGCCGGGGCTTTACCGACCTCACCATGCAGGAATGGACTTTTGCACATGACAACGGCAAATGCCCGCAGATGAACAAGGCACATTTATATGTGGAGCATTGGGAGCAGATGAGAGAAAACAACTATGGTCTGCTCTTGTGGGGCAAGGTAGGCACAGGAAAAAGCTATTTTGCCGGGTGCATTGCCAATGCCCTTATGGAACAGGAAATCTCCGTACGCATGACAAACTTTTCTGCGATGCTGAATGATTTAACTGCCAGCTTTGAGGGGCGAAACGAATATATCGAGCGTCTTTGCCGTTTCCCTCTGCTGATACTTGATGATTTTGGTATGGAGCGTGGCACAGAGTACGGTTTGGAACAGGTCTACAATGTAATTGACAGCCGATACCGCAGCCGAAAGCCGCTGATTGTCACCACCAATCTAAGCCTTACGGAACTGCAAAATCCACAGGACACCGCCCACGCCCGTATCTATGACCGAGTGCTTGAAATGTGTCTGCCTATCCTCTTTACAGGCGAGAACTTCCGAAAGGAAACGGCACAAGCCAAGCTCAATGGACTAAAAGAACTGTTGAAGTGAAAGGAGTTGCCTATGACAGAAAACAAACAGAATAACAATGACCGCACCGACCGCCGCCCGGACTGCGTGACGGAGATCCGCATGGGTAACACCGTGCTTGTTGTGTCCGGCTTTTTCAAGAAAGATACCACAGCCACCGCAGCCGACAAGATGATGAAGGTGCTGGCAGCGGAGGCCGCCGCCAATACCCGCACCGCTTCCGCTTCGTGATAAGCCCGGCTGTAAAAATCGTCGTTTTGACGGGCGATAAAGCAGCAAATTTTGCTTTTACCCGCTATACAGACAGCCGCCCCGTGTGATATAATTTCCTTACGGAATAGCGGGGCTGGCTGTCGGAAATGGAGGAAACCATGATTAGACAGACAACCCAAAACCTCATTACTGCCCTTTATCCGAGATTATCCCATGAAGATGAATTGCAGGGCGAGAGTAATTCCATCTCCAACCAGAAGCGTATTTTGGAAAGCTATGCAAAACAGAACGGCTTTACCAATCTCCAATGGTACACGGACGATGGGTACTCCGGTGCGAACTTCCAAAGACCCGGTTTTCAAGCCATGCTTGCGGATATTGAAGCCGGGAAAGTCGGAACGGTCATTGTCAAGGATATGTCGAGATTAGGGCGAAACTATCTCCAAGTGGGAATGTATACGGACATGATTTTCCCACAAAGGGGCGTTCGCTTTATCGCTATCAACGATGGAGTGGACAGCGCACAGGGCGACAATGATTTTGCCCCTCTGCGTAATATCTTCAACGAATGGATGGTGAGAGATACGAGCAAGAAAATCAAGGCAGTTTTCCGCAGCAAAGGCATGAGTGGCAAGCCTATCACAAGTCAGCCGGTCTATGGCTATCTCAAAGGCGAGGACGGACGCTTTATCGTGGACGAAGAAGCTGCCCCGGTCGTCAAGCAGATTTTCAGCTTGTGCCTTGCCGGGAACGGTCCGACCAAAATCGCCCGTATATTGACCGAGCAGCAAATCCCAACACCGGGTACATTGGAATACCGCAGGACAGGCAGCACACGCCGTTACTACCCCGATTATCCCTACAAGTGGGCGACCAACACGATTGTCCATATCCTTGAACGCAAGGAATATCTGGGGCATACGGTAAACTTCAAGACCGAGAAAGTGTCCTACAAGGTCAAATCAAGCGTGGAAAATCCCGAAGAAAAACAGGTCATTTTCGAGAATACCCATGAGCCAATCATTGACCTTGCCACATGGGAGCGTGTGCAGGAATTACGCAAGCAGCGCAAGCGTCCAAACCGCTATGATGAAGTCGGTCTGTTCTCCGGCTTGCTGTTCTGCGCCGATTGTGGGAGCGTCCTCTATCAGCAGAGATACGAGAACAAAACCCGAAAACAGGATTGCTACATCTGCGGCAACTACAAGAAGCGTACCCACGATTGCACCGCACATTTTATCCGCACCGACCTTTTGACTGCGGGTGTGACCGCCAATCTGCGGAAAGTGACAAGCTATGCAGCCAAGCATGAAAAGCAGTTTATGAAGCTGCTGATCGAGCAGAACGAGGACGGCGGCAAACGCCGCAACGCTGCCAAGCGAAAGGAACTGGACGCAGCCGAAAAGCGGATTGCGGAGCTGTCCGCTATCTTCAAGCGGCTTTATGAGGACAGTGTGACCGGGCGTATTTCTGATGAACGCTTTGCGGAACTTTCCGCAGACTATGAAGCCGAACAGAAACAGGTCAAGAGCCGTGCCGCCGAACTGCAAGCGGAACTGGCAAAGGCGCAGGAAGCCACGGTTAATGCGGAAAAGTTTATGAAAGTTGTCCGCAAGTACACCAGCTTTGAGGAATTGACCCATACCCTGCTGCGGGAGTTTATTGAAAAAATCGTTGTCCATGAGTGCAGCTATGACGAGAACGGCACACGCAGACAGGACATTGATATTTTTTACAGCTTTGTCGGCAAGGTAGAACTTCCCGACGAATAATGCCCGACCTATCCGACACAGTAGCTAAGTGCCGGATGGGAACGGCAAAATTTTTTACACTTCTATTGCTTCTTTATCTAACACAAGCTAAATCGCAGGGCATGAAGCAGCTTATGGCGGGCGGCGGCGTTGCCTTGATTGGCGGCGTTCTCGTTCCCCTGCTCAAAGGGCTGTTCGGTTAAGCGGCGGTAATGTCCTATGCAGAGCATACTTGACGCGATTAACGAATGGATCAAGGAAATCCTGATCGGAGCGATCAACGGAAATCTGTCAACTATGTTCGGGGACGTAAACGAAAAGGTCGGTACGATTGCCGCCGAGGTAGGCAAGACCCCGCAGGGGTGGAACGCAAGCATATTTTCCATGATACAGACGCTATCGGAAAATGTGATCGTCCCCATTGCGGGGCTTGTCATTACCTACGTTCTATGCGTGGAGCTTATCAGCATGGTAACGGAAAAGAACAATATGCACGACATTGACACGTTCATGTTCTTTAAGTGGTTTTTCAAAGCGTTCGTTGCGGTGTTTATCGTCACGCATACCTTTGACATCACTATGGCGGTATTCGACATGGCGCAGCACATTGTTTCCGGCGCGGCGGGCGTGATCGGCGGCAGCACCAGCATTGATGTTGCCGCCGCACTCTCGTCTATGCAAGCCGGACTTGACGCAATGGAAATCCCCGAACTGCTCTTGCTTATGCTCGAAACAAGCCTTGTCAGCCTTTGCATGAAAATCATGTCGGTGCTGATAACGGTTGTTTTGTACGGGCGTATGATTGAGATTTACCTATACTGCTCCGTATCGCCTATCCCATTCGCCACCATGACAAACCGGGAATGGGGGCAAATCGGAAACAACTACTTAAAAGGCCTGTTTGCCCTCGGCTTTCAAGGCTTCCTCATTATGATATGCGTCGGCATTTATGCGGTTTTGGTAAACAACATGGTTATAGCGGACAATTTGCACACCGCGATATTTTCCATCGCAGCCTATACGGTGCTGCTTTGCTTTAACCTTTTGAAATCCGGCGCACTGGCAAAATCATTATTCCATGCACATTAAAAGGAGGTTTTCCATCACCAAGAAATACAGCGTTATTTACGCAGATCCCCCGTGGCGGTATGAAAGGAGCAAGGTGCAGGGCGCAGCGGAAAAGCACTATCCCACCATGGGCATTGACGAGCTGTGCGCCCTGCCTGTGCCGGAGCTGGCGGCGAAGGACTGCGCCCTGTTTTTGTGGGCGACCTTTCCGCAGCTTCCCGAAGCTCTGCGGCTGATCCGCGCATGGGGCTTTCGGTATCGGACGGTGGCGTTCGTTTGGCTCAAACGTAACCGCAAAAGCCCGTCCTGGTTTTACGGTATGGGCTATTGGACGCGCAGCAACGCGGAAATCTGTCTGCTGGCGACCAAGGGCAAACCCAAGCGGCAGTCGGCGGGCGTACATCAGTTTCTTATCAGCCCCATAGAGCAGCACAGCAAAAAGCCGGATGCAGCGCGGGAAAAAATCGTTGCCCTTATGGGGGATTTGCCCCGGATTGAGCTGTTTGCTCGACAGAAAACGCCGGGGTGGGATATATGGGGCAACGAACTCCCAAACAGTATTGAAATGTAACGAAAGGAGATTTTTCTATGGCGTATGTACCCGTTCCAAAAGACCTATCACGCATAAAGACAAAGGTTGCCTTTAACCTTACAAAAAGGCAGCTCATATTCTTTGCGGCGGCGCTCCTTGTTGGACTGCCGCTTTTCTTTTTGCTCAAAGGCAGCACAGGCACAAGCCTTGCGGCGTTCGTGATGATCCTCGTTATGCTGCCCTGCTTTCTGTTCGCCATGTACGAAAAGCACGGGCAGCCCCTTGAAACGCTGATTAAGAACATCATACAGACAAAATTTATCCGTCCGAAAGAAAGACCCTATCAGACGGAAAACTTCTATGCCGTCCTCGAACGGCAAAGACAACTTGAAAAGGAGGTATCGGCTATTGTCAACGGCAAACGCAAAACACGCAGAAAACAGGCGTAAGCTCACCCGCGCCGAGAAAAAGGAAATCGCCGCCCTGATCCGAGCGGCAAAGGGTGACGGAAAGGCGCACACCGCGCAGCAGACCATACCGTATCTTGCCATGTACCCGGACGGTATCTGCAAGGTTACGGAAAAGAAATACTCCAAGAGCATCGCCTACGACGACATCAACTACCAGCTTGCGCAGGCAGACGATAAGACCGCCATTTTTGAAAACTGGTGCGACTTTCTCAACTATTTTGACGCGACCGTTAGTGTGCAGCTTTCCTTTATCAACCGGGGAACGCGCAGCGGCGGCGCGAAGGAGGTCGTTGCGATCCCCGCGCAAAACGACGCTTTCAATTCCATCCGCACCGAATACGCGGATATGCTGAAACATCAGCTTGCAAAGGGCAACAACGGCTTTGTAAAGTCAAAGTACATTACCTTTTCCGTGGAAGCGGACAATTTGAACGCGGCAAAGGCGCGGCTTGCCCGTATTGAAACCGACATACTGAATAATTTTAAGGTGCTGGGCGCAGCCGCCCGCCCCATGACGGGCTATGAACGGCTGGAAGCCCTGCACAGTGTATTCCACCCGGAGGGAGAACCGTTCCGTTTCTCTTGGGACTGGCTCATCCCGTCGGGGCTTACCACAAAGGACTTTATCGCCCCGTCCTCGTTCCGTTTCGGCGAGGGCAGATATTTCCGCATGGGACGCAAAATCGGCGCGGTCAGCTTCCTTGAAATCCTTGCGCCGGAGCTGAACGACCGTATGCTTGCGGACATTCTCGACCTTGAAACGGGGATCGTCGTCAATCTCCATATCAAGAGCATCGACCAGACCGAAGCCATCAAGACCATCAAGCGCAAGATAACCGACCTTGACAAAATGAAAATCGAGGAACAAAAGAAAGCGGTACGCAGCGGCTACGATATGGACATCATCCCCTCTGACCTTGCCATGTTCGGCGGCGAAGCGAAAAACCTCTTGCAGGACTTGCAGAGCCGCAACGAGCGAATGTTTCTCCTGACTTTCCTTGTGGTAAATATGGCGGACACGAAGCGAAAGCTGGAAAATGACATATTCGCAGCGGCGGGCATCGCGCAGAAATACAACTGCGCTCTTACCCGCCTTGACTACCAACAGGAGGCGGGGCTGATGTCCTCTGTTCCGCTGGGCGAGAACCTGATTCCCATCCAGCGGGGGCTTACCACATCAAGCACTGCGATTTTCATTCCCTTTATCACGCAGGAGCTTTTTCAGCGGGGCGCGGCACTCTATTACGGGCTAAACGCCCTGTCAAGCAATATGATCCTCTGTGACCGCAAGCGGCTTAAAAACCCCAACGGGCTGATCCTCGGCACCCCCGGAAGCGGCAAGAGCTTTGCGGCGAAGCGGGAAATCACAAACGCTTTTCTCATTACCGACGACGACATCATCATCTGCGACCCGGAAGCGGAATATTACCCCCTTGTGCGCCGCCTGCACGGACAGGTGATCCGCATTTCCCCCACAAGCACCCAGTATGTCAACCCTATGGATATTAACCTCAATTACAGCGAGGACGATAACCCCCTTGCGCTGAAAAGCGACTTTCTTCTTTCTCTCTGTGAGCTTGTCATCGGCGGCAAGGAGGGGCTGATGCCCGTGGAAAAGACCGTCATTGACCGCAGCGTAAGAAACGTGTACCGCCCGTTTTTAGCCGCCCCCGACCCGGCGAAAATGCCGATCCTCGGCGACCTTTACGACGAGCTTTTAAGACAGCCGGAGCCGGAAGCGGCGCGGGTGGCGGCGGCATTGGAGCTTTACGTTTCGGGCAGCCTGAATGTCTTTAACCACCGTACCAATGTGGAGCTTTCAAACCGCCTTGTCTGCTTTGACATCAAGCAGCTTGGGAAGCAGCTTAAAAAGCTGGGGATGCTCATTGTGCAGGATCAGGTGTGGAACAGAGTAACCATAAACCGGGCTGAAAAGAAATCCACCCGCTACTACATGGACGAGTTTCATTTGCTCCTCAAAGAGGAACAAACCGCCGCCTATTCCGTGGAGATTTGGAAGCGCTTTCGTAAATGGGGCGGGATCCCAACCGCCATCACGCAGAATGTCAAAGACCTTTTGAGCAGCCGCGAAGTTGAGAATATCTTTGAGAACAGCGATTTTGTCCTCATGCTCAATCAGGCGCAGGGCGACCGGGAAATCCTTGCAAGGCAGCTCAATATCTCCCCGCAGCAGATGAAATACGTTACCCATACCGAAGCGGGCGAGGGGCTGATCTTCTACGGAAACGTGGTGCTGCCTTTCCTTGACCGTTTTCCGCAGAATACCGAGCTATACCGGGTAATGACGACCCGCCCGGAGGAAGTGGGCGGCACATGAGATTAGACACCATCATCAACCGCGACGCGCTGTGCGCCCTGCGGGAGCTGCCCGCCGAGAGCGTCCATTGCTGCGTCACAAGCCCGCCCTATTACGCCCTGCGGGATTACGGCATGGACGCGCAGATCGGGCGGGAGGACACGCCGGAGCAGTACATCGCAAGGCTTGTCGAGGTTTTCCGTGAGCTGAAACGGGTGCTGCGCCCGGACGGTACGTTTTGGCTGAATATTGCCGATACCTATCCAATAGCACCGTTCGATACGCGCAGCGCATATTGAGCGTATCAATGGAACACGCCCGGAAGTACCGATACATTGAACATAACCCCGCCCGCGACATTATAACAAAGTTCGGCAAGCAAGCGAA
>OJJV01001330.1_pt1 | contig 10864 bp, 8 predicted proteins | sample 1596391 | NCBI WGS metagenome assembly OJJV01 (sample SAMEA4350164, study PRJEB24818) | metagenome | biome: human; feature: gut; material: faeces | place: Denmark | collected 2013-09
GCCGAAAACCGTGCTCTACTCCCTGAACCCGGGCGACAACCCGATGCTTGCAAGCATGGCCGGAAACTTTGCTGCGCCTGGCATCCGCTCAAAAGTGCAGTTCGGTACCGCATGGTGGTTCAACGATCACAAATACGGCATGGAATCCCAGCTTGCGACGCTTTCCAGCATCGGCATGCTCTCCACCTTCATCGGCATGCTGACCGACTCCCGCAGCTTCCTCTCTTTCCCGCGCCACGAATATTTCCGCCGGATTCTCTGCAATCAAATCGGAAACTGGGTGGAAAACGGGGAGTACCCGGCGAACCTGGAGTTTCTGAAAGAGATGGTGGAAAATATCAGCTACAACAATGCGGTTTCGTATTTCCTGTGATTTTCGCATGCCTTATTGACAATTATTCCCACATACCGTACAATAAAGGGGATTACTGATCAACGAAAGGATTACAGAAACATGGACGACTCAGGCAGTATGCCTCGACGATGCTTTATTTTCATCATTTGATAAACGGAGACATAATCTATCTTTGATTCCGCCAGATTCAAGATAGGTTATGTCTTTTTGTACATTTTTTGCATCGTGTCCCGGTTTCCTAAGAAAGGAAAAACAAATGAACAGCGACATTGTGTCACTCATCATCATTCTTATCTGCGTCATGCTCTCAGCCTACTTTTCGGCGACGGAAACTTCTTTCACCTCGCTGAACCGCATCCGCATGAAAAATATGGCAGAAAAAGGCGACAAGCGGGCGGAACTGGTGTTAAAGTTGCTGGAGAACTTTGACAAGCTGCTCTCCACGATTCTCGTCGGCAACAACATCGTCAACATCGGACTCAGCTCCCTTGCCACGGTGCTTTTTATCAAGCTTCTCGGCGGCGACTCCGGTGCGACGGTTTCCACGATCGTAACCACTATCGTGGTCCTGATCTTCGGCGAAGTTTCCCCGAAAAGCATTGCAAAAGAATCCCCGGAGACGATCGCCAAATTTTCCGCACCGTTTCTCCACATTCTGATGATCATGCTGACCCCGGTGACGTTTCTCTTTTCCCAGTGGAAGAAGCTGCTCTCCCGCATCTTCAAATCCTCGGAAAACCACGGCATCACCGATGAGGAACTGATGACCATCGTCGAGGAGGCGACCCAGGAGGGCGACATCAACGACCAGGAAGGCGATCTGATTCAGAATGCAATCGGCTTCATGGAGATGGAGGCCGCAGAGATTTTTACTCCGCGTGTCAACGTCATCGGCATTCCGCTCGATGCGACGAAATCCGAGATCGCTAAGACTTTCTCCGACACCGGATTTTCCCGGCTGCCGGTGTATGATGATGATATCGACCACATTGTGGGAATTGTGTATCAGAAGGATTTCCACAACCACATTTACCACACCAACAAACCGCTAAGCAGCATCATCCGCCCGGCGCTCTTTGTAACCGAGAATACGAAGGTCGGCCCGCTGCTAAAAAAGATGCAGGCGAAGAAATCGCATATTGCCATTATCATTGATGAATTCGGCGGCACCGACGGTATCATCACCATGGAAGATATCCTCGAAGAGCTCGTCGGCGAAATCTGGGATGAGCATGATGCGGTTGTACAGGAAATCCAGAAAGTTTCCGAAAACGAATACCTCGTGACCGGAACGGCAAGCATCGACAAGGTGTATGAAGAGCTCGATATTGACAAAGAATTTGACGTCTTTACGGTCAGCGGATGGATCATGGGGATCCTCGAGCGCGTGCCAAAGGAAGGCGATCATTTCGTCTCGGATGGCCTCGACGTAACCGTACTGAAAATGGCAGACCGGAGAGTCGACAAGGTACGGATCGTGCGGCTGCCGAAGGATGAAAATGAACAGTAAGCGATTGATACGATTTACACGCAAAAAACGGATCGAACATCTGATTTTAAAGTCAGATACTCGATCCGTTTTTTTGTATCCTCTATTCTTCTTTCAGACCGTCCGCAAGTCCATACACATCATTTTCCCGTCCTTTGCAGCCCTCCCATACAATCGGTTCTGCAAAGGTAAGTTTCAGAATGGTATCAATGCTGTCGCGCTCCGGAATCGGGACGGAGATCGAAAAGGTTCCGTTTTCTTCCGTCAGTTCTGCTTTTCCGCCGGAAATCACTTTCCATTTTTCCATTGTATTCCCCGGAATTTCAAACGTGATCTGATCTTTTTCCCATTCCAGAATATGCACATAAACAATGTTGTCGCGGTACGTCGTTCCGCCCCAGCGGTCCGCAATCACAGGGCCGCCGCGCAGGCCGTACAGCGTTTCGCCGTATTTCGAAAGCCATTCTCCGGCCTGGCGCAGGCGTTCTACCTGCTCCTCATCCATTTTTCCCGTTCCGTCCGGGCCGATATTCAGCAGATAATTGCCGTCCCGCACGACGATTGAAACCAGATTCTGAATCAGCTGGCGCAGCGGCAGCACTGGTCTGCCCGGGATATAGCCCCAGGAATCCGCAATACAGTCGTTGCTGTCCCACGGCTTGTCCGTCCGCATCCCGTCGATTCTGCGTTCCCGCACATGGAAATCGCCTTCCCAGCCGCCGCGGTTATTGATCATAATACCCGGCTGCAGCTGTCGAATTTCATTTATCAGTTTCTCCGACTCCCAGAAATAATTGACCCTCATATATTCACTGGTCTGCCAGTCATCTTTCCTGTACCAGCCTCTTTCTCCATTCCAATCCATTCCTCCAAGTGCAAGCCACTCACCGTCGAACCAGAGCAGATCAATCTTTCCATAATTACTCATCAGCTCCATCAGCTGATCATGGCACTGTTTTTTCAGTGCCTCTGCACTCTCCCAGTAAAGATCCGGCATGAAATAGCCTGGAAAGCGCCAGTCGAGAGGAGAATAATAAAAGCCAACTTTCATTCCTTCTTTCCGGCACGCCTCCACATATTCTTTAACAAAATCCCGATGTGCAGCTCCTTTCATTGCGGTAAAATCACTGCATTTCGAATCGAACAGGCAAAAGCCATCGTGGTGGCGTGTTGTCAGCACCATGTACTTCATCCCCGCTGCCTTTGCATTTTTGGCCCACTGTTCCGCATCAAAATTTTCTGCAAGAAAGTCATCCTTCAGTGTCTCATACTTCCGCACATCCAGATGCTCATTCATCAGCACCCATTCCCCTTTTCCGAGCATCGAATATACTCCCCAGTGAATAAACATGCCAAACTTCGCATCCCGGAACCATTTCATCTGTTCTTCCGACAGTTTTTCTACCTTTTCCGGTCTGTAATTTTTTCTTGCAGCCGGAAAGGATTTCATTTCTTCTATTGTTTTCATTTTTTCTCCAAACTCCGCATCTTTTCCCGGTAGTCATGATACAGTTCTTGATTTACCTTTTCCAATATAGCAATTAATTCTGAATCTGTCATCTCATTCCAGATCATCAGGTGAACGATACGAATGGGCTGAGAAAGAAGCATTTCTCTTACATTTTTCTCTTCTTTCAGACGCTGCGCGAAGATTCCTCCTGCTTTTTCTGTAATTTTACGATACAGCTCTTCAAAAATCTGTTCCCCAGCCTTCGTTTCCAGCAGACGCTCCGTTTTATCCCATCCCTGGATCTGTTTTGGTACTGGAAAAACCGGTGTTACTTCGATCTTCTGTGCTGCACGGATATCCTGTACTGAAAATCCAAGCTCAAGTCCATACATTCCCTGCGGTACCGTCCGCTCATCAACGCGTTCATCGTAGAGTTCAAACAGTTCACGTGAAATGGAAAATACAAACTCTTTTTCTTCTCCCGCCTCCAGTATGATTTTCTGAAAATCGCGAAGTTCCCTGGCTGGCCTTGCTTTCCATGCTCTTGAATTTTTCACATAGAGCTGAACGACCTGAGCCCCTTTTCTGTTGCCCGTATTTTTAATTTTTCCACGCAGAACTGTTTTCTCACAATCCGTGATTTTCTCCTGCTCCACGCTGCACTCCGTAATTTCAAATGTTGTATACGAAAGTCCGAATCCAAACGGAAACTGCACCGGAATTTTTTTCGTCTCGTATCCTCGGTAGCCCATAAACATACCCTCGCGGTACGTCACCTGCTCCGTCTGCTCTGCAAAATTTTCATCCGAGATAATCTGTTCCCGGAACGCCGGAACTGACACAGGCATATGTCCGGACGGATTCACCTCTCCGCTTATCACTTTCACAATCGCTCTTCCAATCCCCTGACCGCCGTAGAAGCATTCCAGAATCGCCTTTACTTCGTCAGCCCACGGCATGGCAACGGCTCCGCCGTTCATCACAACCGCAATTACATTCGAATTAACTGCAGCAATTTCTTTTAAAAGAGCCACCTGGTATTCCGGCAGTTCATACTGCACACGGTCATTTCCTTCTCCTTCAAAACCAAAATCCATAGCAAGGAAAAACAGAACCGCATCTGCATCCGCTGCTGTTTTCACCGCCTCATCCCGGAGTTTTTGCTGCTCCGCTTCACTTCCCACATTGTTCCTGCGATATCCCATCGCAAACGGTGTATTATCTGCTCCGTTCCATTTTTCTGCACATTCCCAGGCGTCTTCTTTTCCTGCTCCTTCTACTTTTCCGGAGCCCTCCGCCTGAAACAGAGGTTCTCTCGCATATTCTCCAATAACCGCCAGCTTTCTGCCCTGCTGCAGCGGCAGAATATCCTCTTTATTTTTCAGCAGAACAATGGCTTCTTCTGCTGCTGCGCAGACTTTTTCATGATTTTCTTTTAAAAGCAGCTCTCGTTCTTCCTCTGTCTTTTTCGTTTTCGGAATCTTCCACTTTCTCGCATTTCGTATGATGCATTCTGCCCGCTCACGGATCACGTGTTCGTCCAGTCTGCCCTGTTTCCACTGCTCCACCATATAAGCAGTGCTTTTTCCATCCGTTCCCGGCATTTCAAGATCCAGTCCTGCCTCTGCCGATTTCACCCGATCGTCCAGTCCGAACCAGTCCGTCATGACCAGTCCGTCAAAGCCCCATTCTTTTCGAAGAATATCGAACAGCCAGCGATTTTCTGCACAGTATGTTCCATTGATCTTCGAAAGGCTCGTCATGACCGCTGCCGGTTTTCCCTCACGGATTGCAATTTCAAATGCTTTTAAATACAGATCCCGCAGGGCATCTTCCTCACAGATTACATTCAGATATTCCCGTTCGGTCTCCTGATTATTTGCAGCAAAGTGCTTGATACATGCGCCGACCTGCTGTGACTGCACGCCGCGGATATAGGCACCTCCCAGTCTTCCTGCAAGAAGCGGATCCTCGGAAAGATATTCCACATTTCTTCCGCAGAGGGGATTCCGTTCCAAATTAACCGCCGGTCCCAGCACCAGATCCACTCCGTACGCAGCCGCCTCTGATCCAATGATTGTTCCTACCTGCTCTGCTACATCCGGGTTCCAGGATGCCGCTACTGCTACTCCCGCCGGCAGACAGGTCGCCGGTTCACTTCGATTAATGCCAAGAGAATCCTTATCCTTTTTCTGATAGCGAAGCCCCATCGGTCCATCGCTCATTTCCAGGGATGGAATATCGTATTCCGGCAGTGCTTTTGTATTCATAAACTGATCGCCGCAGAGAAGCGAAATCAGTTTTTCTGTTTCCATCTCTTTTATTTTCATTTGCTTTCCCCCAATTTTTTCTCAGCCTTTTACAGCTCCAATAGAAATTCCTTTTACAAAATATTTCTGTACGAATGGGAATACGATCAGAATCGGAAGCAGTCCGACGATGGCGATTGCCATACGCACGGTCTCCTGCGGGATTCCCCCTCCTACGCTGGCCAGATTGATATTGCTGTTCGCATTTTTGGAAAGAAATTCGATATTTTTAATCATATTATTCAAAAGCTGCTGAATGCTGAATTTATTAGTATCTGTAATATAGTATAATCCATTTGTCCAGTCATTCCAATAACCAAGTCCGGCAAATAATCCGACCGTTGCAATGATCGGTTTACACATAGGAAGAACTACTTTGCGGAATACCTGAAACTCTGTTGCACCATCAATTTTGGCAGCCTCACTTAATGCCGCCGGTACATTTGACTGAATATACGTTCTTGTCAGAATCACATTAAAAGCACTCATCAGCAGACCCGGTATAATTAATGCCGGAATCGTATTTTTCATGTGCAGGTAGCGGGTATACATAATATAGGTCGGTACCAGTCCACCATTAAACAGCATCGTGAAAAACAGATAAAATGCAAGAAATGTTTTTCCAGGAAATTTCTCATGTGCCAGTACATACGCATACAAAAGTGTCATCATCACGCCAATCGTTGTTCCAATCGCGGTTACCAGAATGGTGATTCCATATGCATGGAAAACCTGTGCCCTCTCGTTCCAAATGTACCTGTATGCTTCCAGACTCAGTTCTTTTGGGAAGAAAGAATATCCATGCAGCACAATCTCATTGTTGCTTGTAAACGATGCAACCACCAGAAGCACCAGCGGAATCACCATAATCAGTGAAATCAGTGCCAGAACTACCGTGATCATTCTCTGATAACGCCGTTCCTGTTTTCCTACCATAATTTTGTCCTCTTTTCTGTCAGAACAGTGCATTCTCACTGCTGTAACGTTTTGTAAGCCAGTTTGCAATCATGACAAGTGCAAATCCCATCAGCGACTGATATACACAGGCTGCCGATGACATACTGATGTCACCCAGCTCAATCAGTCCTCTATATACGTAAGTATCAATCGTGTTGGTTGCATTGATCAGCGCTCCCGAGTTCATTGGTACCTGATAAAACAGACCAAAATCAGAATAGAAAATTCTTCCGATGGACAGCAGTGTCATTGTGATTACTGTAGATTTCAGCAGTGGAAGGGTAATACATTTGATTTTATGCCATCTTGTTGCTCCGTCAATCTCAGCTGCCTCATACATTTCCTGGTCAATTCCAAGAATCGCTGCCAGATAAATAATGGATGAATATCCGGCTCCCTTCCAGCAGTTTACAAAAATCAGGATGAATGGCCAGTATTTTGACTCGGTATAAAATGAGATATTTTCTTTTCCAAGAGAAGTCAGCAGTCCATTAACAAAGCCAGTACGTCCGCTTAAGAACGCATATACCAGATAGCTGACAATGATAATCGAAATCAAAGATGGAATCAGAACAGCAGACTGAAAAATTTTCACTTTTGTCTTGCTTCTTAATTCACTCAGTAAAATTGCAATCAGAATAGATACCGTCGTATTAACGACAATAAATGCAAAATTGTATAATAATGTGTTTCTTGTAATCAGTGCTGCATCCGGTGTTTTAAACAGATATTTAAAGTTGGAAAGCCCCGCCCAGTCACTGTGCAAAATTCCTTTTGCAAAATTCAAATGTTTAAAAGCAATGATGATACCGGTCATCGGCACATAGTTATTAATTAAAAGATATAAAAATCCCGGCGCTACCATTATATATAATGGAAATGCTCTTTTTATATTTTTCCATGTTTTCTTTTTTCCCATAGGAATCCCTCTTTTTCTGTCTCAAAAGCCAGGGCCGGCCGATTCTCATCGTCCGACCCTGTCTGCCTTGTTTATTTATTTGCAAGCCATTCGTCTACCTGTTTCTGCATATCTTCGATAATATTGTCGATACCTGCTGATTTCAGTTCTTCATTGAACTGCGGCAGTGTCGTACTTGGATCTGCATCGCCGTTTTCGATGATTGCTTTATATTTATCTGTTACGTTTGTAATTGCTGTAATTTCATTTTTTACATTTGTCGTGTCATAAATGAATCCATATAGCGGAGATTCCTGTGCAGTATCATTGTATTCCGTAAATTTCTCGTATACATTTTCCGGATCAGTTTCCCATGCATAGCCAACAGAACCATTACCACAGAGCCACAGCTCGTTGCCCCAGCCTACCGAATCAGAAGTTACTCCATCTGGATAAGATGCAATTCCATCCGATACAACATAATCTTTGCCTTCAATTCCATATCGGAACAGATTCTGGAAGTCGGAGTCTGAGTACAGCAGATTCAGGACTGCAAGAGCTTTTTTCGGGTTCTCGCACTGTGCCGGAATTATCCACTGGCAGAAGTTAACAGAGGAAGTACTGATAGTGCTTCTTCCAATCGGAATCGAAACGATTTCTTTACCGGAGTTCATTGTTTCCTGTGTTGCAGTTCCCGGATGCTGGTTTCCATAATAGCTGAACGCTGTATTAGCACGGAACAGATCCTGACGGGTTGTTGTATTCGTTGTAGAATCTGGCATAAAATAGCCTTTCTGGTTCCAGTCATATGCTTTTTCAGCCATCTCTTTGTACTTTTCTGTGTCATACGTATTAATAACGGTGATTCCATCGGATGCATCATCATCGATATCAACGCCGACACCTGAAGTTACAACATCAAACTCTCCTTTTACATAGTTCAGGAAACATCCACTGTTCAGATCCGACGGAATCATCGGATAAAGTTCCGGATGTACTTCCTGGCATTTTTTCAGTACTTCCTCGATATCATCAAAGTTTTTGATATCTTCCGCTTTATATCCAAGCTCTTCCAGAATGTCTGCCCGGCACATAAATCCTGCCTGGGATGCAAGGTCACGATACGTCGGCAGTCCATACAGATTACCGTCGAAATAGCATGCTTCAATATAACGTTCCATTGCACTGTATGCATCCGGTGCATACGTCTCTACCAGATCATTGATTGGATAGAGCTGTCCTCTCTGTCCATCTTCACGAATATTGGACATCAGAAATACCATATCCAGTTTTTCACCGCTCGAAAGCATCAGGTTCGTCTGGTCGTTATAAGCACCCCATTCAATAATCTGAAGTTTTACTTTTGCATCTACCTTTTCTCCGATGATCTCATTCATTGCATCCTCTACGGCCTGCATATCTGCCGGTGATGCATTAGATCCTGGCCATACCATCAGAAGTTCTTCTGTTTTTCCATCCTTCAGATCGGATGTACTATCTCCTGCTTCACTTTGGTTCGATGCTGTTGTCTGCGCAGAATCTGCCTTTGTGCTGTCCGAACTCTTGCTGTCCCCACATCCTGCAAGAAGTGATGCGGTCATTGCCGCCATCAAAACTGCTGCTGCCATTTTCTTTCTCATTTGTGTTACCTCCCGTGTTTTTTGATGGTTTTATCTTACCGCACTTCCACTTCTCTCTCAATTTCAATCCCGACCCGTTTTATAACAAAAACGACTTATCCTTTTGCTTTTGCCGCACGATATTCCAATGGTGTACGTTCGGTCTGTTTTTTAAATATTTTAGAAAAATAGGCCGGCGAATCATAGCCTGTCCGAATACTGATTTCAGAAATCGACAGCGTCGTCTCCCGCAGCATTTTCTTTGCCATCAAAATTCGATAATGCTGTACATACTCCATCAGTGTATATCCTGTCTGTTTCTTAAACTCCCGGTTGATATGATCCTGGTTCAGATGCACCAATTCTTCAATCTTCTTTCGTGTAATCACTTCACTGTAATGGCTTTCCAGATACTTTTTAATCGTATTGACCGCATCTGCTATCTCCGGATCTGCTTCCGGTTTGTTTTTTGTTTTATACTCCTCCAGCTTTTCCACTGCTGAAGCAATTGTTTCTTCCAATTCATCAAATGCAATCGGTTTCAGTAAATACCGGTAAACTCCAAGGGAAATTGCACTTCTCGCATAATTAAAATCCGGGTACCCAGTCAGAATAATATTGATAATTTCAGGATACATATCCTGAATCCATTGAATCAGACTCAGACCATTCTCTTTTGGCATTTCAATATCGCAGATCACAAGATCAATTTTGGAACTACTGATAATGTCCCGTGCAAGATCCGTATTGTAGGCCGTAAAAACCTTTTGAATTCCCTTCTTTTTCCAGTCAATTGCCTTCTCCATAATATGCAGCATGGCAATTTCATCATCTACCAGCAGCAGATTCATTTTTGCTCCCTTCTTTCTACTGTTTTTCTATTCTCGGCAGTAAAATGCGAATTTCACTATATCCCGGCTGACTTGTAATTTTTAATTCATACGCCTCCCCATAAAATTCACGGATACGTTCCTTCACATTCTGTATTCCGATATGTTCTCCTTCTTCTTCAATTGACTCATTCCGATTAATTTTATCAAGAATTTCTTTCTTAAATCCTAAACCATTATCTTCGATCAGAATCAGCAGATCATGCTCGCCTTCTCTTTTTACTGTCAGCTCGATTTCCAGATGCGGAACCAGCATAATATTATGTTTTACACTGTTTCCAACAAAAGTCTGAATCACCAGTGGAAGAATCATTTCATCCTCCATTTCCGGTTCTACGTTTACCTGAATTTCCAGCATATCTTTATAACGGCAGTGCTGAATTTCAACATAGCTTATCAGACATCGAAGTTCTTCTTTCAATGGTACAAAGGTTCCTTTCTGCCCCATCAGATAACGGAAATATGCAGCTGATACCCGGCAGAGTTTCTGAATTTCTTCAAAATCCTGAATCTGTGCCATTCCATGAATCAGATTTAAAATATTGGTATAAAAATGCGGCTGAATCTGCACCTGCAGGAAACGGCTTCGCGCCCTCTGCCGCTCCAGCTCTTTTTCATAAACATCAATTCTTAAAATCTGAATCTGATCTGCCATATGATTAAAGGTCTGATAGAGCTGTCCGATCTGAGATACATTTTCCCGCTCCGGCAGACGTACGTCCAAATCCCCGGTACTGTACTGCTCCATGGCTCTTCGAAGCTGTTCTAATGGCGCAAAGACTGTTTTTCCCTGCAGACCAATTGCCATCAGAATGCTGGCAATTGCAAGCATCATGACTCCCATTAGCAGAAGCGTTCCGAACGTTCCTCCCGGGTCCAGCATTCCTTCATCCATAC
>OJJV01001331.1_pt1 | contig 10864 bp, 8 predicted proteins | sample 1596391 | NCBI WGS metagenome assembly OJJV01 (sample SAMEA4350164, study PRJEB24818) | metagenome | biome: human; feature: gut; material: faeces | place: Denmark | collected 2013-09
GCCAACAGCAGTATTATTATCATAAAATCCGAAAACTGCATAAAAAATCTTTTTATCAGACTCGGACGCTTACTGCTGTTTAATTTATTCTTTATTCGCGGATTTGGAGTTATCCCTTGTATGTATTCTGCGGTTTTCTCCGCTGTCATGGTGTGAAAGTTCATTTGACCAGTCCTTCCTCGTTTATTCTTATTTAACATATATGTTATTTTCGGAAGAATATTCGTTAATTCGGGACAAAAATAACGGCTGGTTTTCCCTGTGTCCTACACATTCATTTCTCAGCCGTTACATTTATATATAAATAGGAAGAAACTCGTTAAATCAGTCTCCATAATGCCGCACATAAAGTGATTGCAGCCGCTGCTATAAGCGGCATAACCCATTTTGATATTTTCTTTTTCGCACTGAGGGGAATCGACGGCTTACGTTCCATATATTTTTCTACTATTCGCTCTGCTTCCAGCATTACTCCGGTTTCATTTTCTTCTGCACCGTCCTTTAATATCAATATCGCCTGTGCTATAAGCGACGAGTTTACATTCTTTAATATCACAACCCTATGTGTGGTGTTTTTCATTAATAATTCCCCTTTCATATTCTATATGTAGTGGTTTTGTTTTTAACATATTTGTAATATATTGTTTTAATAATATTGTTGACGTTTTTTATTAATTTTATTCCATTTTCTAATGATTTTTGCTTATTTTTGGTCAAAAAAGTGGGTAAAATTATAATATGGTAATTTTAACAAGGTAAATAATGTAAAAAAATTTGTACACTTTTTATATTTTTACACAGTATTTTGGTAAATTATGTAAACAATTTAGTCCGATTGCAACAATTTTGTAATAAAATACTTGACTTCCGCATAGCATAGTTATATAATATCGGAGAAGAAACAGGAGGAAAGAAAAATGTTTTTTGATAAAAAAGGCAGCTTGCAGTTAAAACTGCTTACAAAATTGACTGCCGTATTTATGTCAGCGGTAATTCTCAGCCTGCTGACCGGTGCTGTTATTGATGTTCAGTCAAAACAAATTACACTGGTTACGGTTGATGCTTTCGCTGATACAGAGAAAACACAGAAACTGACCACCAGACAGGACCTTGTGTCCGGCTTCTTGAATGAAAACGGCATTGAACTCGGTGAGTACGACAAAGCAAGCATGCTTTTGGAAGATGAACTGTACGACGGTGCCAGACTTATTATAAGAAAAGGAAGAAAGTTTACTTTAAATATTGACGGCCACATTGAAATTATTACAACGACCAAGAGAACTGTCAGGGAAGCTTTTGAAGAAGCAGGTGTGTCAGTGGGACAGTCGGATAGAATTGAACCGAATCTGGATACTGTGGTGAGCGACGATTTAAACGTATGCGTTTACCGCGTTATGCAGCAGACGGTTACCGTGGATTCCGAAATTGCATTTTCGAGCCGCGAGGTGTCCGATTCAACTTTGGAAAAAGGCAAAACCAGAATTAAGGTTAAAGGCGTAAAAGGACTTAAAAGAACAACATATTCCGTGACAACGGAAAACGGAATTGAAGTTAACCGCGAGGTTATATCCGAAACAACCGTTAAAAATCCCGTTGAACAGGTTGTGGCTGTCGGAACTAAAGCCAAACAGGTTAAAAAGACCGTGACGACAAACAGCGGTAAAAATCTGAATTATTCTAAAAAGCTTACAGTTACCGCAACTGCCTACACCGCATCTTCCGGAAGCCGTACCGCCTCAGGCAAAGCGGCACAGTACGGAGTGGTTGCGGTTGACCCGAAGGTTATTCCGCTCGGAACACGTCTTTACATTGAATCTACCGATGACGGTAAATCATGGAAATACGGTTATTGCGTTGCAGGTGATACCGGCGGTGCAATCAAAGGCAATAAAGTTGATTTATTTTATAATTCCGAAGGTCAATGCTTGCAATTTGGCCGCAGAAGTGCTATAGTATATGTATTAGATTAATATGGGCTGTATTTACTATACATTTACTTACAGGTGAAACTGTTTGCTGCGGTTTTCCGGTACAGGATATGTTCTGCATCTGAATAAAATCGGCCTATGGGATGCTGCCCCGTGCAGCACCCCATTTTTTCATGAAAGGACAGATATATGGATTTAACATCACCTAAAACTATAAAAGAAATAGCCGAAAAATTTAATTTTGGCTTTTCAAAGGGCTTGGGACAAAACTTCCTGCTTGATGATACGGTTCTGGACAAGATTGCAGCTGCGGCGGATATTGAGGACGGTGTTTTGGAAATCGGACCGGGTTTCGGCGTTTTAACTAAACGTCTGGCACAGGAGGGCAAAAAGGTAGTATCGGTCGAGATTGATAAAAGACTTATTCCGGTACTGGACTACACCCTCTCTGACTTCGACAATGTTACGGTTATTGAAAAGGACATACTGAAAACAGATGTCCGTGCGTTGATAAACGACCAATTCGGGAAAGGCAGAATCAGCGTGGCGGCAAATCTCCCGTACTATATAACAACTCCGATAATCACAAAGCTGATTGAAGAACGGCTTCCGATAAAAAATATTGTTGTAATGGTCCAGAAAGAGGTTGCACAGCGCATCTGTGCAAAGCCGGGGAAAAAGGATTACGGTGCAATAAGTGTTTTGTGCCGGTATTATACAGAACCTGAAATTATTACAGTTGTTCCGGCGGCGAGTTTTTATCCGGCACCTAAGGTGGATTCGGCAGTTTTGTGCATGAGAATGCTGGAGAAACCGTCTGTCTCGGTAAAAGATGAGAAGATGTTTTTCAGAATTGTGAAAGCGGCATTTGCACAGCGGCGGAAAACGCTCTTAAATTGCCTTACAAGTGCATTTGACGCGGACAAGCCTGAAATTACACAATTACTTGAAAATATAGGGATAAACCCGGGTATACGCGGTGAAAAGCTGGGAACTGAGGAATTTGCAAAAATATCCGATGAATTTTCGGAAAACGGTATAAATTAAGGAGGATAAAGGTATGAAAAAGAGATTAACATTTAAGGAAACATTAATGGTAACAAGCATGTTGTTTGGCTTGTTTTTCGGTGCGGGGAATCTGATTTTTCCGATTTACATGGGTACGCTGGCAGGAAGAAATATCTGGAATGCACTCGGGGGATTTCTTGTTACAGGCGTTGGACTGCCTATCTTGGGTGTTGCTGCACTCGGAATAAGCCGCAGTGACGGACTTTTAGAGCTTTCGGGAAAAGTGGGCAAGGGATATGCTAAATTTTTTACATGTCTTTTATATTTAACCATAGGACCGTTTTTTGCCATTCCCAGATGTGCAACGGTTCCGTATGAAGTCGGTGCGGTGCCGATTTTGGGCGGAAATGCGTCCGGTTTATCGCTTTTAATCTTTTCATTTATATTTTTTGCGGTAGTTTTATGGTTCTCGCTGCGTCCCGGCGGTATTCTTACTTGGGTTGGAAAAATTTTAAATCCTATATTTCTGGTAGTGCTGGGCATATTGGTGGTTACAGCACTGTTCTCGCCTGCGGCATCAATAAAGGACATAGCCCCTTCCGCAGGATACAGCACAGAAGCATTCTTTACAGGTTTTCTGGAGGGTTACAATACAATGGACGCCCTGGCAGGACTGGCATTCGGTATTATTGTTGTAAATGTAATACGTCAGAGAGGTATCAAACAGCCGGAGCATGTGGCTGAAAATACTGTTTTTGCAGGTATCTTCAGCGGACTTTTAATGGCAGTTATTTACATAGCTGATGCCATAGTAGGTACTCAGTGCATGGGCGTTTTCGGTGCGGAGAAATCTTTCACAAACGGCGGTGAGGTATTTGCTGCTGTCGCTGAATATTATTTCGGAGATCTCGGAGCTATCATACTGGCGGCAATTGTCACTTTTGCCTGCTTAAAAACAGCCGTAGGACTTGTTACAAGCTGCGGAGAAACATTTGAAGAGATGTTCCCTAAAACCTTTAAATACAACATATGGGCAATTACATTCTGCGTGGTATCATTCCTGATAGCCAACCTGGGCTTAAGCACGATAATCGAGTATTCCATACCGGTGCTTATGTTCCTGTATCCGCTTGCAATCACGCTGATTTTGCTTGCATTGTTCGGAAAGTATTTTAATCACTCACGTATTGTATATATATGCGTAACAGGATTTACATTTGTTGCAGCACTATTCGATCTGTTTAAAGCACTGCCCGAAAATGTTGTATCCGCCCTGCATTTGGAGACTGTTATAGCAGCAGCGGAAAAATTTTTGCCGCTTTTCTCTCAGGGACTTGGCTGGCTTTGCCCTGCGGCTGTCGGCTTGATAATCGGACTGATTATTTCGGCGGTAAGAAAGAATTACAGATAAATTGCGTTTATAATACAAAAATATTATAGGTATTGATATACTCCCGGTTATGTGATACAATTGCAATGAAGGGAGTGTGTACCTATGAAAAAAATTATTTCACTGCTGTGTATTTCTGCGGTTTTATTTGCGTTTGCAGCCGATGCCTTTGCATATGAAGCCGTAAGCGAAAGCGATTACACATTTGCCGGAGATAGGTACAGCGTTTCGCAGATTGACACCGACGGGAAAATTTTTGTCGGTGTTGTGGAAAATAAAATTGCCGTAAGCAGCGATTTTCAAAACTGGAAAGTATTCAAGGACACAGATGATGTCTTTGCCGCGGAATATTTGGACGGCAGATTTTGTGCAGTGAACAGGGGTTACACGCTTGTTTCCGCGGACGGCGAAAACTGGGAAAAACATGAGAATAATCTGCCGGCGGAAATACGCTCGGTTATAAAGAATAAAAATTCTGTTGTGGCATTTGTTGAAGATTATGATGACTACTGGGACAAATTCGGTACAGGGACGTATCAAAGCTTTGACGGAATAACATGGAATAAAGTTCAGGATATCCCCGAGGGTGCAACAATGCGTATAATTAACGGTAAAATTTTCTTTGCATCAAGTGTATATATGCCGGGAATTTACTGCTCCGATACAGGTGAAAGCTTTGAAAAGCTTGATATACCCGGTTATGAAATCGGATTCGGCGGAATGGAAATGGAATACCGCGGCGGAGAATATATGCAGTGGGGTAACTCTTATAACGAAGAGGATAAAACAAATTCCGTATATCTGTCAAAGGATTTAAAAACATGGGAGGCGAAAAATATCCCATGTCCTGACATACTGCCGCACGACAGCACATATGTAAGTATCGGAGGCAGAGACTATCAGCTTACGATCAACGGAAATGATTTAGTATGGGAGGACGGAGAATGGAAAAATGGACAATTCGGCAATAAAATGTCTTCCGACCGAATGAATCCTCCATATACTTACTATAATATTACTGATTACGGAATTTTGGCATGGAATACCGATAAAAATGCATATTTTATAGATAACAGCGGCAATATGACAATGTTTAACGGACAAAGCCGCAGAGCGTATGATATTTATACCGAGGACGGCATTTTTTACACTATAAATATGTGGAATGAGGACGGTACAGCAATATCAAGCTATCGAAGCAAGGACGGGATTTCTTGGGAAAAATGCAGTAAAACATTTTTATCCGACGCTTACGGCAGATATGACAGTGCATCAAACGGTACTGTCACAATAAAAAGCAATACGGATATACGCGGCAGCTGGCGTGATTATGAGGGAAACAGAGAGCTTACCGGAACCGTCACCGATAAAAACGGAAATACTTCCAAAGTAGTATTTGAGAATACCAAAGGTATTGATTATGTACGTATGTTCGGGGGCGACGGTTGGTTCATAATGAACGCGGACAACGGCGGCTGGTATTATTCAAAAGACGGTATCACCCGCGGAGAAAGAATAACTTTTCCTGACCATTTTACATACCTGTACTCAAACGGAACAAATTTTCTGTACAGAAATTTTCGGGGGATAAATTATGTGGGTGCGATGCAGCAGTTTGCAAATTTATATGCACCGGATACTGTCAGGGTGAAGTTGAACGGTGAATTTTTAAGTTTTTCGGAACCACCCGTTATTGAACAGGACAGAACACTGGTCTCTGTCAGATTTCTTTTTGAAAGAATGGGGGCGGTTGTGGACTGGAATGAGAGTGCAAGAGCAGTTACAATCACATACGGCGGCAATGTTGTGGATATTGCAATAGATGGCGATACGGCATATGTAAACGGTTCGGAAAAACATCTTGACTCTCCGGCAAGGCTTATAAACGGCAAAACTATGCTTCCGCTGCGTTTTATATCGGAGAACCTTGGCTTTACGGTAAATTACAATGACGCGGACAAAACAGCGGAAATTTTATATTAAAATTGACAGGGAGAAAATCGAATGACGCTTGAAAAAATCCCATATGACTTTACGGTATGCAAGACTGATAAAATATCTTTTGAGAAAAGAGAGTTTATGTTTACTGCTGTGACCGATGAGGAAATTTCACTGGTATGCAAAACCTGTGATGTGCCGGGAAACACATCGGCACGCGAGGACGGCTGGAGCTGTCTTAGGATAACAGGTGTTCTGGATTTCTCATTAATAGGCATTCTGGCGGACATCTCGGCAGTTTTGACAAACCATAAAATAGGAATATTTGTTGTTTCAACATATAATACCGACTATATTTTTGTCAAACGGGAAAATTATAACAAAGCAGCCGCTGCTTTGTCTGAAAAAGGATATATTATAAAAAATTTATAAAAATATGCAACATTTTACAGTTTTAAAAGGTATTATTAGTGAAAGGAAGGGAACGAATATGAAAAAATTTATAAGCGGAATTCTATGTGCTGCAATAGTGATGTCTTCTACGGCGTTTGCAGAGGTTAAGTCATCTATGGAAAATGCACTTGCTGCGGTAAAGGACAAGATTGAGATTTCGTCGGATTTAACTGAGTTTGACAGCAGATCAGACAAGGATCAAAACGGAAATACAAGTTATTCCTTTACATGGAGAGACGCTGACAGAACAAAAGGTCTCGAGATTTCGTGCGACAATCTCGGCAGAATAGATAATTACTGGACATGGGATAACGAAAAAGAAGTCACCGGCGGTCTTTCAAAATATACTCAAAAGGATGTGCAGCAATTTGCGGAGGAATTTGTAAAAAAGACTCTTCCGGAAACTTTCTCGGATAATGATGTTCTGGTGTGCGATGAAACAAGAACATCGGGAACAATGTTCGGAAGAGGCACAAGCTACTATTTTGTGTTTAAACGGCAGGCGGACGGAATTAACGTGAACGGAAATGATGTGTCGGTAAGCGTTGACGTATCAGACACAGAAATGAGTGCAAATCTTTGGGCAAATTATGATTATAATGCGGAATTTGTAAAACCGGATAAACTTATAGAAAAACCGGAGGAAACATACAAAAAAGCTTTTCCGGTAAGTATGCATTATGAAAAGGATTATGAACAGTCAAAGGATTCCAAAACAGATAAAACCAGACTCCTATACGGTGTAGCCGACTACGGAAACGGCTATATCTCAGCCGAAACCGGAGAGAAAGTGACGGAAAAATCTTTCTATGATGTACACGGAGAGTTTGAAAGCCAGAAGAATATGGCAGCCGGCTCAAGTGAAGATGCAGCTGCAGATTACGGTTTCTCGGAACAGGAGATTGCAGAGCTTGAAAATGTTGCTGGATTAAAAACTGAAAATGAAATAGAAAAAAGTCTGCGAAGTTTGCCGGAATTGAAAATGACCGATAAAATGACGCTTCAGTATTCGGGTGTATTTAAGAATGAAGATAAATATATTATGAACCTGAATTTTTCAGATAAGGAAGGAAGAAGTTTATATGCTTCGGTTAATGCATCGGACGGCACGATTTACTCTATAAGCAACTACAAGTATTCTCCGGAAAGAAATGACAGCAAAAAAGAACTCACGGAATCACAGAAAAAGACCGCCGAGGAAAAAATCAAGAAATTCTTTGAAAAAGTATCTGCTGTCAGCAGCGAATTTGAGGCTGATGACACATATGCATATGCATACGGTATGAGCGTCGGATACACAAGAAAAGTTAACGGTCTGGGATATTATGAAAACAGTGCGTCAGTCACATATCATACGGAAGATGATATGATAGCGGACTATTATATAAATTACACGGACGCTGAATTTGCCGATCCGCAGGAGGCAATCAGTGCTGAAGAAGCGTACAGTGCAATTTTAAAAAGATGTCCGATTGAACCGGTATATGTTTATACGCAGTCCGGAAAGTATGAGCTGTGCTATGAAATGAAAGCACCGTACAGCGATATTAACGCATTGACCGGGGAGCCGGACGAAGAACCGCTGCCCGAATATACAGATATAAAAGGTCATTGGTGCGAAAAGGCTGTGAATGCACTTTCAGAGGTGGGAATAAGGTTAAAAGGAAACGAATTTAAACCGGATGAAAAGATTACAAAAACTGATTTACTGAAGTTTTTCTCAGACGGAATAATAGGAAACGAACCGATTGTATACCGCAGTGATGATTTTATTGCTTCCCTGAAAAGAAGAGGCATTGTAACGGACGATAAAAACGGTGATTCACCGGTGGAGCGTCAGGATGCATTTGTATATATGATACGGTTTGCAGGATATGAAAAGCTTGCCAAACTTGACATTTATAAAGTCAATTTTGCAGACGGCAGTATGATTGCAAATGATAAGTTGGGTTATGCGGCTATTTTGTCCGGTCTGGGCGTGATTTCGGGTGACGGAGGATATGTAAGACCGTCGGACGATATTACGCGTGCAGAGGCAGCTGTAATGCTGTACAGCTATTTGTTAAATAAATAAGAAAATGGAGTGCGGCGAAATGAAGTCATTTTGCTGCACTCCTTTTGAGATTTCGGAAAAGCAGATACCAAAAAAAGCAAACACATTTTAATCCCCAAGGCGTACGGCGGTATGCGAAAAGAGGTAAAGTTTGTTTACAGTATAAAGCAAATAAGTTAAATATATTCGGTTATTAATTTTTCTTAACATTACAATGTATTGTATTTGAATTGCTTTCAGGGCAATTTTGTTTTATTGGTCGGAGTATTTTGCTGCGGCGACTTTTTGATGTTATCAAAATCGGAAAACAGCAGTTATCTGACATGTCATAAGAGTTTCTATGCTGCCGCAAATTAATGCGGTCCTTTTATATGCAGTAAAAAAAGCAAGGAAGAAATCCTTGCTTTTTTAAATATATATTTAATTACATAACTCTTTTTGCACCCACATATTTAAGTGAGCCGCAAAGGGAATCCAATGACTGATAACAAACAGTTTTTCCGCGTCTCGGTGCATGAATAACCTGACCGTTGCCGGCATAAATAGCCACGTGGGAAATACCGCCGCCGCGTGAGAAGAATACAAGGTCTCCTGCCTGGAGATTTGCACGTGATACAGCCTTGCCGTTAGAATACTGTGCACTTGCCGAACGGTTTACGGAAACACCGAGTTTTTTGCAGCAATACTGCACAAGTCCCGAGCAGTCAAAGCCTAACGGAGAAGCTCCGCCGTAAACATATTTTGTTCCTATATATTTTGCCGCCTGCGAAACAAGTGATGAGCCGCTTGCTGAAACTGCCGGTGCGGCAGATGCTGCCCTTTTTGCCGGAATCGGTTGTTGTTTTCTTGGTAAAGGACGGAAAAGCTGTTTTTATCGGTTCTGCTGTTATTACGGATACATTTTCTGACTTGACATATCCGATTTCATTAGTTGCGGATACAATAATTTTTGTCCAGTTTGTACCGCCGCTTATAATTTTGCAGTTTGCGTTATTCGCTAAGGTTGTAAGAGTTTCTCCGTTCTCATCCGGAATAAGCTTAACCTCAACAGCCGAATTATTTGTTTTTATCTTTGCATTCTTTGCAACTTTTGCAATCTGTTCGCTCCGTGCGGTATTTACATCCTTTCGGGATACCATATCTCCTATCGTTACATATTGCGATGACACATATCCTATATCATAATTTTCTCCGAAATAAACTTTCAGCCAGTCTCCGCTTTGTTCAAGAACCGTAACAGATGAACCTTCGCCTGCCTGGGCAAGAATAACGGAATTTTCATCAGCTTCTGCACGTACGTTAATGCTTTGCGTTACTGTTCCGCTTTGATACATTACGGTATTAAGCAGAACGGACTGCACTTTGCTGTAGTCGAGCGTAATAAAATCTGATTTAACATATCCGGTATATTCTCCGGCTTCAACCTTGAACCAGTCCTCATCGACATCAAGTATTTTTACCTGTGTTCCGACAGAAAGAACATCTAATATGGTACTTTCCGTATCGGCAGCGGCACGCAGATTAATGCTGCCTCCCGAAGTTAAAATATATGCATCTTTACCTACAAACACCTGAAGTGCAGGTGCGGCTATACTAAAATCTGCGGTTTCACCCTCTCCGTCGCCCGTCAAAACTGCCGGTGCGGGAGCCTGAACTGTTTCGGTTTCCTGAGTAAGCTTATTCGCTTTAACAGATGTCAGGTCTGTTGCCTGAATGGCTGCCAGCGAACCCACCAACGATACAGCCAGTATTGCTGATATCGTGTGTTTTAAGTTCCCCATGATAATCCTCCTAAATGTTTCTTAATTGTTACAAAATTATTATACACTATAAAAACGGTTTTGTCAAACATTTTTAACATTTTTTTATAATTTTGTAATAATTTAAGAAATATATTATTAAAAAATGGCTTAGTTATGCGGTTTTTTGGGAAACAATTATTTTTTTAAAATTTTAACAAAAGGCAGATTAAAATTAAATGTTACAAAAAAATATTAATTTAATTAAAGGTGTTGACAAAATATAAAAATAAGTGTATAATGGATAAGCAGTTTAAAAATGCCGATGTGGTGGAATTGGCAGACGCGCGGGACT
>OJJV01001337.1_pt1 | contig 10836 bp, 9 predicted proteins | sample 1596391 | NCBI WGS metagenome assembly OJJV01 (sample SAMEA4350164, study PRJEB24818) | metagenome | biome: human; feature: gut; material: faeces | place: Denmark | collected 2013-09
GCTTCAGCTTCTGCTTCACATTCATAACGAGGTCGGTCGCATCCTTATGCTGCCTGGCACTTTCTGTAGAAGCAATATGATCCGCACGAAACGCATCGACTCTCTGACGGGCAAATAATGCGTGCCGGTCTGTCGCGGTCAGGGTATAGGAGAGCCCCTTCTGCCAGCCCATGCCGTTGCCGCCGTTTTCCGGCTGGCGATCAATGATATTGCCCGCAATGCAGATGCAGTCGGCGTCACTTTCCACCAAAGGCGTATTGTTGCCGCCGGTCCCATAACGTGCAGTCACGGTCGGCGCCACATCATACGGGCCGGTATAACGGGCATCAATACCGTGATTCTCGTAAATTTTTTCCCTCCGGTCAACACGGAGAATGCTTGGCATACAGTTTCCACTCGGACTCCCCTTGAGCGTCGGAGCCACCGATTCGTTATACCCGATGCCTCCTGCACTCGCTCCTGCTCCGGCAGAAAAGCCGGCAACGAAGGTCTGCTGCTTCATCCCCGGACTTGCCTGCAGCGCGCCGGCGATATCATGCAGGTCTCGCACCTCGTCGCGCTGGTTGGCGGCAAAAGCCATAATCCCGTTTCTGCCGGTGGACATCCCACAGTTGACGCCGAGAGTTGACGCAACATCGCCTGTCAGGTCGCCGTTGTAACCGTCAAAGCCTTCCGCTATGGGTTCCGGCTGTGTGACGAAGGTCTGCATTTGCATATTGGTGGTCGCCATCAGCGCACCGGATACCTCGCCGAGATCAATTCCCTCGTCGCGTTGATTGATATGATAGGCGCCGACCTCACCGTGAAGTATCGCCAGCACTCTCTGCGTCAGTTGACGCAGACCGCTCTGGAGCTCCAAGGCGAGCTTCAAGCGAAAGGGCAATTCTTTCCCACGCCGCAGGGCGCGCCGGAGGATTCCACGACAGGCCGTTTGCGTCAAATAGTATTTCTCCGGCACGGAGTCCTCCAAAATCTGCGATAAGGAAGATTCGACGACGTCTCTGGGGGACTCCCCAGTATTGAGCGTCGAGTGTTCTCCACGCAAGGGAGAACGAATTTCCCAATATGGCTCCCCCAGCAGGTCGCCATGCCCCGGCGTCAGGTCGAGGAACTGATATGGGATCGAAACAGATTCGGAATACCTCCTCCAGAACGATTCGGAAGTCTTCGCCCTTCGGCGTTCCGCTCGAGAACGCGCCCGGGACATTATGAGTTGTAAGCAATTATGAAAAGACCTCCTTCCAAAATATTGAAATTTCTTTGAGAATTAAAAAGATGCTGTGCATAATTTCCCTTTATACTGTGAGCATCACAATATAAAGGAGGCAAACTATGCACAGCAGAAAGACAGTTCCAATCCCTGACTTGATGAGCGCAGCAAATATGGAGTTGATCCGTCTGGACTTCAAATCGTCAACCCTCAGTCGGCATAGCAAGGAGTTCCGTAGCTTCTCCAATTATTGCAGAGAAAACGAGATTACCGCTTATGACGCAGAAACCGGACCACAATACTTCCAACACTGTTATGGTTTGGACATCGGTAACTCCACCGCAAAACTGACCAAGCAACAACTGGACACACGCTGTTCGATTCGTTTTTTGGATGACATCTTTCAATTTGGGTATGCACTGCGATACAGCCACCATGACTACACAGTGCCACGGCAATATGTCGATTTACTGGAAGAATACCTTGCATGGTGCCACAGAAATAATAGTTCTGATGGTACTATCCGTGTCAAGCGGACAAAGATACGGCAATTTTTTTGCTTTCTGGATGGGCGCGGAATAGAACTTTCAGATTTAACCGCTGCAGAAATTTCGGACTTCATGACCACCCTGTGCCGCTACCATCGTGCAACTATCCATGTATTCAGCAGCGTTTTACGTGATTTCTTCCGCTATCTCCATGAAAATGGGATATTGGACGATGACTTATCTTCAAGTGTTCCAAGGCCAAAGATCTACGTTGAAGAAAATATCCCCGAAACGTGGGCCCCAGAGGAAGTACGACAATTATTGTCCGTTATTGACCGCAGCAATGCGATTGGAAAAAGAGATTACGCGATGCTTCTGCTTGCTATTCTGCTGGGCATGAGGGCTGGAGACATCTGTGCATTGAAATTCAAAAATCTGGACTGGCACCAGAAACTGATCACCTATACACAGCAAAAAACGCAAAAGGTCAATACACTGCCTCTGCTCCCTGTAATTGGAGATGCCATCATTGACTATCTGAAAAATGGGCGGTTGGATTCTGACTGTGATAATGTGTTTATCCGCCATATCCATCCTTACGGAGAATTCCAGTCCAGCACAACTCTTTCCGAAAACCTCAAGCGATATATGAAATATGCAGGTATGACAGTAAAGAAGCGCAAAGCAGCCCATTCACTGCGTCATACTCTGGCAAGCAGCCTCTTGTATGATGGTACACCGCTTATGACGATCTCCAACATCCTTGGGCACAACAGCCCAAAAACGACCTCCGTATATACCAAAGTAGACCTTCCGGCCTTGCGGAAATGTGCATTGTCTTATGGAGAACGGAGGGAATTGATATGACTTCAAAAATGTTGTTGGAGCAGTATATGGCGGAACGTCATGCTCTTGGGTTCAGCCTGAAAACGGATGAGGGTTGTATCCGGCGCTTCCTCCAGGACTTTGCTGAGCCCGATGATGGAGAGATTTCGTTTACAAAAGAATATGTTTTAGACCATATTGGAAACAGACGGAACCTGCAAACCAATACCATCCTCAGAGATGTCAGCGCAATCAATGGATTTCTCGATTTTGTGATCCGCAAAGGCTATACAGCATATAAGATCCCTCCTAAATCTCTCCCGAAAGAAAACCGCAATTTTAGAGCCTATATTTTTACGGACGACGAGATTGAGCGGATGCTGACTGCAGCGGATCATGTGCCATTTACGGAGCAGAACCCTGCACGAAAATACCAGATTCCTGTTATGTTCCGAATCTTATTCAACTGCGGATTGCGTACTTCTGAATTGCTTAAACTGCGCATGTGCGATGTAAACCTCAAAGAAAATGTGTTTACCATTTTGGATACGAAATTTCACAAAAACCGCTTGGTGCCATTCTCTGATACAGTTGCAGAATCCTTGACTCAATATCTGGAAATGTCCCCTCCAAAATCTACAGATTCCTTGCTTTTTCCAAGTTTGAACCCACGCAGCAACGGCGGAAGATACGGGAACAGTTGGCTGCAAGCTCAATTTCGCCAGCTCCTCAGAACGGCGGGTATTCCTTACAATGGTTCAGGAAAAGGCCCTCGGCCTCATGATATCCGCCACACATTTGCGGTACACTGTCTTAACAACTGGGTCCTTTCGGGTGAAGATCTTACCGCTGCGCTACCCGTACTTTCACGGTATCTTGGACATAATGGACTGACCGGCACGCAAAAATATCTTCAATTGACGGCGCAAATGTACCCAGATATTGTTGCCAAATTAGAAATGCAATTTGGTGGTCTCATTCCCCAGATGGAGGTGTCCAATGAAAGCATCTGACTTCTCCAAATTTTTGACGCAGTACCTTACACACTATCTGCCCGTCCAGAGAAATCTGAGCAGCAATACAATTCGTTCCTACCGGGATACGTTTAAACTCCTCCTGATTTTTTGCAGAGACGAGAAAGGCTTTAATATTGCAAAGCTGAATCTGTCCAAGTTGGACAAAAAGTGTATAGAGGACTTCCTTCTGTGGCTGACTAATACCAGAGGTTCTTCCCCATCTACTTACAACCAGCGCCTTTGCGCCATTCACGCTTTCTTTGATTATGTTATGACCGAAGAACCGACGTATATGGAGCAGTGCATTTTAATCCTCAAAATTCCAAGCATGGTATCTCCCGACCCGCCCGCGCAGTACTTAACGCCAGAAAATTTGAAACATTTATTGTCTATGCCGGATACCTCTACTCCTAAAGGACGGAGGCATCTTGTCTTGCTAACTGTTTTGTATGATACAGCAGCTCGTGTTAGTGAACTTGCGGATATTTGTATGCGGGATGTGCGATTAGATTTCCCAGCAGTTATTACTCTGCATGGAAAAGGCGGGAAGATTCGTACAGTGCCTCTCATGAAACCGACTACTGAATTGTTACGTAGTTACCTTGAGGAAAACCACATTGATTTGCGACGAAACCCAGATATGCCCCTGTTTTGGAATGGAAGCAGACACAAACTGACCCGTTCAGGAATTACATACATCGTCCAGAAATATGCAGATATGGCACGGGAAACTGCCTCTGGGATGCCTACCAAAATCTCGCCTCATATTTTTCGCCATACGAAAGCCATGCATATGGTACAGGCCAATGTTAATCCGGTCTTTATTAAAGATTATCTGGGACACGCCGACATCTCTACCACTGAGGTCTATGCCAGAGCAGACAATGAAGCCAAGCGAGCTGCTTTGGAGAAGGCTACAGCCCATCTTGATCTACCGAAAGCATCTCAGTGGGAACAGGATGCTGAGTTGATTGAATGGCTGTCCTCGCTTGGCTAAAACTCCAAAATATTATGCACAGTGAAACAGAGTAAAATGCTCTGTTTCACTGCTTTTTATGGAGGTGCTATACATAATTGATTTCTGTTCATAATGTGCCTTATGTGTTGAAGTGCTTAAGGAACATTCTCCCAGATGAACCATCTTGGTCGAACATCGATACCTGTTCGCCCTCGTAATATGTCTGCATAACGCATCTCCTTTGTGATCCGTGTCTGCTCGAGAAAAAGGCCGGAGCGTTTACCGGCAAGACCTGCACGCGCTCCAGCCACGGAAAGATCCTGGTTATCCCGAATTCGGAATAACCAGGATTATGCCGAGGAAATAGTTATTCCGAAGTCATTGCATAGAGTCTTGTAAAACAAGGATTCTCCGCAAAAACTTCGGAATAACAAAGCGGGCCTCATTTTATATAATGTGGACATGCAGACAACCGTCTGACACCACAAAATATAAGGAGGGCCTATGGAACTGATTGAATTAGACGCAACTGCACAGCGTGCCCTGGAGTTGTTAACCAATGCGGGGATGAGTGATGGAAGCATATACGACTATACTCATACAGGCTTTGGCAGCATACTTCGACATTTTCACACAAAAGGCATACTATATGCTACAGCAGAAATGCTCGATAATTTTTTGCTGGAGCAACGCGTGCTTTTGGACCAAGGAGATATCTCACAATGGAAATGGGGACTTGTCCGCAGGAGTTGTGAGCTTCTGAAACAATGTGCTACAATGAATTCTATTGATTTGCCTGACCTTCAGCCATGGGACCCTGTATGGAATCGTCCAAAGCAAATCATCCAACACGACGCACCGACGGCGAAACAGTTTGCCGAATCGGAAAATATTTATGTGCTTGTCTGGATGGTCAACAAGCGTATGGAACAACTTGGCCTTTCGGAAAATACGGTTCGCCATTACACGGAAGAGGGATTAGCCGTCATTTTGAAAAAGCACTATGATTCTGGTACAGAAAGTTACTCAGACAAACTTATATCCCAGCTTACAGAGGAGCGAAGACTGCAATATGAGCAAGGGGAGGTTGGCAGAACTACTTATCAGAATTTGCGCAAAGCGGCGGCGATGCTCCAGGAGTTCCGCCTGACAGGGAAAATCACGCTGGAAAGGATTCCTAATTGGGGACGGCGCGAAGTTATTCCTCAGCACAAAGCGATTCTGGATAAATTCAGTGCGCATGTCACAACGCAGAGCAACTGGGCTGAAAGTTCCGTTAGCACAGTTACAAGTGTGGCTCGTGTATTTTTGCTTGAATTAGAGGACCATGGAATAGTCTCCATTGAAACTGTCGCAATGATGGATATTGCCACATGCGTTACAAGAATGCTTGGACGATACACTGGTGGAATGAGATCTGCTCTTTTTGGCATTCGGACCTTTCTGCGATTTTTATATGAGGCCGAGATCACTGCGGATAATTTTTGCAAAACACTCCCGGAATTTGTTTGCCCTCGGAAGAACTTTCGTGAAGGATTTTCCGATGATGAATTGGAACGTCTACTTTCTCAGCCAGATATCACATCTGCGGTCGGGAAAAGAGACTACGCTATGATGGTTTTGGCAGTGCAAAGCGGCTTGCGGTCTTGCGACATCATACGGCTCACATTTGACTGCATCAATTGGAGAACGAGGGAAATTCGTGTTGTTCAGCACAAAACAGGACAACCAATCGTAATTCCTCTTGAACCGGAAACAGGCAACGCTATAGCAGATTACTTGTTAAATGGGCGCCCCAAGAGTTCACTACCGCAAATTTTCCTCTGTCACGTCGGCGCTGTCCGTGCTTTGAAAAGTCGAACCGGAAGTGCAATTGTCTCCAAATACATGAAGGGCGCAGGAATTCATTCCAGGTATCGCGGATTTCACAGTTTCCGGCGCACCTTCGCTACAAATCTGCTCCAGAACGAAGTGCCAATTGAGTTGATCCAACAGATGCTGGGCCAAACTCATATTGATTCAGCAAAGCCGTACCTGTCCATTGACGAACAGGGACTGAAGCGATGTGCATTGCCCCTGCTCTCTCATGGAAAGGAGGTAGGGAACTAAAATGATGTACACCTTTAAGAGTTGTTTTGCATCTCAGATCGAGGATTTCATTGCTCAGAAAAACGCTCTGGGGTTTGGTTATCTGGAGTCCTCCCGTCTCCTGCGAGACTTTGACCGCTTTTGCCTGACGCATTTCCCGGAAGAAAATACACTGACCAAGGAGCTTTGCTTAGCTTGGGCCACGAAAAAGGATACCGAAGGCAACAATACCTTCCGCAACCGTATGATGCCGGTGCGCGAGTTTGCCAGATACTTAAACCGCAACGGCGAAGCTGCTTACATTCTGCCGCCAGACATTGCCAGGAAAGATGCGCCGTATGCCCCGTACATCTACACAGAGGCAGAAATTTTGGCGATTTGGAACATCCTTGACCACTTAACACCGCGCGTGAGCTTTCCAGTACGGCATTTTGTGATTCCTGCCATGGTGAAACTGCTGTATTGCTGCGGCTTGCGTCCGGCAGAGGTCAGGCGGTTGCGCGTTAGAGACGTAGATCTGGACAAAGGGCGGCTGAATATTATGGAGAGCAAGCAGCACAGAAGCCGTATTGTTATGATGGCGGATGATGTGACGAAGATGCTCTCAGATTGCAATGCCGTTGTGACTTCCGCTATGCCGGAACGCGAGCCGTTCTTTCCCAACTCTGAGGGCGGTTTTTACGGGAAGAGAGGGCTGGAGAAGACTTTCCGCCTGGTTTTGAAGAAAGCAGGTGTTACGGGAACCGGCCGACGTTCCCCGCGTCTTTATGACTTTCGTCATACTTTTGCCACCCACAGGCTGTACCACTGGATGAACGAGGGCAAAGATCTGAACGTTATGATTCCCTATCTGAGCGCGTACATGGGCCATGCGCAACTCTCGGACACCTATTACTACATTCATTTAGTTCCTGGCTTGTTGGAGGAAATGTCCGGGTTCACGTTTTCTTCTGCCGAGGCATTCTTGCCGGAGGTAGGAAACGATGGGTGATTTCTTTGATGCAATCCGGCGTTTTCTGCTGGACTATCTGCCCAAGCAGCGCTGCCTTAGTAAAAATACGATTCTCTCCTACAGACAGACACTCAATATTTTCGTGGCTTATATGAGGGATGAGATAGGGATTGGAGCTACTGAGCTGACCTTCTCCCGTGTTGACCGGGACGTCATTCTTAACTTCCTAACCTGGCTGGAAAAGGCGCGGGGATGTAGTGTCTCTACCCGCAACCAGCGTTTAATGGCATTGCGGTCTTTCCTGGACTTCGCTGGACAAATCGATTGTACGCAGACGTCATTGTATCTTTCTGCCTGCAATATTCCCTCCAAGGAGGCTCACGGGCGAATCGTTGAATTCCTGACCGAACCGGCGTTGACCGCGCTGCTTCAACAGCCCGATCTTTCCAGGCAGAAAGACCAGCGGAATCTTGTATTCATGATCCTCATGTATGATACCGCTGCCCGATGCAGTGAGCTTCTCGATATGAAGGTCTGTGACCTGCGTCTTGACGCAAAACATCCAATTGCGTACTTGCATGGTAAGGGACGAAAAATCCGTACAGTGCCGTTGCTGAACAGAACAGTCCAACACTGCAAACAATATCTGAACAAATTCCATCCCAACAAGGATGACTACAGTGAGGCACCGTTGTTCTATACCGTGATCCATGGGAGGCAGCAAAAGATGTCTCCCGATACGGTAGCAGCATTCTTTGCGAAGTATGGGAGCATGGCAAAGGCGGTTTGTCAGGAAGTTCCTGAACATATCCATCCGCACATGATGCGGCACACACGGGCGATGCACTTATACCAATCCGGGATGCCCATGGTACTTCTTTCCCAATATCTTGGCCATGCACAGGTTGAGACAACAATGATCTATGCTTATGCGGATACCGAGATGAAACGTGCCGCAATTCAGAAAGCTGATGCTGTCCGCGGAACCAAGCCCGTACCGGATGAGATTTGGGCTGATAACGAGGAAATGATTTTGAAGTTATCTGGTCTGCTCTAATCCTATTGTTCTATATATGCCGATTATGTTATTCCGAAGTTTTTGCTGGTAACGCCTTGTACTACAGGGTTTGCAGCGATTACTTCGGAATAACTATTTTCTCGGCATAATCCTGACACGGGCTGCCCCCGCAGATGATGTCCACAGGCGGCAGCGCCGCGCCATTGAGTTTTGTGATATCGCCCATGTGCTGCATGTGCGGAAAACGAAGCTTTGTCACCAGCATGGGAAACCGTTCGATCTCGCTGGCCCATATCGGCTCGATCTCATATTCCAATGCTGCCAGAGGGAAACCTCCGATCCCATCAAAGAGGCTCCCCATTGTCAGGCGCTTCATCGGACCACCGCCGCAAGGGTGCGTGCTACGCTGACCGCAGAGCGTGCCGTGTAGACCGCGCTCGAGAAATTGGTCTTCGTCGTGGTATCCACGCCGAAGCTGCCTGCGATGCGCGGGACCTCACCCGCTGAGAGCATGAGCCCCACGCCCATGAGCGCATGGTCCTTGAATACCATGAGTCCCGCCACAAGAATGGTAGACTGGAGGAAGGCCGTCAGGCACAGCCCGATGACCTGCCGCGTCCAGCCGGTAAAGCCGTCCAGATAACCGCGCGGCACGCTGAACATATAGAGCGAGCCGACTGCGATCTGAATGAGCAGAATGCCGCCGCGCTTGAGGTTGGCAAAAAATACTTTAATGACCGCGTAGGCCATAAGAATGACACAAAAGAGCAGCATGATGGGGCTGGTCAGTGTGCCGAGTCCGAAGTGTGAACGGTCGAGCACATCGGCGAGCGTTTGGACCTCGCTGAGTTCTGTGATGATGTCCTGTCCCACATCGCCGATGCTTCGTCCCGCGCCGGTCAGCCCTGCGGCAAAGGTCGACTGCAGCGATACAGAGAGTGCATAGAGCCGCACGGGGGCGACCGTGAAAAGGCTCACCGCGAGAAAGCCCTTGATGATGTTAAGAGCCGTTTGCTGGATATTCCCTTTCCCTGCCGAGTATTCAATGCCGCACTCAAAGGCGCAGACCACCACACTGACCGCAAACAGCGCCCAAGCCAGACGTGAGAAAAAGAGCAGGATGGCTTCCACCCACTCGAGTTCAAAGAGCTCTACGCCCATATTGCCCATGAGCGCAAAAAAATTGCCGAGGAAGCCTACGATCTGCCCATAGAACCAATCCACGAGCTGATCTAATACCTCTCCGGCAACAAAGTTCCAAATAAAAATGTGCGTCACCTCCCAAAACGCAGAAAGCCGCCGCCCTTGCGGGCGACGGCCTTGTTATGTGATATTTCATTTTAGAAGTTTAGGATAGTCCGTCCTACCGTTGACAACTCGGTATACATACACGGATGGACCGATCACCTTGTAAACGCAGACATAATCACCGCAGATCACCTTGCGGTATTCTCTGCGCATCAGTTCGGGATCAGGATGCTGTGCGCCCATGTATGGGAAGTCTCCCAGCTTTTCTAAGGTGTCCAGTATCTGGTCGGTGATTCTTTGCGCAGATACCGCTCCCGACATTTTCATATAGAAGTCTGAAATCTTATCAATGTCCTGCCATGCGGCAAGCAGAATTTCAACCTTGTACTTAGCCATGTGCGTACTTCTCTGCAAGGCGGGAGCGCACTTCCTCGACGCTCAATGTCGGCGCCCCTGCAAGTCTCGAAAACTCCGCTTCCAGAATACTGGCCCGATGATCCAGCATTTTTTCACGTTCCTCAAAGGCTTCCATGCTCTGCACAACGAGATCCGCCTCACCCTTATTGGTAATGATGATCGGTTCACCGGATGCCTTTGCCAACGTTGCGATCTGCTGGTATTCATTTCTCAATGCGGTCGATGGTTTCAAATTCATTTCGGCGCCTCCTATCCTATTTCTGATAGTATTATATCAGAAATAGTTTAATATGCAAGAGCGTCTTTGAAGCCTTTCTCACATCGTCTGCTGCCAGGACTGCTTTTCTGTCTGTACCGGTTCTTGAAAGATATCCAAATAATCCGATACCGCGTCGCCCAGCGTATCATAGTCTTGACGGGTGGGCTGATAGACATACCAATGCACACCGTCGCTGCTGTCCCAGATATGAGGATCGACACCGTCGCAGAAGTTTGGGTTGTTCGTCTGCTTCTTTCCCAGCAGATCCGTAAAGCGCAGGCGCAGGACGTCCACCTGTCCCTCATTGCGGTTGAGGATCGTCAGCTGCAGGGCATTGTACTGATTGGAGACGATTCC
>OJJV01001340.1_pt1 | contig 10811 bp, 10 predicted proteins | sample 1596391 | NCBI WGS metagenome assembly OJJV01 (sample SAMEA4350164, study PRJEB24818) | metagenome | biome: human; feature: gut; material: faeces | place: Denmark | collected 2013-09
TGCCTCAGACGATCAAGCAATTTAGTTAGAATGAAATTATATTATTTAAATCATTAAAAGCGTAGGAACAAACAATGAAAATATAACTGTATACAAATTAAGCCTTACCAGCGAAAGCGGCGACACCTATACACTGAACCTAAGCGACGCCGACAAGATGATAACGGTCACCTACGGCGACATGACCAGAAACTTCTATGTCGCCGCTTCTGTGACACACAGCGGCAAAATCAGCGTGACCATTATGTTCGATGCTTCCAACGCGGATGTGGCATATCCGACTCAGGTGTCCGAGATCGATAGTAAGATGGGCACGGCCTCTGGCGATAACACCGGCTATGTCCGTCTGGAGATTGACAGCGGCAAGACCGTCTATGACGCACTGGTCAATGCCACAACGACGGCCGGTATCACAATCGGTGCGCAGAACAGCAGCTACGGCGTTTATGTCTATGCGATCGGCGGCATTGGTGCCGGTGGCCGTGCGGGTTGGATGTACTCTGTGAACGGCGCAGTCCCCATGGTTGGCGCGGCCAGCTATGTTCTGACTGACGGCGACGAAATCATTTGGTACTGCGTGGGCTACAAATAATAACGAATTCGGGCGGCCACAATGTGGCCGCCCCCTTATTAGGGAGTGGGCGAAAGATGACAATGAAGAAGAATCTGCGGCTTTCCGTATTTCTTCTGGCGCTGGTAGTTCTCCTTTCGGTGCTTTCTGTAACTGCACTGGCTGGGGAAAAAGCTCCATTTGAAGTAATAAAGCTTACGGGTGAAGACAGCAATGGTACACCGGGCGAGACCCTTTTTTACGTCATTCCTGACGAGAAGGTTCTGGTTTCCTATTACGCTGCTGGTGTTCCAAATGTTTATCCTTATAATGCAACATGGACTGCATTGAATGCAGATGGGCAAGAAGTCAGTGATGTTACAATAAAGTGCAACGACCTGAAAGTCCTTGCTGGTCAGGAATCAATTTTTGAAATTACATATAACGGTAAAACAGAAACCTATAAGCAATACTATATGCTGGAGGGCTATTTATGCTCTGCTGTAGAGTATTCTGTTTATGCCGATAACGATACTCCGCACATAACCAGAAAGAACAGTGGCAAACTGGACCGCAAGGGCTGCATGAGCATAACGGTCGATAATGATGTTACACCGCCGCAGCCCACGATTGCACGGAAATCCCCACTTACGCTGGAACATTTTTATGGCGAGATCATAAGCGCCACGCCAGCGGAAGCGGTCACCATTGCTTCGTCGAAAAGAACAGCAACAGTTGACTGGTATAAGACAAGCGGAAAAATCGTACTCACAGTAGATAACTTCCCGGCAGGAAGTAAAATCACAGGGCAAAAAACGATCACCATCTACGATAAAAGACCGCTGAATGATGTAAAAACTGTAACTTATGCGAATGGTTCCATCACCCCGGCCGACGCGAGTGCCAAGGCAGGAGCTAAGATGGCGTGGACGGCGTATCCGGAAGATGGTTATAAACTCGATAAAAGCAGCGTTTCTGTCAAAGATGCTTTTGGAAACAAGATAGAATATACTTGGGATTCCAGAGATCCAAATAAATTTAAATTTGATGCACCTTATGGAGAGGTAAAGGTATCAGCGAAATTTATTCCTTTGGAAGAAGGCGATAAATCGTCCGTATCAAAGCTGATCAGCATTTCCCTTGGTGGGCATGAAGGCGTTATTTCTGGCACCACTGTTAAAATCGAAGGTTTTGCAGCCGATGATGATCTGGCGCAACTGGCCCCTGTTATTAAGCTTAGTAAGGGTTCAACGATAAAAGAAGGCAAGCCTGAAGATATACGCTTTGAAAGCGGGAAAGCAAAAACAATTACGGTTCAGGCCGAGGACTATACTTCAAGGAATAAACATTCGAAAGCCTATAAAGTAACCGTCTACAAAATGGAACTTAAAGGAGAGGGGACGGAGGAGAAACCGTTCCTGATCGGGAGTGTCGACGATTTCAAGAAATTCGTCAAAATGCACCCGGCTGGTTCCTACAAGCAGACGTGTGATCTGGATTTGAGCGGGCTTAAAGCCCAGACCGGCGGCGCGATCGTCAACGTTCAGGGTGACCCGTTCAAGGGCATTTATGATGGCGGCGGCCACAAGATCACCGGCCTGCAGCTGAAGAATGAAAATATCACCGGCTGTGCGGCTCTGTTCCATACCATCTCCGGTACGGTCAAGAACCTGACCATCGACAGCTCATGCAGCTTCACCGCCCGCCAGTGGGTCGGTTCCTTCGCCCTGTATCTGAAGGACGGTGGTACACTCGAAAACTGCGTCAACGAGGCTTCGGTCACCTGCAAGCCGTCGGATAAAATGCAAGGCGGTTCCGATTACACGCTCAACTGCTTCGCGGGCGGTATCGTGGCCCGTACAGACAGCAGTTGGCGCAACGTAGCACAGAACCAGATCACAAGCTGCCGCAATGACGGCAGCGTGACCGTCGGCCCCGACAGCGTGGGCTATGAGATCACAAAAAAGGCGCTTGTGTTCGGCGGCGATGTGATGACCGCCACTGATATCGCCGTGCGGCTGGGCATGGTGGAGCTGGGCGACAAGTCCAAGGTGGAAACCATTTCTCAGGAAGTGGCGGACAAGGCCATGGCTGCGATCCGCGCACTGGTGCAAGACAGCGTGGACGCCATGAAGGTCTCCAACGCGGACGTCGATCTTATCCTCGTCGGCGGCGGCTCCATTATCCTGCCGGAAAAGATCAGCGGTGCGGCAACGGTTCTGAAGCCGGAGCATTTCGGCTGCGCCAACGCCATCGGCTCTGCCATTTCCAAGGTCAGCGGCACCTATGAAAAGCTGATGAACTACGACGAGCTGCCCCGTGAGCAGTCGCTGGAAAAGGCCAAGAACGAAGCCATTGAGCTTGCGGTCGAGGCCGGCGCCGTGCGTGAGACTGTGGAGATCATCGAAATGGAGGATGTACCTCTGGCTTACTATCCCGGCAACACCAACCGGGTGAAGATCAAGGCCGCCGGTGATCTGAACTGACAACATGGTATAATCACATCTAACTAAAACAAGAGGGATACCCTTTGCCGGTATCCCTCTTGTCATTTGCAGTCGCATTAGAGTCAGGACATTCTTTTGTAGTCATTCGCGAAATCAGATAATATCTGATCGGTATCTGCTATCATTTGTTCCTGAGCGAGTGTCAGTAGGGCTGTGTGGTCATTTGCCACTCTTTCATCCATAACCGCATCCAAACAGGCTTGCAAGGCATTGCCGATTGACTTTCCCTTCAGCCCGATCGCCATCATGTCGTTTCCATTGACAGCAAGGTCTTTTAATGAGAAGCACTTCTCCTCTTGTAACAGCTCATCTATCATTGCGTTTGCAGTCTCAAAAGTTGCAAGGCGGGGAATGCAAATTGAAGACTGCCCGAGTGTATCTGCCCTGTGCAATTCAATAAGCTGTCTAGAAGCTTCTTCCCCGTGCTTGCTCAAAAGCCGCTTGATAAGTCTCCTGTCTGCCGTGATTGGCATAGGTCAATCCTGGTTGTGTCAAGATAGACATACAATTTTTCTCGAAATTTTTTCAGCTGCCTCCTAAGTGGGGGCGCTTATTGTTTTAGCTTGCCGTTACAAATGCAAACCCGCTCGAAGTACGCATATCTATCTCAATCTCTCCTGAAGGGTACACACGAACCCGCTCTACAAAATTTCTAATTATTTCCGGATCGTAATCTTTAAGCAGGATGATCTGATCTGCTGTTCTTTTTCCCGCCGCAAGATTACCTCGAGACTCATATTGCTCTACCAGAAGCCGCTTGATCTCTTCAGCTCTACTTGAGAGTCTTGCCAGCTTCTCTGAATCCTTCTTCTGGATATCAGCAAATTTCTCTCTGCTTATGCTACCCGCTCGGTATTGCTCATATAGTTCAGCCTTTCTACTTTGGAGCCGTCTTGTCATATTGGTGTTAGCATCAAGCTCCGTTTGAATACTTGAAAGCTTTTTGTCAATGCATGCCTGCATCAAACAATGCTGCTCAAGGAAGATCCTACTTAGTTCCCGCAGCATCTGAAGAACAGCTTGCTCAATTTGGGCCTGATTGACAAAGAGACCTGCACACTCAGCACCCTTAATACTGTCATTTTTCGGGCAAACAAGGTGTGGTTCCTTTGCTGGATTCTTTCGAAGTTTCCTCCCGCAGCAGCCACAAACAAACAGATTGTTGGCTCGGTTTCCGGCAGTATTCTTGTTAACATTCCGAATACGCCCTTGGAGCGCATTCTGTGCCGCTCGGAACAACTCCTCCGAAATGATTGCTTCATGTGTACCTGGCACTATGATCCATTGATCTCGGGGCAACGACCGCATCTTAGGCTTTCCTACTTCTTCTGTCTCTCGAGTATTGGTAATCATCTTACCGGTATAGCGTTCATCAGTCAAAATCTTTCGAACAGCCCCCTTGAGCCAGATTCCAGTCTCTTCCTTGACCACCCCATTATAAAACCCGCCATTTCGCCGTTTATGCTCTAACGGGGATGGAATGCCCATATCATTCAGCATTTGAGCGACCTCGCTCGTGGTCATGCCTGAAACGCAGGACTCGAAAATCATGACAATGATGTCACGAACCTGCTCATCTACGATCAATCTCTTTTTGTTATGAGGATGGACTTGGTAGCCATAGAAGCCGCTTCCTCCCCAGTATTCACCACGCAGATTTCGGGTACGATAAGCTGAGCGCACCTTGGTTGATAGATCTCGGCTATACATATTATTGATGAGATTGCGGAGGGCTAACTCAAGTCCGCCCGTGACACCTAAGTAGTCATCACTATCAAAGGCATCATTGATAGATATAAAGCGGACCCCATAAAGAGGCAGGATCAGTTCGAGGTAGTTTCCCATCTCAAGGAAGTTTCTTCCGAAACGAGATAGGTCCTTCACCATAATGCAATGAATTTCCTGATTGCGAGCCATCTCAATTAGCTCATCGAACTTCGGCCTGTCAAAATGTGTTCCCGTGACACCGTCGTCGCAGAACACGATCACTTTATAACCATGGAGCGATTCATGTGTATCATAGTAATCCTGGAGTAACCGCCTTTGGTTGAAAACACTGTTACTCTCATTCTTCAATGCATTTGTTTTGAGATCTCGGTCTTCACTCGACAAACGAATATAAAACGCCAGCACCTTATCCGGCATATCTCTCCGCCTCCTTTCCTCGGGTCGCAGCGATATAGAGGACCTGTTCAATCTCATCACGATGGCGGAATGCCACTTCAACATGGCCATCGTTAAACAAGGTAAGCGTCTCAATGAAGGCTGCTGCCATTTCAGCGTCAAGGGACTCCTGATCCTTATACTTTTCAATCAACAGTGCCCACTGCATTTTGCTGCCAAATCCCGCTGAGTACTTTTCCTTTTCCTTCTCCAATTCAGCAATAAAGATCCTCAAATCATCCGCCCTCCTAGAGTAGTCCTCGCTCAGATCTGTGTAATCTTGATGGCTCAGAAGCCCATCTGCAAAATCGCCATACAGGGCTGCCTTCAGCTGATTGAACTTTTCAATTTTTCTCTTTGCATCATCAATCTGGGTTTCATATATCTGATAGCGGGTCTGCGAAGAAGGCGTAGCATTCAAGTTGGCAATCAGTCTCTGGGCATCGGAGAATGCTCTTATCTGAGTTTGGATAAGCCGCAGGGCAAGGGACTCTACATCCTCCTGTTTGACCGCTTTCTTGGGACAAATGGTGGCATTGTAATTCTCGTGGAGAGTGCAATAATAGTAATAACCGCGATTAGATTTACTGCGCAAGTACATACTGCGTCCACATTCTCCGCAACGAAGAATTCCTTTGAACATACTTCTTCGTTTACTCTTGGAATCGTAGATAGTCGCAAGGCCCTGTTCACTTTGCCTAGCCGAGAGGATGCCCTGAACCTTATCAAAAAGCTCTTTGGAAACAATGGGTTCATGCATACCTTTATGGATAACCCATTCCTCTTCGGGCGTTTTAACTGTAGTCTTTGTCCCCCGCTCGCACAGCTGGCTTCTGTACTTTCCGGACACAATCCAACCAAGATAGACCGGATCGACAAGAATTTTCTTGATCGTTTGCAGATACCAGATGGCATCTTTGAACTTCTCCGTCTTCCGCAAACCAATATCATACAGATAGCGTCCGGGACTGGGAACCTCTTGCTCATTCAGAGTTTTCGCTATGAAGTGGAGAGTATGATTCTCTGCCACCATACGGAAAATGGCAAGAACGATTGGTCCCGTTTGCGGATCAGGAAATAGGTGGTACTTGTCATCCGGATCTAACATATATCCATATGGCGGAGTGCCAGTGGTCCACTTACCAGCAAGCTGTTGCGTCCGTTTCACCGCCCGAATCTTCTTGGAAATGTCTCTCGCATATGCCTCGTTTGCAAAATTTTTCAGTTGGATTGAAATGTCGGCATCATCCCGCAATGAGTCAAAGCGATCGGTAACGGAGATAAAGCGCACACCCATTCTCGGAAAGATCTGCTCAATATATTCACCGCTCTCAATCATATTTCGCCCCAGACGAGACAAGTCTTTGACAATCACACAGGTCACCTTGCCAGCTCGGATGTCATTCATCATTCGAGCGAATTCCGGGCGCACAAAGCTAACTCCCGAGATATCGTCATCACAATAGAGGTCAAAGACAACTAAATCCTGATGCTGGGAAACAAAGTCCTTCAGCAACGCAATCTGATTACCTATGGTGTCTGCTTCTCGCTTTTGTTCGTTCTCAACCGAGATTCTGGCATAGAGCGCTACCTTGTACTGGACGGGGCCTACAACAACTGCGGGTGTGGCTTGGACATTTTTTCTGCTCTTTCTTGCCATGCTTACATCGCCTCCCCTAGTATTCCACGCGCGGCATATTCCTGCAGGCTGCTCACCAAACGGGCATAGTCCTCGGAATGCTCAAAGATGATTTCCAACTTTTCGTCTTTGTGAATAACAACTTTTTCAATGCACTCCAGAACAACTGCCCGCGTGAGTGATTTCAATCCTCGATGTTCGGTAAATGTCTTCATCCAGTTGTTCAGGGACTGTTCGCCCGAGAGATAGATACTGAGTTCTCGGTCGATCTGCTCCTGAGCAATCAGCGCATCGGCAATTCTTGCATCATACTGACCTCTGATGTCACAGAAGTCAGTCTTCGAAATGAGTCCTTCTTTCATATCTTCATAGAGAGATGCCTTCAGATCGCGATAACGAGCGATTTCTGCCGCAAGTTTTTCCCTGCGCTGCTCACACTTGGCAACATTGATTTTCTGATATGGCACCTGCTGAATTTCAGATAGACACCGGTCGAGCTCAACCACCGCGCTGATATGCTCTTGCAATAGCTGAAGGACAGCTGCCTCAACCTGTGCCTCTGGTACCTGCTTGAGCTCACAGCGATCCTCTTTCGTGCGCACGCTGCAGCGGAAATAGCTGTATAACTTATATCCGTTGTTAATTGTGCTTCGAGTAACTGCGTTCCCGCATTCTCCGCATTCCAACAAGCCGGATAGCGGATAAACTGTCGTTGCTCGTGGTGCTGCTCGCGTATCTATCAGAAGAGCTTTTTGAGCAAGATAGAATGTCCTCTTCGTGACAACAGGCTCATGGGCGTCGTGGATCACAACCCACTCGTTTTCTTCTGTTGGTATTGATTTCTTGATTTTATAGTTTGGTCTACGGCGAAAGCCTTGGCGGAGGGTTCCAATATAGATCGGGTTGGTGAGTATCCGGGCAACTGCCTGCGCTGTCCATTCGCACCGTTCCTTCATTTTGAAGCCGGAGAATAACGGCTCTCCCTTGTGGCGCTTATACTCCAGCGGCGCAAGAATTCCGCTCTCTGCAAGCCGAATTGCTATGCCATTGTTCGTCATGCCTTGAATTTTCCAGTTGAAAATATCCTGGACAACTGTGGCAGCATAGGGATCGGGCTCAATTCGATTGTGGTTTCCCTCGCACTTCTGGTACCCATACGGTGCAAACGGACAAATAAAGTCACCATGTTTCCGCTTCACCTGCAGCTGGCTTCTGACCTTCACTGAGATGTCACGGCTGTAGTTGTCATTCATCAAGTTCTTGAGCGTGATGCTAAACTCGCTACTCTCGTCACGGGTAATCGTGTCGATGTTGTCATTGATAGCGATTAAGCGCACCCCTAAAACAGGAAATAGACGGTGGATATACTTTCCGGAATTGATATACTCTCTTCCGAAACGGGACAGGTCTTTTACGACCACGCAATTGATCCGTCCAGCCTTAATATCGTTCAGCATGCGCTGAAAGGCTGGACGGTCAAAATTCGTCCCTGTATATCCATCGTCTATGCGAATGGAGACAATATTAAATTCAGGCTTATCCTTCAGAAAGTCCAGAATAAGCTGCTTCTGGTTGGTAATGCTGTTGCTCTCACGGCCAGATTGCGCCGCAACGATGTCTTCCTTGGAAAGACGCACATAGATGGCGGTATTAAACACAGCCATCTCATTCGCATTATTCTGCATAATCTCACTCCTTTGGCGTGGTCTGTCTGCCTAAGGAGTGAGTATGCTTGATTTAGTCCGAGGCTATTTTACCACATCTATGGCCCTTTATCCAGATGAAAAACGGACCTGGCAAGAATTACATCATATTCTGCTGCTGCAGCAGATGCTTGAACACTTCCTCAAAGGATGGCCCGTCCTCTTTGTACTTCACCTTGACAGCAAAGTTGCCCACTCGGACACAGTATGGATTCTTCACTTGCTTCAGATAACTGAGCACTCTTTCACGCACAGGCAAGGATTCATCAATGTGAACGGTGCTCAAGTCTACAAGCTGAGACTTGTCTACTGTCCGAATATCAACCGCCTTCATCGCTTCCCACTGCTCGGGTGTGATATCTCTTGGATCATCAGGGATTTCAGATGCGATATATGGCACTGTACCAGAAGTAATCTTAGGTTCTTCCATAATACCGATAGCACCTCCTTGGGATATTATCCCTAGTATTATTTGGATTATTCCAGCAGTTCACTCCTCATAATGAATGTAGAAATGAGGGTGTGTTTGACCACCCCCCTCTACTAAAAATTCGTGATCTGCCCAAAAATCATTCCGGTCTCTCTACGCTGAAAAGAGGGATAATATCATAATTCCCATCTTCTGCAGTTTCGAGCCCCAGCTCTTCCAATACCTGTCTTTCAATGTCAGGCTTCAAGTCATCAATATAGATCTCAACGCTCATTTGTCTTCCTCCTGATAAGACTTTTTCAAATCAATCCACTTGCGGTCCGGATAGTTCCCTCGCTTACAGCCAAGGCAGTTGGTCGTAAGGCACTCCTCGATCCAACAGGTGTAGCAGGTATCCATCCCAATATAGTCGCTTGAGGCATACCAAAAACCTGCAGGGTGGCGCTTAACAAGCCAACCGCCACAGGCATTACAGTTTTTTTCTTCCCAAACGACCTTTGCAGATTTATCCCACTCAATCTCCTGGCCGCACATGGGGCAGAAGTTCCATCTCGGATGGTCATCATCGCCATCAAACAGAGCCTTCTCACAGTTCGAGCAGGTATAGACTGACTTGATGTTCGGTCGCTCTTGGTTTTCAATAGGAACCATATAGATTCTCCTCATACGCAGAGGGCTGCAGCTAAAATGCTGCAGCCCAAGTCATAATCATTTGTTCCGGAAAAGGTGCTTATAGAGATCATCTACGCCTTTCCGCTTTTGTGTCCAGGTAATCGGAGCCACCTCAAAGCCAGCAGCAACCCCCATTTCGATATAGCGATCACGCGCCTTTCGGACCTCTTCTTTGACCTGGTAGTCCGAGTCAACCATAATGTTGATTCGTACCACGCCGATAGAGTTAAGCTCTTCAAGCGCACGCTCGAACTGGGAATAGCTTGGCACTCCGGTAAGGCCGACAAAACCACTTTCATATGAGGTGCCAAGCGCAAAACTGTAGGCAATATCTGCCTTCATCACGCCTTCTGTGAGACAGACTACCTCGTCGCCTTCGTGAACCCCGACATAATGTGGACAGCACTTGGACTGTGTCCCATAGTACTGATCGATGCTCGTTAGGTTATAGAACTTCTGGTTATAAACCTTATCGAGTCGAACCTGAATGGCCTCAATTTGCCCATTAAGATTTCGATCCGGAAGCATGATTCCAGAACCTCTGATGTCGAGCGTCCACTGCCCGGTATCTTTCTGGCAATAGAAACCAGGAACACCATCAAGGACACAACCGCGCTCCAGCAACTCAGTCACGATCCGTCTCAGGCGTGTCGTGGGGGTTGTTCGATAGCCAAGCCAGTCAATCTCATCTCGGGTCAGGCCTCGTTCCTTCAGCGATGCTTGATGTGTGGGGCACAGGGTCAAAAGTGAGAGCAGATTTGAATAGGTGTTATCTCGCACCTCAGCTGAGGCTATCGGCAGTTCCGCTGTCTCAATTATCTTCCGCCTTCTCTTATACTCGCGCGGTTTTTCATTGCTGTCGGGACCGAACATCTTACAAAGCTCCTCATAGGCCGTATGGAGGGTGACTTCGCAAAACTCTGCGTAAAGGTGGAGGATGCCTCCACCTTTGCCGCAGCGGTTGCACCGAAACACATTGTCTCGGATCTTCACATTCATATGAGCTTTTCGATCTGCACAGAATAATGAGTAAATTCCAGAACTACTTGAAAACCTTTGACATCACCAGTACCCTCACCGAGGAGGATATTGATAAGACCTTGGCGCTGCTCCAGATTTACGGCCCCGCCGTTCGAAGGACTGCCTC
>OJJV01001351.1_pt1 | contig 10758 bp, 10 predicted proteins | sample 1596391 | NCBI WGS metagenome assembly OJJV01 (sample SAMEA4350164, study PRJEB24818) | metagenome | biome: human; feature: gut; material: faeces | place: Denmark | collected 2013-09
GGGAGGAGATTTCACCGGATGAAATTATTCTTTCGACGGATGTACCCATGGAATCCACTATCCTGGCCTATTTGAAAGATTACCGGTTTTATTATGCAGGAAGTGGGAAGATTACTACTTATGCTGACTGGAGTGAAGAACAGAGTCAGATAATATCATTGGATCAGGTAATTGCATGGTGCAGGGAAAGCTTCCCGGAGAAAGATTATATTTATCTTATACAGAGCAGGGACTCTTGTATTGCGGATCCGGAGAAGCTGGATGGACAGGAATGCATTTATGAGACGGAAGGCGTTACAGTTCGTGGAGAAGAATATGGAATATACCGGATTGGCCTGAAGAATGAGAAATGATGGAAGGAGAGCCACGAGATGCTGATTTGACGCTGCTCAAGCAAAATGATATAATGAATTGCTTTATAAAAAGGCAAAGCTGTGTATATTACATTAACCGGAAAAGAGTAAATAAGAGATGTCATTACGTGGAAAAAGTATTTTTATAGGTAGTCTTAGTTTTTTTTGCTTTGCACTATTACGATATTTTATCCCATTAAGGAATATGGGATTTTTTGTTGCAGCATGTATTGTCTTTGTGCTTGCTGCGGTATTATTTTGCATTATATCAGGAAGACGAAAGGAAAGGTATTCTGACAAAGCAGAGAGAATATGGTGTGTATTACCGGTTGTGGCACTTACGGTATGGCTGATATTGTTTTATATTAATGAAACAAATACGGCAGAAGCTCTGGATGCAGCTGAACTGATACGAAGAACATTTCCCTTTCCCATCTGGATAACGCTGATGCTTGCCGGAACAGCAGTATGTCTTTTTCTTTTAAAGAGATCTTCAGCAGAAAAACCTTATGGAATAAATAAGATTGTACGGGTTGTAATTACGGGTTTGTTTACGATTGGTACATCAGTTCAATTTTATGCACCGAATATTTTTCAGGACGTCCAGGGAGGAACATATCACAGCCATGCATATACCAACAGTATCATAAATGCATGCTGGCTTATACCATATAGCCATCATATGGAATCTTTATATGGACATTATGCAATTCTTTATATGCCGGTTCTGAAAGTGCTGCATAGATTCTTTCATGTGGATTATCTGACAGGAATCTGGATCGTGACTGCCGCGATTGCAGCAGTATCGATCCTGTTATTTGCGTATATATTAAATTATTTTGCTAAAAGCAATGTGATTTATTATTTGGCATTGTTTGCGATTGGCGAGGAGTATTTTATGCTGATGCAGGGAGGGGTATATATGCAGGTGCACCCTCATAGAATGATATTCCCGGTTGCAATAGCAGCACTTGCCTTACTTGAACACAGAAAACAAAAGCGGTATCCTGTGCTTTCTGTTATTCTGCTGACATTGTCATTTGTCTGGTCAACAGAGGTGGGAATGGTTACTATGCTGGCTTATACAGCGTATAGCTGGGCATGGTATGCCATGGATGGAGAGAGGTTTTCAATTCATAAGGTGGGGCTGTTATTCAGGGAACTTGTCATTTATGTATTATTACCGTTTGTTCTGGCTTATGGTGTGATTAATGGGTATAATCTTTTGGCGGGTGGCAGTATTTTGAACTTTGAGGAGTTTATGTTCCCGCTTATTTCGGACAGGGGTTATATTGATAGTATAGAGCTCCCGCTTCCGGATGTGACACATGCATGGACTGGATCTGCTGTCCTGTTTCTTGGAATTACAGTTATGTCGCTGCTTTACCTGTTGTTACCTGAAAAGGGAGAGGAAAAGGGAGAAAAGCCATATTATTTTCTTTTGGGTGTAATGTGTCTTGGATTAATGCTGTATTATATTAATCGGCCCGTGGAAGGCTGCATGTTTATTGTTATGTTTCTGATGCTGATCATACAGGCAATTATTCTTCAGAAGAGCCAGCAGGTATATTTAGAGTGGAAAGGCAGTAAAGAAGCATTATTTGCCAGACCACAGCGTTTCCTGTTTCTCTCATTACGAATTATTACTACATTTATTTTGTTCATTATGGCCTTTGACAGCCTGTATTCCATGCCCTCTGCATGGAATACAGGCTGAGACCATATGGAAGCGGGATGAACTTGCCGAGTTCGCAGAGCACATTTGGATACAGATTCCACCAGATGCAAAATCTTTTGGAGAAGGTGTTCCGGAGCTGATGGCACTGATAGACAGGGATACCCATTTACATACGACGGAATGGTCTTACCGAAACACCCCTCTTGATACCATGGAGATGGTGCGAAAGGATCTGGAGGATGAAGAATGGTTTTTCTGTTCAACTGCGAGTCTATATTATATGCAATGTGAATATCCGGGACTTACAGACCACTTTTATGTTCATGAGGAATTTGAATACAATGGAGCACAGTTTGCTTTTTTTAGAAGAATAGAGGAATAAAACCGGAGAGAAGCTTATGGGAGAAAAGTATGACAGAATTATCATTGGTGCAGGCCTGTATGGATTGTATGCGGCCAGGTTTTGTGGAAAGCGGGGAGAAAAGGTTTTAGTTCTGGAATACGATCAGGCACCATTTGAACGGGCGACTTATATCAATCAGGCGAGAGTCCACATGGGATATCATTATCCGAGAAGCCTGACAACAGCAGTAAAATCGGCAGGCTATTTCAGACGTTTTGTAGAGGATTTTGGATTTTGCATTTATGATCAGTTTGATCAGGTATACGCTACATCGGACAAGTTTTCCTGGACAAATGCCCGACAATTTGTGGATTTCTGTAAGGCAGCAGGAATTCGGTGTGATGAAGTGTCACCTTCCGGCTATTTTAAGCCTGGAATGTGTGATGGGGCTTTTATGACTCAGGAATATACGTATGATGCCAAAATCCTGCAAAAATATTATGAGCAGGAACTGGAAGATCTTCCCAATGTTACCATTGTCTATGGAGCAAGAATAGAAAAGATCGTTAAAAAGCATAATTCGTTTGAAATATGGCTGCACGGAGACAGCAGGATGGAAGCTCCATTTGTGTTGAATGCAACCTATGCATCTGTAAATCAGATCATCAATAAATTAGAAGGGATGGATCATACATTCTTTGATATTAAATATGAGCTTTGTGAAATTATTCTCTGTGAGCCGTCTCAGGTACTTAAGAGCACAGGAATTACCGTAATGGATGGACCATTCTTTTCTATCATGCCTTTTGGAAAGACAGGGCTTCATTCATTGACATCGGTAACCTTTACCCCCCATGTGACTTCATACGATAGATTCCCCTCCTTTAAATGCCAGAGAGGAATTGAGGATCCGGACTTTAGCTGTTCGGAGGAGCATTTGGGAAATTGTAATCTCTGTCCTCATAAACCGGATTCAGCGTGGCCGTATATGTCACATCTGGCAGATAAATATTTGAAAGATGAATATGTCTATACATATAGAGAATCCCTGTATTCTATGAAACCCATTCTGAAATCTTCAGAGGTAGATGACTCCAGACCGACAGCAATCAGGGTGCTCAGTGAAGAGCCTGTTTTTATCAGCGTACTTTCCGGAAAGATAAATACAGTCTATGATCTGGATGAATATTTAATGTAAATGTGGGAGAATAAATAATAAGATGCAGAAAGAGAAGAAATTTATATCTGTGGTAGTATATCTTCATAATGTCGAAGGCTATATTGATTATTTCCTGGATAAAGTTTTACCGGTATATAACAGCCATTTTCAGGAATTTGAGATGGTCTGTGTGGATGACGGCTGTACGGATGGTACAATTTCCAAATTACGGGAGTATATTGAGAATAATCAGATAAAGGCAATGGTGAATATCATTCATATGAGCTTCTTTCAGGGGCTGGAAAGTGCGATGAATGCCGGACGTGATATTGCTATTGGAGATTTCGTTTTCGAATTTGATGATGTGTTTGTGGATTATGAACCTGAGTTAATTATGAGGGTTTATGAGAAACTGTTAGAGGGAAATGATATTGTAGCAGTAAGAAGCAGGGGAAAGGTCAGATGGACCTCCAGACTTTTTTACCTGTTGTACAACAGTACCAGCCGGACAAGTGGAAAGATAGGTCCTGAAACATTCCGGATTGTGTCAAGACGTGCAATTAACAGAATTAAGTCTATGGGACAGTACATTCCTTATCGTAAAGCAGTATATATGAATTGTGGGCTGAAAAATGCGACGATTGCCTATGAGAGTAAGGACAGAATGGCAAGGATAAAGAATAAAACGATAACACGGGAGCGTACGGCATTAGCGTTGGATTCTTTTATTTATTTTACGAATGCAATGGAAAAATTGTCTGCAGTATTAAGTGGTATGTTCTTATTTTTGACTATAGGCATGGGAATTTATGTTATAAGTGATTTTTTTAATTCCAATAAGCCGGTGGAGGGCTGGCTTTCGACCATGAGCTTTCTGGCTCTTGGCTTCTTTGGGGTGTTTGCATTGCTTACCATTATTCTTAAGTATCTGTCAGTATTATTAAATTTGGTATTTCGTCAGCAACGATATCTTGTAGCAGATATAGAAAAGGTGGTTAAGCATTGAAAAAAATATATTGGTTTATGATTATTCTTTCCAGTATTATCAATATTCTCTCCTGTGTTATATCTATAAAAGAAACTGATTATGAGGAGGCTGTTATTGGACGTCTTACGATTGAATGTATGATGGACGATAAAGCAATCCGTTTAGTTTTATGGAAAGATGAAAGTGAAGACAGATTCTATCTGTTTCTGCCTTCCTGGTATGCGAAGAAGGATAAATCCATGACATTCCGGTACGAAGACTGGATCGGAGTATTGCGGTTAGATGGCGAAACCGTAAGAAACAGAGATGTATGGACAGATGATGGAAATGAGGAAATTCACACATTGGAAGTATATGACAGAAAAGGTGTGTGTCATTTGGAGTCTACATTACAGGTACTGACGTCTGAAAATTTACCTGCATTGTTTGTGACAGTGGAAGACCGGAAGGATTTATTAAAGTTTGAAAAATTTGACAATAAAAAATATATTGAAGCCGGAACAGCAATAATGATGGATGAGCAGGGAGATCTGCTTTGGGACGAAAGATTGAATAAGTTTAAGGTCAGAGGAAATCTGACGGCGACATTTGATAAAAAACCGTTCACTTTTTCCTTTTTTAAACCACGGGAAGTATTGGGAATGGAACCGGCTCTGAAGTGGAATCTGATTGCGAATGCAACGGATGGCTCCTATATCCGAAATAAGGTAATCAGAGATTTGGCATATGAAAGTGTGGAAGCTTACGAGCCTCAGGGAGAGTATGTAGAAGTTTATTTGAATGGAGAATATCAGGGACTTTATCTGCTCACGGAAGCTGTAGAAATTGCAGAAAACAGAATTGAAATTGATCCTGAAAACAGTTGGTTCATAGAAATGGAGCTGGATTTTAGGGCCCGGGAAGATACAACTCAGATTATTACAGACAGAGGACAAATTTTTATTGTACACAGTGAAGATGTTTTGACGAAGGAAGATCTTGGCATTATTGAAAGACGACTGAATGATGTAGAAAGTGCGTTGTTTGCAGAAGACGGTATAAGTGAAAAAAGTGGTAAAGCCTTAGAAGAACTGATTGATTTGGAATCATTTGCAGAAGCATGGCTGATAGAAGAACTATCAGGTGATCATGATATTGGTATTACAAGCCAGTTTGCATATGCATCCAGGGAGGAAGACTCTTTATGGTATTCAGGACCGGCCTGGGATTTCGATGGCATTATGGGGAATGTCAACACCCCGATGTATGGAGTTCCGGAAGCATTAACTTCTATAATCTGGATGTCACGGCCGGAGGATAATAACAATCAGAACCGTTGGCTGGCAGCAATGTGGAAGCATCCGGAATTCAGAGAAATAGTAATTCAGAAATATTGCAGCGTATTTCGTGAAAATTATAAGAAGGAATTGGACAGTGGTATTGAAGAAGATATAAGAGTCATAAGGCGTTCTACTCTTCTGGATACATTACGCTGGCATACAGAAAGAAAGGACTGGTGGTTTACTGTTCCGGAGGAACTACAGGATATAAAGGATAAAAAGGATCGACAGGGAGAGGATTATCATTGCTTTGATACATTGGATGAACATGTCGCAGTGGTGAGAAATTTCATGTCGGAAAAGCTTGCCTTTTTGGACAAATTATGGATCGAACAACGGGATTTCTGTGTGGTAGAGGTAAGAAATCCGGCACCTTTTCTGGATCAGGGATATAACCAGACTTTATATTACTGGGTAGAAAGAGGAACAGCATTGGAACACCTGCCTGACTATGAACATCCGGATTATTCTTTCAGGGGATATTTTGATATGGAAACAGGAGAGCAGGTAGAGAATGGGTATGTTGTTGAGAAGGATTGCGTTATTGAGGGAATTTGGATCAGGGAGGTAGATAAATAATTGGAAACAGCACGGTATAGACATGAATATAAGTATATACTGTCTCAGGCACAGATACTTATGGAGGATGCTAAGATAAATACCATAGCCGAACTTGATTCGTATGTTGGAGAACAGGGATATTATAATATACGAAGTCTTTATTTCGATGATTATGAAAACAGCTGCTTTATGGCTAATGAGAACGGTATCGACAATAGAGAAAAGTACCGTATCCGTATTTATAATGGTGCTAAGGAACGTATTAAGCTGGAACTTAAGCAGAAGTGTCATGGCATGACACTAAAAAGAAACTGTGGAATCTCCTTACAGCAATGTGAAATGTTGATGGCAGGAAGAGTGCCTTCAGATATTAAGGAAGATCAACAGGTTTTATGGAAATTAGCGTATCTGATGGAAACAAGATTAATGATGCCGAAGATCATTGTTGATTATGATAGAATTCCATATGTTTATCGACCGGGCGATGCCAATGTCAGGATAACCTTTGATAAAAATATAAAAAGTATTAATGATACAAATAGTTTTTTGGATTTAAAGGTTGGAGGAAGAGGCATATTACCTGTTGGAAGTGCGTTGATGGAAGTGAAGTTTGACGATTTTATACCGGATGAGATTTATTCATTGCTTCAATTAAATGGACTACAGGTAAGTACGTTTTCAAAATATTATCTATGTAGGAAATTTGCACGCTGATTTTATGGAGGATTATACAAATGCAAACATTTTTGATCGATTTTTTATCAAATTATACAAGCGAAAGTATTACATTAGAGAATACAATAATGGTGTTGGGAATTGCCTGTATTCTGGCCTGCTATATTTTTGTTGTATATCGTCTGGTTACTAAGAAAATTTTTTATTCCAAAAGCTTTAACATTGCACTTGCGGTCATAGCGGTAGTTACAGCTGCTATTATTTTGGCAGTTCAATCCAGTATTGTTATTTCATTGGGTATGGTTGGTGCGTTGTCTATTGTACGATTTCGAACAGCCGTTAAGGAGCCAATGGATCTTTGTTTCTTATTCTGGTCGATAGCAGTGGGCATTTGCTGTGGGGCGAGAGTTATGGAGGTCGCATTTATCTTATCTGCACTTTTAACAATTTTGGTAGTGATTTTGAATATGCTGCCGGTTGGAAGGGCTCCGATGATCCTCGTTATGAATCTGAAGGATATAAAAGAAGAGTCAGAGGTGATTGAGCGGGTAAAGAAATACGCAAGATATTATAAGATAAAATCCAGAAATATTTCCATGATGAAGTGTAATATGGTTATTGAGTTACGCGTGAAGGATGGACATGATATGGTTCAGGATATTGCTTCATTGGATGCCATTGATAGTGTGTCATTGATATCCCATGATGGGGAAGTAACATTTTAATAAGGTGGGAAGAATGAATCAGAATGAGTTAAGTATTAATCTTTTGTTTCCGGTTTTGAATGAACGTCTGAGGCTTCGGAACGGTATCGAGAAATCTATGGCATATTTAAAGGAGAATGTAACCATTCCCTTTCAGCTGATGATTCTTGATAATGGGTCGGATGATGAGACTCCTGAGATCGGACGGGAACTGGAAGAAAAATATCCTGAGGTTACCTACGTAAGAATAAATGAGCGTGGTGTTGGCATTGCATTTCGAAAAGGAATTGAGTTAAACAACAGTGATATAGTCGGGTATATGGATATTGACTTATCAACAGATCTGAAATATCTTAGTAAAACGATAGCGTTATTTCAGGAAAATCCGGAGCTCCAATATGTTAATGGCAGCAGATTCAGCAAAGAATCGGATACCAGAGGACGCAAGTGGTATCGAAAGATTACGTCCATGGGGCTTGTTTTTCTGTTGAAAGTGTTCTTTCATATGAAGGCAACGGATGCTGTGTGTGGATTTACCTTCCTTCGAAAGGACGCGGCTGAGCAGCTGGTGAAAGAGTGCAGTGATGATAACGGATGGTTCTATACGATTGAGTTTTTACTCCGTGCAGAGCGGAATCATATGAATATTTATGATATGCCGGTGGAGTGGCAGGAGGACTATAATACAACCGTTAAGGTCTGGAAAACCATTAAGAACTATATTATACGAATTTATAAATTGAAGAAGGCGTTCAGACAGGAGGATCAGGCACGTGCTGAAAAGAATTGATTTAACCAGGGATTACCGGAAGCACAGGGAAGAATATTTGGAAGCGATTAAAAAAGTGTGTGAGGAGACGGCTTTTTCGGGTGGGAAATATGCAGATAAATTTGATAAAGAATTTGCTGCTTTTTGTGGAGTGCCCTATGCGGTTGGAGTGAATAATGGAACGAGCGCACTGCATTGTGCCATCGCAGCATTGGGAATTGGTTCCGGAGACGAAGTGATTGTACCTGCGAATACATACATTGCGACAGCATGGGGAGTTACTTATACGGGAGCGACCCCGGTATTTGTAGATTGTACTCCGGATACCTGGGAAATCGATCCCGATAAAATAGAAGAGAGAATTACCGATAAAACAAAGGCGATTATCGGAGTCCATCTTTATGGACAGCCGTTTGAATTTAATAAAGTTAAGAAAATTGCAGACAAATACGGGCTGTATGTGGTAGAGGATTGTGCGCAGGCACATGGCGCATTATATGAAGCTAGGAAAGTGGGCACATTAGGCGAGATGGGGTGCTTCAGCTTTTATCCGGGTAAGAACCTTTATGCATTTGGAGAAGGGGGGAGTGTTACCTGTAAAAAAGAAGAGTACTATGATTATATGACCACCATGAAAAATCAGGGATGCCATGTACGTTATTATCATGACATGATCGGATATAATTACCGTCTGGAAGGAATGCAGGGGGCGGTACTCAGTGTTGGATTGAAATACCTGCCGGAATGGACACAGAGAAGAAGAGTAATTGGCAGAAGGTATATACGGGAAATTACGAATCCGTTATTTACCATGCAGTCCCATCCGGAAAATACAGATCCGGTATTTCATCTGTTTGTTGTTACGGTGGAGGATCCGGATGACCTGATTGCATATATGAATGGGAAGGGGATGGAGTGTAATAAGCATTATCCGGTTCCCTGTCATTTGCAAAAAGCATATGCACATTTGGGATATAAGGAGGGAGACTGCCCCAATGCAGAGCATCTTGCCGGGCATTGCGTAACCTTACCGCTGTTTCCGGAAATGACGGATGAAGAGGTTACAATGGTCATTGATGCATGTAACCGGTATAAGGGAAAAGCCAGATAGTTTTTGATGATAAAAAGGAAAGCATAGAGAAATCATGATGAAAGAAAAGATAACAAATTGGATAACACCCAAAAGAATCGCCTTTTTTCTGACCATTGTATATTTAGGAAGTTTAATTCCGGTTTTGTGGATTGGATGGTACAATTATCCGAGTGCGGATGATTATTCTATTGGCAGTAACTGCAGACAGGTATGGGTAAACAGTCATAACCTGTTCGCAGTGCTCGGTGCCGGAATTGCAAGAGCAGCGGAGGACTGGGTGAACTGGATGGGATATTTTACCTCCAACTTTCTGATGTCTGTACCGCCCAGTGTGTTTGGAGAACGGTTTTATGTATTGACGGTATGGATTATGGTTTCCATACTCAGCTTATCTACCTGGTATTTGCTCAGAAATATCTTTGTGAAGGTATTTAAAGCAGATAAATATATTTCTCATAGTATTATTATGTGTATGCTTTTTGTTACGGTACAATGTATGGTAGGAAGAGTAGAAGCATTTTACTGGTATGCCGGAGCAGCTAATTATATGTTAATCCATAGTCTGAGTCTGTTCTTTTTTGGCGTACTGATTGCAGCGGTTTACGATCGTGGAAAGAGGAGAATTGCTGACCTGGTGCTCGCAAGTATTCTTGGCTTTCTGGTAGGTGGGGGAAATCAGATGACCGCGTTAAATGTAACGGTAATTATGCTGGTTGTTATTGGATTTGGAGTGGCCTTAAAGAAATGGAAGGAGTATAAGCCTTTACTGGTTCCCATTGCATTTTCTTTATTTGGTTTTGTACTAAATGTAGCATCTCCGGGAAACTGGATCAGGGCAGAGGGAACGAATGGAATGAATCCTGTGAAAGCAGTTCTCATTTCCTTTTATTATTGTCTGGATTATTGTATGGATCAATGGTCCGGATGGCCTGTTGCCATCTTACTTATTATTCTGATTCCATTATTCTGGAAGGCATTGGGGAATACAACGTTTCGTTTTCCCTGTCCATTGATTGTAGTTGGATTTGGATATTGTCTCGTTTCAGCTATGATGACTCCTCCGCTGTTTGCCGTGGGAAACATGGAAGCAGCAAGATTGCAGGCCTTAACCTACAC
>OJJV01001354.1_pt1 | contig 10752 bp, 7 predicted proteins | sample 1596391 | NCBI WGS metagenome assembly OJJV01 (sample SAMEA4350164, study PRJEB24818) | metagenome | biome: human; feature: gut; material: faeces | place: Denmark | collected 2013-09
CAACAAGCGCGAGATGGTGGTCATGTTCTCGCAGCCGAACATCGGAGGTATAGAGCATGAGCTGACGCGCAACGACTGCGCACAGTTCTACCAGCCCATCTACCGGCTGGCTTTCAGCATCTTCTCCAACGAACTGGCCTCGCAGCAGGTGGAAAAACTGATCGAGGCAAAGGACCGGGTGCGCATTGAGGGGTGTTCCTACCGCGTGCCCAATATCGTGCTGATCATCGGCGAGAGCTTTGGCAAGCACCACTCGCAGCAGTATGGCTACTTCATGCCCACCACGCCACGGCAGGTGGAATGGGAGAAGACGGGACAACTGGTGGCCTTCAGCGATGTCGTGGCTCCGTGGAACCTGACGAGCTTCGTCTTCAAGAATCTCTTCTCGATGCACGTCGTCGGGGAGAAGGGGGAGTGGTGCGACTATCCGCTCTTCCCCGAACTGTTTCGCAAGGCGGGCTACCACACGAGTTTCATCACGAACCAGTTTCTCCCCAAGGCCAAGGAGGCGGTCTATGATTTCAGCGGTGGCTTCTTCCTGAACCACCCGGAGCTTTCGGAGGCGATGTTTGACACGCGCAACACGAAGACTTTCGCCTATGACGAGGGATTGCTCTCGGAGTATGACGAGCACCTGAAGAAGGCCAACACGGCCCACAATCTCATCCTGTTCCACCTCATGGGGCAGCACGTCAACTACCGCCAGCGCTACCCGAAGGGACGGGGACAGTTTCGTGCCGATGACTACAAGGATCGACGACCCGAGCTCAACCACTACCAGCGGCGCGTCTTGTCGGAGTATGACAACGCCACGCTCTACAACGACAGCATCGTCGATCAGATCGTGCGACGCTTTGCCAACGAGGACGCGATCGTGATCTACGTCCCCGACCATGGCGAGGAATGTTTCGAGGGATCACGGGGCTTCATCTGCCGCAACCATAGCGCAGCCATCGACTACGACTTGGCACACTACGAGTTTGAGGTGCCGTTCTGGATCTGGTGCTCGAAGTCGATGATTGCCAAGCATCCTGACCTCTACCAGGAGATTCGCGCGGCGAAAGACCGGCGGCTGATGACCGACGCGCTACCCCACACGCTGCTCTACCTGGCCGGCATCAAGGCACCCGACTACCACGAGGCGTACAATGTGCTGTCGCCGAAGTATCAGGAGCGGCGCCCACGCATCTTGAAGAACCAGGCCGACTATGATCGGCTGAGAAGTAAAAAGTGAGAAATAAAGCGAGAAGAAAGAAACAATGAACAAGTCACCCATCAGAGCCGACCGAGGACTGCTGAGCCGAAGCGAATGTCATGCGCTACGGGGCCTGGCGATCCTCGGCATCTTCCTCCACAACTACTGCCATTGGCTCGGCCCGGCGGTGAAGGAGAACGAGTACCAGTTCTTCCGCAGTAATGTGGAGGGACTACGCCATGCGCTGGGATGCCCCGACACATGGCTCCCCGTGCACCTGATCTCCTTTTTCGGCCACTATGGCGTGCCGGTATTCCTCTTTCTGAGTGCCTATGGACTGACGATGAAATATGAGCGGACACGGCGGCGGTATGACGATCCGCAGCCCAGGGACGCAAGTCCCGCGGCCTTTGTACGCTTCCATTTCCTCAAACTCTTCCGCATGATGATCGTCGGCTTCGTGGCCTTCACGATGCTCGATGCCATCACGCCCGGATCCCACACCTACCACTTGATGGACATCGTGGCGCAGATGGGAATGTTCAACAATCTCCTGCCCACTCCCGACCGCATCATCTGGCCGGGACCCTACTGGTTTTTCGGACTGATGCTGCAGCTCTATATCGTCTATCGGCTGCTGCTCTTCCGTCGCCATTGGGCCGTGACGGTAGGACTGATGGTCGTCTGCACGGTCATCCAGATGACATGTGATCCGGAGAGCGAAGCGCTCAACCGCTGGCGATACAACTTCGTCGGGGGAATGCTGCCCTTCGGCGCGGGACTGCTCTACGCACGCTACGCCACGGGGCTTCTCTCATGGCGCGACGGCGTGGGCCATGCGCGCTTCGACACGCTCAACCTGATGGTTTCCGTAGTGCTCATCTTCCTACTGAGTTTCAACTACTGGACATGGTACCTCGTGCCTCTCTGTGTCTGCTCGGCCTCCATCGCCTGCGTGCGCCTCGTCGGCGAGACGCCTTGGCTCGACGGGCTAGGCAGGATACTGGTGTGGACGGGCTCGCTGAGTGCGGCACTCTTCGTCTGCCACCCCATCACGCGCAAGGTCTTCATTCCCATCTCACATCATGGAGACGTCTATGCCGGACTACTGCTCTATATCATCGCCTCGCTCTGCCTGGCGTGGCTCGTAGCCCTGCTGATGGAGAAGATACCCAGTCCCACCCTGAAAAAGCCGCAAGAAGCATGAGAATCAAGGACATCGAACTGGCCAATATCTCCCGATACCGAGGGGAGTTGATGGGCATGGCAATGTTGTTTGTCGTGCTCTTCCACGTGGGTCTGCCCCGCGAGGACGCCTTCTACGGACTGCGCCGTATAGGCAATATCGGCGTGGATATGTTTCTGTTTCTCAGCGGCGTGGGACTCTGGTTCTCATGGACGAAGGGACAACAGGCGGGACGCTTTCTCCTGCGACGCCTCGTGCGCATCTATCCAGCATGGCTCGTGGCGGCATGCGCATTCTACATTCCCGACTTCATTCACCATGGGGGCCACAGCACGAGCCTCATAGACCTCATCGGCGACATCGCCATCAACTGGGATTTCTGGCTCCACGACGAACTGACCTTCTGGTATATCCCCGCCACGATGATGCTCTATCTCTTCACGCCAGCCTATCTGAGCCTCATCATCCGGCATCCCATCTACCGATGGCTGCCTATCGTGATGATCATGTGGTGCATCCTCGTGCAGTATGTCACGCCCATCCACCAGGCGGTGGGCCACCTGGAAATCTTCTGGAGTCGCGTGCCCATCTACTTCATCGGCCTCAACGCTGGCAAGGCGGTGCAGGAGAAGCAGACGCTGGACGGCACCTCCATCTGGATGATACTGATCATGTTTGGCATGGCCTTTGCGTCGAGCGTGTTTCTGGAGCAGGTGCGCCATGGCGAGTTTCCCATCTTCCTGGAGCGGATGCTCTACATCCCGCTCACGGTGACGTCGATCCTGCTGCTCAACCGGGTGTTCCGACGCACGCCCAAGGCGTTCAACGGAGCCTGCCGATTTGTGGGGGCACTCTCCCTGGAGGCATATCTCATCCACGACCACTTCGTGATGACCTACATCGAGCGACTGCACCTCGGCTACTGGCCGACATTTCTTATCACCATCGCCATCACCTTGCCTGTGGCCTGGGCGCTCCACACGATCCTGGCCCGCATGACGAAACCCATAGAAAAGCGAATCCAATGACTCACGAGACCATCAACAAGCCCACCCGGCAACACGGCGGACACCCCGTCGTGAGACTGATCCGCCCGAAACAATGGATCAAGAACCTTATCGTGCTGCTCCCCGTCTTCTTCGGAGGCGCACTCCTGCAGCCAGAGCCCATGACGAGCGGACTGATCACGGCATTGTCCTTCAGTTTCGCCGCATCGTCCATCTACTGCCTCAACGACCTCATCGACGTGGAGGACGACCGCCGCCACCCCGTGAAGTGTGCGCGGCCCATCGCCTCGGGACAGGTGAGCGTACGCAAGGCGTGGGGACTCATGGGACTGATGTTTGTACTGGCGATGGCTGTACTCCTCCTACTGCCGGAAAACCGATGGGAAACGGGAGGCGTGATTGTCTTCTACTGGTTGCTCAACATCGCCTACTGCATGCGGCTGAAGCAGTATGCCATTATCGACGTGTGCATCGTCGCCTTCGGATTCGTACTGCGCCTGCTGGCGGGAGGACTGGCCTCGGGCATCTTCCTGAGCAAGTGGATCGTGCTCATGACCTTCTTGCTCATGCTCTTCCTCTCCTTTGCCAAGAGACGCGACGACGTGGTGAGGATGAACGAGACGGGAGAGGCACCACGAAAGAACACCATCCGCTACAACCTCACGTTTATCAACCAGGCCATCACCATCACGGCCTCCGTGACCTTGGTCTGCTACATCATGTACACCGTCAGCCCGGAGGTGGTCAGCCACTATCAGTCGGACTATCTCTACCTGACGAGCATCTTCGTCATCCTCGGACTGCTACGCTACATCCAGCTGACGGTGGTGGACAAGCGGAGTGGCGACCCGACGAAGGTGATACTCCGCGACCGCTTCACGCAACTGATCGTAGCGGCATGGGGCGTGGCCTTCCTCGTCATGATCTATGTCATATAGCCGTGGACAGAAGAACTGTCTGCGGTCAGTTTTATCCATTATAAAATAAAGTTTGCTTATTCACCATCTAACAAGGCCTGTATATTGCTAAGATAAGGTCTATATATAATATAAGGTAAGGACGAGATGAAAATCTACGCTTTCGACTTCGACGGAACGCTGACGCGACGCGACACGTTCATCGAGTTTATCCGCTATGTCTTCGGCACACGCCGTATGCTGGCGGGCATCCTGCGCTTCGCTCCCATCCTCGTATTGATGAAGTTGGGACGCTACCCCAACTGGAAGGCGAAGCAACGGGTCTTCTCCTGGTTCTTCAAGGGGATGGGGATCAACGAATTTGACGACCTTTGCACGCGCTTTGCTCACGACTGCCAGTCGGTCCGACGCGACGACGGCTTTGCCATCATCCGCCGTGCCCTCAACGAGGGCCATCAGGTGACCATCATCAGCGCGAGCATAGAAAACTGGGTGCGACCTTTCTTTGCTGAGTTTGGCGACCGAGTGGTCGTCTCCTGCACGAAGATCGACGTGCGCGATGAACGGGTGACGGGACAGTTTCTCACCATGAACTGCTATGGGGCGGAAAAGCCCAAGCGGCTACTCCAGACTTTTCCGCTGCGGGAGACCTACCGCCTCGTGGCCTTCGGAGACAGTAGGGGTGACAAGGAACTGATAGAGGCTTCCGACACAGGCTATTTTCGCACTTCCAGCGGACAACTCCATTGTCAGCGAGGGGAGAAGGACCCCATCGTGGAGGAGGTGGAGCGCGACTTCCCCCGTAGCCTGCCCACCTCAACCAAGATTATCGGCAACAAGACGCTGGACGAGATCATCCGCTTCGGAATCGTCGGCGTGGCTGCCACACTACTTCAGTATGGCTGCTACCTGCTGTTTCTACTTTGGCTGATGCCCGCCCTGGCCAACACGCTGGCCTACCTCGTGAGCTTCGCCTTCAACTACATCGCCTCCACCCGCTTCACCTTCCGTGTGAAGGCGACAACGAAGCGGGGCATGGGCTTCGCGCTCTCCCACCTGGTGAACTACACGATGCAGACGCTGCTGCTGCAGATCTTCCTCTTTGTCGGCATGCCGAAACAATGGGCGCTCATCCCTGTCTTCTGCGTCTGTGTGCCAGTCAACTTCCTACTGGTCCGGTTCTTCCTGCGAAAGTAGGATGCAGAGGCTCAGATAATGCAGAGACTTATCGAGCAAACATAGGACTATAAAACAGCAGGCTTGCCTCACGCTCAAAACGATTCACAACCGATGGAACATCCATTAATAGACAAGAAACGACGATTCTCATTCATCCTCATCACCTCGCTCTTTGCGCTATGGGGATTTGCCAACGATATCACCAACCCGATGGTGGCGGCTTTTCAGACACTTCTGGAACTGTCGGCTGCCAAGGCTTCGCTTATCCAGTTTGCCTTCTACGGCGGCTATGCGACCATGGCGATTCCAGCCGCCTTGTTTATCCGGAAATACAGTTACAAGCGGGGCATCCAACTGGGCCTACTCCTCTACGCCTGTGGGGCCTTCCTCTTCATCCCTGCAGCAGCCTACCAGGAGTTTTCATTTTTCTGCTTGTCGCTCTATATCCTCACCTTTGGGCTCGCCTTTCTGGAGACGACGGCCAACCCCTTCATCCTCTCGCTCGGTAGCAAGGCGACCTCGACACGCCGTCTCAACCTCGCACAGGCCTTCAATCCCATCGGATCGCTCTGTGGCATGGCTATCGCGTCGCTCATCGTACTGCCCCAGTTGATCTCGGATCAACGGGATGAAGCGGGTGCCATCCTCTACCCCACCCTCTCAGCAACAGAGAAGGCAGCCATCCGTCTTCATGACATCGCCATCATCCGCGATCCCTATGTAGTCTTGGGACTGGTGGTGGTAGCAATCCTCGTGGTGGTGACGGTCGTCAAGATGCCAGACGTGGCGGAGCAGAAAACGAAACTCGACGTGAAAGCGTCACTTAGACGGCTATGGAAAAACCGTTTGTACCGCCAGGGGGTGGTGACACAAGTGTTTTATGTAGCGGCTCAAATTATGGTGTGGACCTTCATCATCCAGTATGCAGACCATCTGGGTATCGACAAGGCCACGGCGCAGATGTATAACATCGTCGCCATGTCGCTCTCGCTGACAGGCCGGTTTGTGGGTACTTGGCTGATGAAATACGTCAGTTCGCGCAAGTTGCTCACCCTCTTCGCTATCGGCGCATCAATCTGTACCCTTGGCACCATCTTGCTGGTCAACATAGCGGGACTCTACTGTCTGGTGGTCATCTCGGCATTTATGTCCATCATGTTCCCATCCATCTACGGCATTGCCTTGGAAGACGTGGAGGAGCGCGACACCACTCTCGGCGCAGCCTTTCTGGTGGAGGCCATTGTCGGTGGCAGCATTCTCCCACCTCTGCAAGGATGGATCATCGACCAAGGAGTCGTGTTCGGTCTCCCTGCCGTCAACTTCTCCTTCGTTCTCCCACTCTTCTGCTTCGTCCTCATCTTCTTCTACGGACGACGCGCCATGCGCAGCCAATGTAGGAGCGTGGAATAGGGAGGCGTTGAGGACAACAATGTAGGAAGACCTCTCAGCAACCCAAAAGCAGCAAGATAATATGAAGGACGGCGCATAGATCGCATGATAAAAACTGACAACGAGACGGCGGGCAACGGAAAGGAGTTAGCACCTTTCTGTTGCCCGCCGCTGTATTGGGACAGTCTCTCGGGAAGACTGCTTACCGTGGCTGAAACCTGAGGCTTATGCCAGCGTAAGCTCTACGACGTAGTCGTCGCCAGACGGCTGCTCGGGGAGGCTGAGAACGTAGCCATTGGAAACGGCCTTAAACTCGACCTTTTTTCCGTTGATGAAGACCTTGGCAGCCTTCACCTTGCGGTCGCCCGTGGGGACGAAGAGGGCCTTGTCCTGCAGAGAGAGGATGTGGATGAAGAGGCGGTTGCCCTTCTGCGTGCTCACACCCCAGTCGTGCGGGGCTACGAGGCCACCACGCGTACCATAGATGGTGTCGCCATACTTGCCGAGGAACTGTCCGATATACTGCAGGCGCTCGACAGCCTCGATGGGAAGCTGTCCATCAGGACGCGGACCAACATTGAGCAGGAGGTTGCAGTTCTTGCCTGCTGCACGCACCAGCTCGCGGACGAGGGTCTGCTTCGACTTGTAGTTCTTGTCCGTGATGCTATAGCCCCAAGTGTAGTTCATCGTCAGGCAGGTCTCCAGCGGGAGCTGGCTGACATCCTGTCCACTCAGACCGTAGGTATTCTCACCGGGGAGGTCCTGCTCGAAGATCTGGATGTCCTCACCAGGATAGGGCTTGCCATGGTGGTTGTTGGCAACGATACACTGGGGCTGGAGCTGATGAATCATGGCATACTGCTCATCGAGCTCCCAGTTGAACGGGGTCTTGTCCTCATCATGGTCCCACCATCCGTCGAACCAGATACAATCGACACGACCGTAGTTGGTGAGTAATTCGCGGAGCTGGTTGTTCATGAAGGTATAATAGCTACGCCAGTTCTGCTTATCCGTAGGACGGCCGAGCTTCTTGCCCGTGCGGCCGAGCGGATAGTCGAGGCGATGCCAGTCGAGGTGGCTGTAGTAGAGGTGGAGGCTCAGGCCGCCATTGTGGCAAGCGTCGGCCAGTTCCTTCAGGATGTCGCGCTTGAAGGGAGTGCCATCAACGATATTGTAAGTGTCCTGGGCGGTATGCCACATGGAGAAACCGTCGTGGTGACGGGTGGTGAAGGTGATATACTTGGCACCCGCCTCACGGAACGTGCGCACCCACTCGTCGGCATTGAAGCGAGACGGATAGAAACCGTCGGCCAAATGCGGATACTCCTGATAGTTGATACTCTTGTTGTTCATCACCCACTCGCCGTCGCCGAGCATGGAGTAGATACCCCAGTGGATGAAAATACCAAACTTGAAGTCCTGGAATTCCTTTTGGCTCTGCTTGACCTGCTCCGAAGGCTGATACTGCGCCATCGTCGTCATGCTCACGAGCAACGCCAAAATCGAAAAGATAGTCTTCTTCATCGTGTTGATTGCTTTGAAAGTTTTTATTTACGAATTGTCTTTAGTATTGTTATTTCAGGTGGTAAAGTTACGATAATAATCCCGAATGGACAAAATTCACACGGTATTTCTTCCCGCTTCGGCCAAAAAGCCGTATTTTTGCAGTAGCTGAAACCATCATTTACAAAATATGAGATACACAACGAACTATTGCCGGCGAGTTATAACTCTTCTGGCAATGTTTCTTCCGCTGACCTCTCATGCACAGATATCACTTGTCGAGCGAGGCAAGCCAGCGGCACAAATCGTACTGACGGACACGACCCATGCTGCTCGCCGGGCTGCCGAGGTGATGAACTATTTCGTCGAGAAACTGACTGGGACGACGCTGCACGTAGGACTTCGGGCAGAGAAAAAGCCCCGACAGATCGTCTTCATCGGCGGCAAGACGGACCAGGCGGGTGAGGACGGATTCCAAATCAGTTGCCACAACGGCGCCATGCACATCCTGTCGGGAGGCGACAAGGGGGCTATCCTCGGAGTGGCGCACCTGCTGGAACGCTATTGTGGGATCAACTACCTGGGAAAGGACGCCTGGACAGTGAACCATGTACAGGGCTACAAGGTACAGAAGGTGGGCGACCTACAGTTGCCCGCCATCGAATGGGCGGAAACTCCGGCCTTCCGCTACAGACAGTCGGTAAGCTATAGCGAGCGCGACCCGCTGTTTGTCGATTGGTATGGAATGGAACGTCCCAACCAGATGTTCATGGACAACCTGTGGGTACACACTTTCGACAAGATTCTCCCAAGCCGCGTCTATGGGAAGGCGCATCCGGAATGGTATGCCCTCATCAATGGCAGACGCCAGCCAGGATCTCACAGCCAGTGGTGTCTGACCAATGAGCAACTGTTTGTGCAGGTCTGCCACAACCTCGACAGTATCTTCGCCCGCAACCCGGGCATGAAAATGATCTCCATCAGTCAGAACGACGGCAACTTTACCAATTGTCATTGCGAGAAATGCACGGAGGTGGAGACGGAGGAAGGTTCTGCCAGCGGCCCGATCATCCGATTTCTCAACCGCCTGGCCTCGCACTACCCTGACAAGGAGTTCTCTACCCTCGCCTACCTCTATAGTATGCAACCGCCAAGACTGGTCAAACCGCTTCCCAACGTCAACATCATGCTCTGCAGCATTGACGCCAAGCGCGAGGTGCCTCTGACGGACAACGAGAGCGGACGCGACTTTGTAAGGGCCCTGGAGGGCTGGAGTCGCATCTCCAACAACATCTTCGTCTGGGACTATGGCATCAACTTCGACAATATGGTAGCACCATTCCCCAACTTCCATGTCTTGGCACCCAACGTCCAACTCTTCCACCGCAACCACGCCAACATGCTGTTTGAGCAGGTAAACGGCTACGAGGGAGCAGACTTCGCCGAACTGCGTGCTTACATGATTGCCAAACTGATGTGGAATCCCTATCAAGACGCCGACTCGCTCATGCGCGTCTTCCTCACGGACTATTATGGCGAGGAGGCAGGCACCGAACTCTACTCCTATCGGAAGATGATGGAGGGTGCGCTACTGAGCAGTCATGTGCCACTATGGATCTACGACTCGCCCATCACCCACAAGGACGGAATGCTCTCCGACGACCTGATGCACACCTACGCCCGACTCTTCGATAAAGCAGAGGCGGCAGTCCGTGGCGATAGCGTCTTGCTCCAGCGGGTGCAGATCAGTCGGCTGCCACTGCAATATGCCGAACTGGAGATAGCGCGCACCAAGGGTATTGAGGACGAGAAGGCTGTGGAGGCAAAGGTGAAATGCTTCCGCGAACGATCCGTACGTTTCGGCGTGGAGTCGCTCAACGAGCGCGGCAACGCACCTGCCGACTATTGCGACTTGTATCTGAAGCGCTACCTCCCCTCGCGTGTCGTCACCCAAGCAAAGGGCGCTACGGTGGCTTTCAACACCGCTCCCCACGACCGCTACCAAGGAATGGCTTCCACCGCCCTTACCGATGGGCTCTTCGGCGGATCGAGCTTCGTGGAGGGATGGGTAGGATGGGAAGGGACCAATCCTGACTTCACCCTCGATCTCGGCAGGAAGACCAGCATCTCCGCCGTGAGCACCGACTTCCTCCACCAGTTGGGCGCCTGGGTACTCCTACCCAAAGAGGTGCGCTACGAGGTCAGTAATGACGGAAAAGAGTTTCAGCCTTTTGGCGAACCCTTGGTGATGAAGGAAGACCGCGACATCGCCGTCAAGTTTGTCGAAGGCAAGGTCAACGTGGCACAACCTCTCTCTGCACGTTTCATCCGCGTACGCATCAAGGCCACGGGAATGTGCCCCGACTGGCACTACGG
>OJJV01001359.1_pt1 | contig 10728 bp, 20 predicted proteins | sample 1596391 | NCBI WGS metagenome assembly OJJV01 (sample SAMEA4350164, study PRJEB24818) | metagenome | biome: human; feature: gut; material: faeces | place: Denmark | collected 2013-09
AATACAAAGACACGCTGCAATCTGTTCCGCCGAGCAGGAAAAAGGATCCGGGGAAATGCAATCTGACGCAGAGAGTGGCAATGGAGCGAATGTTTGCAACACCGTGCGCGGCAGATGCACAGGGGCCACACGGCGGGGAGAATGGCAGGAGCTTGCGGACGGGCGGTGCTGGGCAGTTGAACCCGGAATGGGTAGAGTGGCTAATGGGGTTCCCCATCGGGTGGACCGGCTTAAATGTCTTGGAAACGCCGTAGTGCCGCAGCAGGCATACCCGATTTTCCGGGCGCTGGCGGAGGAGCTAAACAGATCATGAGGCAGGAAGAAAAGCGCATCACGATCAAATTCCGCCCGGATCAGCTGGCGGACGTGATTGAGGCGGTGAACGCTTACGCGGACGATCTCAAGAATGATCGGGCGCTCCTGTGCGAAATGCCGCGCATCGACCACGAAACAACGGACGCGCTGCTGGCGCAGGAGACGCGGCTGCAAAAGCTGGCGTACTGGCTCCTGTGCGTGCAGGACGAAGCGCTATGACGGCGCAGATCTACGCGCCGCGTATGCGGCAGATCCCGTCGCCGTGCGCGAAGGACTGCCCCGGCCGGGAGCCGGGATGCAGCGCACGGTGCTGCAGCTGGACGCTCTATGAGAGCATCCGGAACCACATCTATGATGTCAACCACCGGGACAAGATCAGTCTTGAGCCGGACATAGCCGCCATCCGGCAGATCGAGCGGGCGGCAAATAAGGATAGGAGGGGCAAAAGCTATGCGGCAAAATAGTATCAGCTATCCAGGCGAACGGCCCGCGAAGCGCGCGGATATCGTCGAGCAGCCGGGCTATGCCGGGAAGCACTATTTCGTGGTGGATTACGCGGGCCGCCAGCTGACCGTCCACGCGGCGGATGAAACGGCGGCCCTGTTCTGGGCGGCAAAACGCTGGGGCTACAGCTTCAAGCGGCCGGAATACCATCAGTCGGCAAGTGTGGCCAAGCTCGGCTATCAGCCGGACATCTGGCCGGGGGCGATGGTATGAGCGACAAAACGAGAAATCTGCGATACAAGCGTCCGGCACTAGCCTCAATGGGCGCGTACAACATCACGCAGGAGCTCGACGACATCGTAGAGGCTTGCAATGGCGTGCGGTACTACATTGAGCAGGCAGACAACGACGAGACGCTTCTCAATGCACTCGATGGCGACGAGGATGCGGAATGGGAATTTCGCATGGCTTTCGCAGATTTATCCGCAAAAGCCGACGAGCTGCAAATGAGGCTGTATGAGCAGGATTTCGAGGACTTTTACCGAGACTTTGACGATGCAACAGTCGCTCTGATTGGCAACCGCTACGAACTGGTAGGCTATGACAGCGAAGAGGAAGATTATTTTTCACTTACGAGCTACGAAGAAGGACTCGCACAGACGGAAGCTGGGAAGAGGCTTTGCAGACTGACGAAGTCGGAGATGATCGAGCGCATCGGCTGGGCATTTGGCATTCTGCTTGCATTCTTCGACCTGCGGCAGCAGTACGATTATCTCAAGGCGACTTTTGACATCCTGCGCGACGAAAATTCGTCGCTGCTGGATACGATCAGGGAAATCGAAAAGGCATATGACGAAATGGAAGCCGACGATTTCCGTGAGTACGAGGACAGCACGAGAAAATTTGAACGGCTGCTCGCCGCGCTTCCGGATCGGGCGTGGCTAGAATGAGAAAACGGGAATACAGCCAGATATCGTTTGATGATCTGCTCGGTGTTCCGACTGCTGGCGAGATAGTTGAGAGCCATGGGCGCAGGCTGAGTTTCGATGAGGCTGCTGCAAGGATCGGTGAGATCGTTATTCTGAATATCAGCACGGAAAACCATGAGTGGTTCCGGGCTGTGCGGGTGCTGAAAGCGGTGGTAACGCCGGACGGCGAGCGTCGACTCATCTGTGAGCGGGGGAAGGGCCTATGCTACCTCAGGGATGGGGCCTTCCTGCTGAAAAACAAATACAGGGGAAGCGGAGGATGCTTGCCCGAATTTAGTTTGGAGGTTTATAGCGTATGACCAAGGAGATTGTGCAGGCGCTGCGGTGCACGTCTACACCGGGCAGCCTGCACGAAGACTGCACGGGCTGCCCGAATTACCGGAAAGAGCAGCTGGACGCGGAACTGAAAGAAAAACTGGGAGTGGACACATGGCCAAGCTGCGATATTGACAAGGTTGGCACGGACGCAGCCAACCTCATCGAGCGCCTGACCGCCGAGAACGCGGCGCTGAAAAAGGAGATTCGGAAAGCTGGCTGCATGTTTTGTGCGAGGTTTGAGGATTGCCCGGAAGGGTTTAAGCCGACCGGCCAAGAAGACTGCGATAATTGCGCGAAGAAACCGGATTGCGCGTGCGTGAAATGCTCCAGAATCGGGAGCAGCACAGACAACTGGGAATGGCGCGGCGCACCGGAGGAAGGAGGAAAGGTATGAGTAAAGCTGTACTGATCAGCACCCGCCCGGAGTGGTGCGAGAAGATCATGACCGGGCAGAAGACCGTTGAGGTGCGTAAGACGCGCCCGAAGATGAACCCACCGTTTAAGTGCTACATTTACCGTTCGGTTCAGGGCGGCGTCATCGGCGAGTTTGTATGCGACGACATTTTTGAAAGGATCGTCAGAGTAGGAGTAAGCTGTGAACCGCCGAAATATTGCATCTGCGATTGGAACATGGACTGCACACCACTTGATACGCTTCTTGCGGATGCCTGCCTGACAAAAGACGAGCTGGAGAAGTATCTGGACGGCGGCGTCGGCTACGGCTGGCACATTTCCGACCTCAGAATTTACGACCACCCGCACGATCTGTGGGAGTTTACCGGCCTGCGGGAGACAAAATACGGATTGGCACCAGGACCGATTACCCGCCCGCCGCAGAGCTGGCGGTATGTGGAGGAAGAACTATGGAAAGATTGACAAGGCCTAATATCAACGTAGACCTGGATACCGACCGATTTCTGCACGCCGCGATCGGCGGCAAGGAAATCGAGTGGAAGCAGTTCCGGGACAGCACGCTCAACGTGCTGATCAACGGCCCAACGAGCAACGGCTTTAGCAAGGATATTTTCCGCAAGATGGCCCGCGATCTGTACGGACGGCTGAAAGCCTACGAGGACATTGCCGAGCTGTGCGGCGGGTTTGACCGCCTCCGCGAGCTTGCCGAGGCCGACAAGGACGGGCGCGTGGTCGTGCTGCCGTGCAAGGTGGGAGATACGGTGTGGTTTAAGACATACAAAAATAACGCGCGAGATTGCATTGGCGTGCAACCACATGAGGTTACAAGAATATCAGCAAGCATCATTGTTCCGGGGGAAATTGTGGATATCGGTATCCCTGTGGACCAGATCGGTGTGAGAGTATTTTTGAGCGAGACCGAAGCGGTTGCGGCTGACGCGAAACCTCCGGCTGGAAATTCCATTTTGGAAGTTTAGGAGGCGAAGCAGGATGGAACGGATGACAAGCCGAGATGAGGATTGCGTGCTGGTAAACGGTCACGCGCTGGGTTATGCGACGATCGGCGAACTCGTCCAGATGGCGGAACGTCTCGCAGCGTATGAGGATATGGACAGTAAGCGGCTCAGACCGGGCGATACGGTTTGGCTGTCTAAGATGTTTTACACGCGCCCCAAAAAGCCCGTGCCGGTCACGGTAGACGCAATCCGCTGTGCCTCGACCTGCGGTGCATTTATGGACTGCTGCGAAGCGGCAGAATATAAGTTTTGCCCGTATTGCGCGAAACGGATAGTATGAAAGGCTTGCGGTTTGCTCGTGGGAGCGCGAAAGGAGGAAAGCTGATGCAGGATTGCTGCTTGACTTGCAAGAACCTGGAATACAGAAAGAACTACGTTTATCCGTACCGGTGCTTGAAACACAAGGCGGAACGGTTCTCGGAGAAGGAATTGGAACGGAGGTTCTTTTCCGGAGAGGAATGCAAAGACTTTGAACAAAGGAGGTGGCCTGATGGGAACGATTCTGGCGATTGACCCCGGTAATATCAAATCTGGCTATGTGGTGGTTGAGCACGACGGCGAGGAAATTCGCCGCGTGCTGGAGGCCGGGAAGAAAGGTAACAATGAGCTGCTGCCGATGCTTGAGCGGAAGCTTTACGGGAACGGCCATGACGTGGCAATCGAGATGATCGCGGGTATGGGCATGACGGTAGGCCAAGAGGTTTTCGACACGTGCGTTTGGATCGGACGGTTCTGGCAAACCGTGTTGTGGCAGACTGGATATGGGCCGACGCGGATATTCCGCCGGGAAGAAAAACTGGACCTGTGCGGCTCGCTATCGGCCAAAGATGCAAACATCCGGCAGGCCCTCGTCGACCGCTACGCGCCCGGCCAGCCGAATTTCGGCAAGGGCACGAAGAAAGACCCCGGTTTCTTCTACGGTTTCTCAGCAGACATGTGGGCGGCTATGGCGGTAGCTGTGACGTATTTCGATAAGTACATCAAGGGGGTAAAGCTATGAGCAAGACGCAGCGCAAGCCGCCAAGACCGCCGATGCAGCTGATGTGCGATGCCTGCGGGAAAACGTTTATGCGGGCTCCGTCAAAGTACAAGGCAAAATACAACTTTTGCAGCGAGGCGTGCGCCTGGGCGGCACATGGGAAAGCTGTGATGGGCCGGGCGGAGCGCGTGCAGATCCTGATTACACGATCAATCCCGGTATACCCGGAAATGCGGCCCGTTCGCGGGCGGATATATCCTGCCGAGAAATACAAATACAGGACAAACCGGACGGGCTACGTCGTCGAGGTGGGCGGCAAACGCGTATGTGTGAGGGTGGACGAATGCAGGGAAATCTAGGGCTTACACCGGTGCAGGCTCCGTGCAAAGGCTGTGCGGATAGGCACACCGGCTGTCACACGGACTGCACCCGATACATAGCATTCCGCCGGGAGGCGGACAGATACAAGCAGGAGCAATCAAAGGACGCGGCGAGATATGCAACGACAAGGGGGCTGTATGCGGACGCTGCACGATGCGAACCGCGCAAAGCGGGAGGGGAGGCAACATTACTGATGAGCACGCCGCGATACGGCTGGTGGGCCTATGCAAAATGGATGATTCGCAGCTATAAGGGCGGCGGGCTGATGACGAAGGCCGAGCGCGCTGCCGTTGCGGATGCAATCGCGGAGACGGAACAGCTCGTTGACGGCGCGGAGCGACTCCGGCTCATAGATTTGGTTCTTTGGAAGCGAACGCATACCCTGCAGGGCGCTGCAATGGCGGTTTATGTATCCGAACGCACCGCACAGGAATGGCACAGGCAATTTATTCGCCTTGTGGGGCAAAAAAGAGGGCTTTTATGAAAAAGTCTGCGTCCCAGAGCCAAATTTAACATTTACTATAAGGGCGTAGAGATCAACTCTACGCCCTTCTTCATCGGCACCGCAGCGTTCTGCGGAAACCTCCTCCTCCTGTTCTCGTGTTCTCCGGTGTGAATAAATATATTTATTCACACACGGAGACACGAGAACGAAAGAATGAGGTGGCTGGCCGGTGATCGGGCTTGATGGGGAGGACAACATGGAGGTAAAAAACAGAAAGCTTTCCAGCATTACTGCATACGGGAAAAATGCGAAAAAGCATGACAAGACGCAAATCAACAACGTTGCGGAGAGCATCAAGCAGTACGGATTTGTACAGCCAATTGTGATTGACCGTGACGGTGTGATCGTAATCGGCCACTGCCGCGCTCTGGCGGCAAAGAAGCTGGGCTTGGAAGAAGTCCCCTGTGTCTGCGTGGACGATCTGACACCGGAGCAGGTGAACACCCTGCGGCTGGTGGATAATAAGAGCAACGAGAGCGACTGGGATTTTGACCTCCTGGCTGATGAGCTGCCCGGTCTCGACCTGTCGGCGTTTGACTTTGAATGGGGTCTGCGTGACGAACTGAACGATTCTGTTGTCGAGGATGATTATGAACCTGTCATTCCGGCGGAGCCGAAGAGCAAGCTGGGCGATGTGTACCAACTTGGAGACCATCGCCTTATGTGCGGAGACAGCACGTCTTTGACAGACGTACAGAAGCTTGTGGGGGGGGCACAAATCGATCTTCTTCTCACCGATCCTCCGTACAATGTGGACTATCAGGGCACCGCCGGGAAGATTAAGAACGACAATATGGAGGATACGGCCTTCAGGCGATTCCTGACGGATGCTTTCTCCAATGCGGCGATGGTTATGAAACCCGGCGCTCCGTTCTACATCTGGCATGCAGACAGTGAAGGGTATAACTTCCGTGGTGCGTGTAAAGATTCGATGCTGCGTGTCCGGCAGTGCCTGATCTGGGTAAAGAATTCCCTTGTAATGGGGAGACAGGATTTCCAGTGGAAACATGAACCTTGCCTGTACGGCGAGAGTGAGATTGAAGAGGACGCGCATGAGCCTTGCCTTTACGGATGGACGGAAGGCAAGAAGCACTACTTCTTCAAGAACCGCAGGCAGACAACTGTATTGAATTTCGATAAGCCTGTCAAATCTGCGGAGCATCCGACCATGAAGCCGATTAAGCTGTTTGATTACCAGATGCAGTGTTCCAGTAAGCCGGGTGAGAATGTACTTGACCTGTTCGCTGGCTCCGGCACAACAATTATGGCAGCGGAGCAGAATGGCAGACACGCTTTCTGCATGGAGTACGATCCGAAGTATGCTGATGTCATTGTTGACCGTTGGGAGAAGTTTACGGGGAAGAAAGCGGTGTTGCTGAATGACGATTGAAGAAGCACGGGCGATTATAGCCAAAACCAGCAGCCCGTATTTGAAGCGGGACATGGAGAAGTTTATCAAACGCCAGCAGAGAAAGGAGGGCGCGTATGGCAAGGCCAAGAAAGGAAATAGATCAAAAACAGTTTGAGAACTTATGCGGCCTGCAATGCACGCTTGAGGAAATCTGCGGTTGGTTTGGTGTGACTGATAAAACACTGGATAGTTGGTGTAAACGAACCTATCATGCCAGTTTTTCCGAGGTATTTAAGCAAAAGCGAGGAGCGGGGAAAATTTCACTGCGCCGGAGCCAGTGGCGGCTTGCGGAAAAGAACGCGAGCATGGCTATTTGGCTCGGGAAGCAATACTTAGAGCAGCGTGATGAGCCAGAAGAATCGATTGACGTGGAGGATACGGACGCTTATCTGAAAGAAGCGGGTATCGAATGAAAAGTTCGACAATCCACCCAGCGTTCGGGGATAAGCATAAGGAATATATTAGAAATGCAACGCGCTGCATTATTTCTGTTGCAGAAGGTGCTGTTCGAGCGGGAAAAACCATCGACAATATAGCCGCCTTTGCAACGATGATAAACAAAGGCACGCCTGATAGAATCCATTTGGCGACCGGCTCCACAGCGGCGAACGCTAAGCTGAACATTGGAGACGCGAACGGATTCGGGCTTGAATATCTATTTCGCGGTCGGTGCAGATGGACGAAGTATAAGGGAAACGAGGCTCTTGTAATTAAATCCTGTGGGCGGGATTATGTAGTTATTTTTGCGGGCGGAGCGAAAGCGGACAGCTTTAAAAAAATACGCGGCAACTCATACGGAATGTGGATTGCAACCGAGATCAACCTTCACCATGAGGATACGATCAAGGAGGCGTTCAATCGACAGCTTGCCGCAAAACTTCGACGTGTTTTTTGGGATTTAAACCCTTCGTCGCCTGGACACTGGATTTACCAGAATTACATAGACCGATTCCCGGAACAATTTGGAGCGCGGTATAATTACCGGCACTTTACTATCCGAGACAATGCAACGATTACAGCCAAAAGGCTTGCGGAAATCGAAAGCCAGTATGATATAAAAAGCATCTGGTATCGACGGGATATCCTCGGTGAGCGCTGCATTGCGGAAGGGCTTGTGTATCCGATGTTTGGCGATTCCTGCATCGTGCAGGACACACCGGAAACCGGCGATTATTACATTTCCATTGACTACGGCACGCACAACCCGTTTTCGGCTGGCTTGTGGTGCGTGACGAAAACAGAAGCGGTGCGCATTGGAGAGTATTATTACTGCGGGCGAGAAGAACGGAAAGAAAAAACGCCAGAAGAGTATTATTCAGAGGTAAAGCGTCTTGCGGGTGGGAGAGATATAAAATGTCTGATTGTAGATCCGTCTGCGGACGCTTTCATTGCCACCGTAAAGAAGCACCATGAGTTCAAAGTTCGCGGGGCTGTGAATGATGTACTGCCCGGCATACAGACAACGGCTGATATGATCGCGTCCGGGAAGGTCAAAATCCATGAGAGCTGCGAGGACGCCATCCGCGAATTCGGGCTTTACAGGTGGGACGAAAAAGCAGAATCTGACCGCGTCGTGAAGGAAAACGACCACACTATGGACGAAATCAGGTACATGGTGATGACGGTTTTGAAAAAGCACTTCAAAGAACACAGATTTGTGCCGGAGCTGGCGCGGTGAGGTAAAAGATGAAAACATATCAGGATTTTTTAGAGGTCGCCGAAAAATCGGATCGGGACAGAATGGAATTTGTTCTGGCGGCGATCAACGATCATAAAAACTCGGATCTGTACCAGCAGGCAAAAATTGCGCGGGAATACGACGAGCACCGAAATGTTACCATCATTACCGTGCAGAAGCTGCTTTATACGCTGTCCGGGAAGGCTATCCCGGACAACTATAGCGCAAATTACAAGCTCCGCAGCGCATTCTTCCCGATTTTCATGCGGCAGGAAACACAGTATCTGCTCAGCAACGGCGTGATACTGAAAAACGCCGAGAACAAGAAGCGGCTCGGCAAAAAATTTGACAATCAGATTCAGGATCTGGCGCGCTCGGCGCTCGTCGGCGGCGTGGCCTATGGCTTCTGGAACCTCGATCATTTGGAAGTGTTCACGGCCCTAGAATTTGTGCCGCTGCTGGATGAGGAAAACGGATCGCTTCGCGCCGGTATTCGGTTCTGGCAGGTAGCGGCGAACAAGCCGCTGCGAGCGACACTGTACGAGCCGGACGGATTCACACAATTCATCCGCAGGAGCGGGAAAGAGATGGAGATTTTAGCACCGAAACGCGGCTATATCTCCGTCGAAGCCTCGTCTGAGGTGGACGGAACAGAAATCTTGGAGTATCAGAATTACCCCGGATTCCCGATCATCCCCATGTACGGCAATCGCGCCCGGCAGTCCGAGCTTGTTGGCCAACGCGAGGCAATCGACTGCTATGATCTGATCAAATCCGGTTTCGCGGATACCGTAGATGACGCATCGATTATCTACTGGACGATCTCCAACGCAGGCGGCATGGACGAAATCGATATGGCGCGGTTCAAAGAAACTATGCGGCGGATCGGAGTCGGCCTTGTGGACGACGACGGCGCAAAGGCGGAGGCCCACACGCTTACGATTCCAGTCGAGGCGCGGGAAGCGCTGCTGAGCAGACTCAGCGACGATCTTTACAGGGACTTTCAGATGCTGGACACCACGAAAATACAGGGCGGGCAAAAGACGGCGACCGAGATCACGGCGGCATACCAGCAGATGGACAACAAGGTTGACGAATTCGAATACTGCGTCAGTGATTTCCTGTATCAGCTTTTTGCACTGAACGGCATTGACGATGAGCCGACATTTACGCGCTCGAAGATCGTGAACCAGCTGGAGCAGACGCAGATGGTGCTGCTTGCCGCGAGCTACCTTGACGACGAAACGATTCTGAGCAAGCTGCCGTGGCTTACGCAGGAGGAAATCGCAAACATTTTGAAGAGGAAAAGCGCGGAAGAATTAGAGCGATATTCCACGAAAGATATGGAGGAATAGACGTATGAGCAGCATGGTACAGGGTGATGCGTACAGCCTCGATGTTACGATCAAAAACAACGGTTCCCCCATCAATATTGCGGATGTCAAGGCGGTTGAGTTCACTTTATTCAATTTCAAAAAAATTTATCCGGGGGAAGCGGAATACTCGGATGGAAAGTTCCACATTCCCCTCACCCAGCAGGAGACCTTTCGGCTCCCTAAGCTCTGCCAGATGCAGGTGCGCGTGAAATTCAAGAGCGGTGACGTGATTGGCTCGGAGATCAAGCAGATCGACGTTGCGCACGCGCTTTCAAAGGCGGTGTTGTAATGGGCGGCATTGAATTTGAACTCAAGAACCGCGATCCGGTTGACGTTTCCTTTAACGTTTCCGTGCGTGCTGGCGGCGGCTCCGGCGGAGGAAGCATTGCATCGGCGCAGATCGATGAGATCCGCGTGCTGACAAAATCGGACTATGCCGCGCTGGACAAAAAGGACGCGCGGACACTGTATCTGTTGGAGGGATAACATGCTGGCAGTTGGAATCAAACGCATTCTGGAGCTGTTCATCGGCTCCATGGGCATCAAATCCGCCCGCTTGGGCACAGAAACCATCTACGAAAGGCCTGGCGGCTTTTTGTACATCGAACTCACAAGCGAAGAAAGGGGATAAATCCAGATGGCAAGTTTTTTCAATCTGACACTTGATACGCTGGCACCTGCCGGCCTATCGCTGATCCTGAACGACGGCGCGCAGTACGCGACCAGCGCGACCGTCACCGCGAAGATCTCAGTCACCGACGCCGCGACGACCGGCTACCAGATGAAGATCTGGGGCACAAAGGCGGCGGCAAAGGAAGCAGATGCGTCGTGGGAGACGTTCGCCGCAACAAAATCCATTACGCTCCCGGACGGCGACGGCCTGAAGACGATCTATGTAAAGG
>OJJV01001363.1_pt1 | contig 10707 bp, 7 predicted proteins | sample 1596391 | NCBI WGS metagenome assembly OJJV01 (sample SAMEA4350164, study PRJEB24818) | metagenome | biome: human; feature: gut; material: faeces | place: Denmark | collected 2013-09
TCATAGTACTGATACACCGTCGAGCGGATGCCGCTCGAGATGTTGATGGCGGCGAAGGTATAGGCGCCGACCAGCATGAAGCCCGCCTGGCCGAGGGAGAACAGGCCCGTAAAGCCGTTGAGCAGGTTCATGGAGACGGCGACGAGGGAATAGATCGCGCCCTTGCGCAAAACCGTCGTGAGCATGATGGGCACGCCCGGGATGCGGTCGAGCAGGAAGGCGAGCACGTAGATGAGGGCGATGCCCGCGATGGTCAGGATCGTCTGCAGAGAGAGGCCTTTTTTCTTTTCCATATGCTCCTCCTCAGACTTTCTCGGTCAGCTTCTCACCGAACAGGCCCGTCGGCTTGACGACGAGGATGACGATGAGCAGCGCAAACGTGAACGCATCGGAGAACGCCGTCAGCTTCATGCCCTTGAGCAGATTCTCGCAGATGCCGATGATGAACGCGCCGATGACCGCGCCGGGGATCGACCCGATCCCGCCGAAGACGGCCGCGACGAAGGCCTTGAGGCCCGGCATGGCGCCGGAGGACGGAGCGATGGTCGTGTAGTTCGAGAAATACAGGAACGACGCGACGGCCGCCAGCGCGGAGCCGATGATGAAGGTGAAGGAGATGACGGAGTTGATCCGGATGCCCATGAGCTGCGCCGTCTCAAAATCCTTGGAGGCCGCGCGCATGGCCATGCCGACCTTCGTGCGCTTGATGAGGACGACCAGTCCGACGACCAGCAGCAGCGTCAGGATCGGAGTGATGACGGTCACGCGCTTGGTGGACGCGCCGAGGATGGTGATGGTGTCGGTGATCCACGGCAGCTCCGGGTACTGCTTGGGCACGCCGCCCGTCACGTAGTACGCGAGGTTCTGCAGCAGATAGCTCACGCCGATGGCGGAGATCATGACGGACATTCTGGGCGCCTGGCGCAGGGGCTTGTAGGCGCAGCGCTCAATGGCGAAGCCGAGCGCGACCGTCAGCACGACGACGGCGGGAATGGAGACGTACAGCGGCATGGAAGCCGAGAGATAGACCATGATCAGGCCTGCGACCATGAAGATATCGCCGTGCGCGAAGTTGATCAGGCGCAGGATACCGTAGACCATGGTGTAGCCGACCGCGATGAGCGCATACTGGCCGCCGGCGGAAATACCGGCGAGTATGTAGGGCAGCCATTGCTTGATAAAACCCATGGGGGACCTCCTGAATGATGTTTATCGCCATGTCCAAACCGCGAACCGCCCGCATGAGGCCAGCTTGGACGCGGCGATAAAAGAATGGGGTCATCCGGCAGCGGGTTCGATCGCTGCCGGATGAAAATGTGTACCGGCCAAGTAACCGATGATCCAATCGCCTGCGGCTGTCAGCGGATCTTCTGCCGCAACTGTGCAGTTTGAAAAACTTGAAATACACAAAGTATGTCTGCGTTTTCCAAACTTTCATTTGCGGCAAAATCTCTCGCTGACAACTCTTGTCGATCGAATCACCGGTTACTCTGAGATTTCCTCCGGCCGGAAACCATTGTGGTCAGTATTGCGAAATCAGTCGGCGTTCTGGACCTTGTAGAACTGGAAGCCGCCGTCGATCGCCTGCTTGATGTAAGCGGTGCTCTTGATCGCGTCGCCGTTGGCGTCGAAGCTGATGGAGCCGGTGACCGCGTCGATGGACAGGCCGGCCAGCGCGTCGCGGATGGCGGAGCCGTCGGCGGACTGGGCCTTTTCGATGGCTGCGACCGCGGTCATGTAGGCGTCATAGCCGAGGGCGGAGACCGCCGCGACAACGTCGTTGCCGCCGTTGTTGGTGAGGTTCTGGGAGTTGCCGTTCAGCCATGCCTTGTAGCCGGTGACGAACTCCTTGGCCAGGCCGGACTCGTCGTTCTCGTCAAAGAACGTGGAGACGAAGACCTGCATGTCGGTGCCGTTCTGCGCGTCGGAGATCGCGGAGTTCTCCCACGTGTCGCCGCCGAGGATGGGGAGGCTGATGCCGAGGGCGGAAGCCTGCTCGATGATCTGCGGGGCGTAGGCGATGGCGGACGGCGCGAAGATGACGTCGGCGCCGCCGGCGACCGCGTTGTTGAGGTACGCGGAGAAGTCCGCCGTGCCTTCGACGAAGGTCTCGTCGGCTACGATCTCGCCGCCGGCAGCTTCAAAGGCGATGACGAAGTTCTTGGCCAGGCCGACGGTGTAGTCGTCGCCGAGCATGGACAGGACGTAGGCCTTCTTGGCGCCGAACTCTTCCATGGCGAACGAGGCCATGACGGAGCCCTGGAACGGATCGAGGAAGCAGACGCGGAAGTAGTAGTCGTTGCCGGCGGTGACGGCTGCGTTGGTGCAGGAGCAGCCGATGGCCGGGATCTTGGCGTTTGCGAAGTAGGTGCCGGCGGCGATGGAGACGCCGGAGCCGTAGGAGCCGAGGACGACGGAGACCTTGTCGGCGACCAGCTGCTGGGCCGCGGAGACGGCCTTGTCGGTCGAGGACTGGTTATCCTGGATGTCGAGCTCGATCTTGTATTCTTCGCCGCCAATGGTCACGGTCGGCTTGACGGAGTTGGCGTACTGGATGCCCAGGACCTCCTGCTTGCCGCCGGCGCCGTTGTCGCCGGACTGCGGCTCAAATACGCCGATCTTGATGACCTTGGAGCCGCTGGATGCGCAGCCTGCGAACAGGCACATGACCATGACGGCCGCCAGAAGCAGAGCGATGATCTTTTTCATAGAATTTTTCCTCCTTCTGTCCATGTACGGTAGACAAGTGTGCATGAACTTATAGTCGACATTATAGCGAAGTAAAGCGCAAAATGCAAGCCCGAATTGCTTGGTTTTTGAAAAAAATTCACGCAGTGCGGACAAGTGTCTTCGTCATTCTGCACAAAACTGGAATCCTGGCGAAAAAAGACGCCCGGCGGCAGGAGATCCTGCCGCCGGACGGGGTATTTGGGGAGGAGCCGGTTTACAGCTCGCAGTTGCCGACGGTCCGCGGGAACGGGAGCACGTCGCGGATGTTGGAGATGCCGGTCAGGTACATGACGCAGCGCTCAAAGCCCAGGCCAAAGCCCGCGTGGCGGGTCGAGCCATACTTGCGCAGGTCAAGATAGAACTGATAGTCCTTCTCCTTCAGACCGCACTCGTGCATTCTCTGCAGCAGCGTGTCGTAGTTGTCCTCACGCTGGCTGCCGCCGATGATCTCGCCGATGCCGGGCACCAGGCAGTCCATAGCCGCGACGGTCTTGCCGTCGGGGTTGAGCTTCATGTAGAACGCCTTGATCTCCTTCGGATAATCGGTGACGAAGACCGGGCGCTTGAAGATCTGCTCGGTGAGATAGCGCTCATGCTCGGTCTGCAGGTCGCAGCCCCAGAAGACCTTGTAGTCGAACTTGTCGTTGTGCTCCTCGAGGAGCTTGACGGCCTCGGTATAGGTGACGTGGCCGAAGTCGGAGGTCATGACGTGCTGCAGACGGTCGATGAGGCCCTTGTCGACGAACTGGTTGAAGAAGGCCATCTCCTCCGGTGCATGGTCGAGGACGTAGGCGATGATAAACTTGATCATATCCTCGGCGAGCTTCATGTCGTCGGAGAGGTCGGCGAACGCGATCTCCGGCTCGATCATCCAGAACTCGGCCGCGTGGCGGGTGGTGTTGGAGTTTTCGGCACGGAAGGTCGGGCCGAAGGTATAGATGTTGCGGAAGGCCTGCGCGAAGGTCTCGCCGTTGAGCTGGCCGGAGACGGTCAGGTTCGTCTCCTTGCCGAAGAAGTCCTTGCTGTAGTCGATTTTGCCGTCCTCGGTGCGGGGCAGGTTATCAAGATCGAGCGTCGTGACCTGGAACATCTCGCCCGCGCCCTCGCAGTCGGAGCCGGTGATGAGCGGCGTATGGACGTAGATGAAGTCGCGCTCCTGGAAGAACTTGTGGATAGCGTAGGCGATGAGGCTGCGGACGCGGAAGACGGCCTGGAAGGTGTTCGTGCGCGGACGCAGATGCGTCACGGTGCGCAGATACTCCATCGAATGGCGCTTGGGCTGGATGGGATAATCCGGCGTGGACGGGCCTTCGACAAAGACCTCGCTGGCCTGCAGCTCGAACGGCTGCTTCGCGTCCGGCGTCAGGACGAGCGTACCGGTGACGATGACGGCCGCGCCGATGTTCAGCTTGGAGATCACGTTGAAATTCGCAAGCTCGGAGCCGTAGACGACCTGCACCTGCGAGAAAAACGTGCCGTCGGACAGGTTGATGAAGCCGAAATTCTTGCTTGCGCGCAGATTGCGCACCCAGCCGCCGACCTTGATCTGCTTGCCGGCATAGGCGTCAGTCTCTTTGAAAAGGGAACGGACAGAAATGAGCTGTTCCATGGTGATCGATCCTCTCTATGATAAAATGTCGGAAGTTACAGAAGCAGGATGCCCGCGCTGCGGCAGGCGTCGATGGTGGCCTTGTCCCAGATGCTCGACTGGACCTCGCCGATGTGGCAGGTGCCGATCATCAGCATGCACACGCGGCTCTGGCCGATGCCGCCGCCCATGGTCAGGGGCAGCTCGCCGTGCAGGAGCATTTTGTGGAAGGGCAGATCGCGGCGGTCGTCGCAGCCGGCCAGCGTCAGCTGCCGGTCGAGCGAAGCTTCGTCGACGCGGATGCCCATGGAGGAGATTTCAAACGCGCACTCCAGAACCGGGTTCCACATCAGGATATCGCCGTTGAGCTGCCAGTCGTCATAGTCGGGCGCGCGGCCGTCATGCGGCTTGCCGGACTTCAGCTTGCCGCCGATCTGCATGAGGAAGACCGTGTGATGCTCGCGCACGATGGCGTTTTCGCGCTCCTTGGGGGTCTTGTCGGGGTAGCGGTCCTCCAGCTCCTGCGTGGTGATGAAATACACGTCGCGCTCGAGCTTCGTGTGCAGGCTCGGGAAGGCGACGCCCAGCGCGTCGTTCGTCTCGCAGACCGCGCCGACGATGTCGCGCACGGTGCGCTTGAGATAGTCCACGGTGCGGTCTTCACGGGCGATGACCTTTTCCCAGTCCCACTGGTCGACGTAGACGGAGTGGAGGTTGTCGACCTCCTCGTCACGCCGGATGGCGTTCATATCGGTAAACAGGCCCTTGCCGACGTTGAACTCGTAGCGCTTCAGCGCCAGCCGCTTCCACTTGGCCAGCGAATGCACGACCTGCGCCTGAGCGCCGACGTCCGGGATGTCGAAGCTGACCGGGCGCTCATAGCCGTTCAGATTGTCGTTCAGGCCGGAAGCCTCCTCCACGAACAGCGGCGCGGATACGCGGCGCAGATTCAGCGCGTTGGACAGATTCGTCTGGAAATTGCTCTTGATGAATTCAATGGCGCGCTGCAGCTCGTAGACGGACAGGGGCGCGTGGTAGCCCTGCGGGATCGTGACCTTGCTCATGGGGAAGCCTCGCTTTCGTATGAAAAATTTACAAAGTATTATACACCAGTTTCCCCCGCCATGCAAGCCGGAAGTCGGAAATATGCAGAGTTTTTGCACTCCGTATCCGGAAAAAGGGAGCCTCTGGGGGCTCCCTGCGCTTATTTGATTTTGAAGCGGATGTCGTCGCCGCAGAACTGGCAGAGGCGGTAGGTGCCGAGGATGCGCGAGGCGATCTGCGGCGAATAGCGCGAGGCCAGCTCGCCCGGCGTGAGATTCGTCGAGAGAATGACGGGCTTTTTCTCCATCAGGCGGGTGTTGAGCAGCTGATAGAGGACGGAGACGGTAAACTGCGTCGTCATCTCCGTGCCGAGATCGTCGATGATCAGCAGATCGCAGGCGAAAACATCCTCTGTGCGGGCTGCATCCGGCTGCGGCCGGAATTTGTCCTCCTCAAAGGCGGCAAACAGCTGCCCCACCGGCGCATAGCTGACCGAGAACCCCCGCTCCGCGACGACGCGCGCCACGCAGGCGGACAGGAACGTCTTTCCCAGCCCGGTCGCGCCGGAGAAGACCAGTGACTGGCCGTCCGCCGGGAAGCTCTGCGCGTAGTTCTGCGCCATGCGGTAGGTCGCACGCATGAGCTCGCGCGGGCTGCTGCGGTATTTTGCGTCGTACTGGTCGGAATAGAGGTCAAGGCGGAACTTTTCAAAGCTCTCGGCGCCGAACAGATTCGTCAGCTCCTTCTTCTGCTCCTGGCGGCAGAGCTCCTTGAGGCATTCGCACATGGCCGCGCCCACATAGCCCGTCCCGCCGCATGTCGGGCAGATGGGCTGGACAGTCAGATCGTCCGGCTCCAGTCCCTCGGCCTGCAGGATCCAGTCGCGCTCCTGCTGGAGGGCGAGATTTTCCTTCTTGAGCTGCTGCATGGCGGCCACGGGGTCGCCCTGGCGGCGGAACGTCGCGGCCAGCACATGGGCGGCCGTCCGCCGCAGCTCCCGCTCAATTTCGCCCAGGCGCGGCTCCTTTTCGTAGATCGCCGCGATGCGGGCGCGGGAGGATCGCTCGTTCTGCTCTTTTTCGCTCTGCAGCCGGGCCTCGGCCCGCTGCACGATGGCTCTGGAATACGCCATGGTCAATCCTCCTTCTCATTCAGCATGCGGTCAATGGCAGCGATCTGCAGATCGCTGAGCGCGTCGTTGTGCTGCTGCACGCCGCGGCTGTATTTCCCCGCGGCCGGCTTCACCGGCGCGCGGTCGCCCGCTTCGATCTGGCTGAGGGTCGTGAAGCCCTGCTCGTGCCAGCTGCGCAGGATCGAGTTGCAGTAGGGCCATTTGAGTCCGCCCGTGGCCAGGCAGGTCTTTTCATAGGCCAGGCCGATCTCCTTTTCGCCGAAGCCCCAGGAGAGCCAGGTCAGGATATAGTTCTCCTCTCCCGGCGTGAGCCTGCGGCCGGAGATGCCGAACAGCTCCTTGATCTTCCCCAGCTGCGACTGGCGCAGGAGCTGGTTCTGCATGTAGACCGCTGCCTGCTCCATGGTGTCGATGCCGTGGTCGGCCCAGTAATACGCTTCCTTTTCGATCGACCGCAGCGACGGCATCCGCGCGATGCCGCGCGAGCGCTGCCGCTGGATGCAGTAGTTGACGAGGATGGAGATGACCTCGCCGGGCAGGCCGAGATAGCGGTAGATCGAGAGCAGGATCTTCAGCTCCTCATTGCTCAGGACCCGGCCCAGCCGCCGCTGCGTCTCGCCGGTGATGGCCTCGAATTCGCGGCTCGTGTGCGTCTCGCGGATGACGTCCTGCTCGGTATAGACCGGAGCCTGCGACGCGTCGAGATGCCGCTGCGGCTCCTGCGGCCAGAGGCCGAGCTGCTGCAGCGTGGCGCAGGCCAGATCATACCTCGCCTCGCTCATGCGCAGCGCCTCGCGCGCGTTTTCCAGCGGGCGGCCCGCCGCAAAATGGAGATACAGCAGCGCCGCGTCGCCGTTGGCGGCTGCCAGCAGCCGCTCGACCGCGTCAGAAGGCAAAGATCGTGGCTCCGCCATGGCAGACGCCCCCTTTCCGTGAAAGCTCATCCAAAATCAAAGGCCAGATAGACATCCGGCAGTTTTTTCTCCTCCGAAAGCCATTTGCACATGGCAAAGGGCGCATTGCCGCCCGCCGTGCGCACGCGGCAGCTGGCAGCCGGAATCTTTTTTAAAAGCGCGGGCAGCACAGAGCCGTCCGGCAGGATCTCGTCCACGACGAGCGTATCGCCGCTTAAGTGCGCGCAGGCGCAGCCGTAGTGGCTGCCGAGCTCCAGCCGGTAGAAGCCGGACATGGACGCCTGATACCGCAGGTCGGCAAGCGTATAGCGCACATGCGGCGTGTCGTAGAGGATCGTCTCGCGCAGGCCCGCATAGTCGACCGGCGTCAGCTCCTCGCATACACCGCGCGCCTCCGGCGCGGGTCCATCGTCGAGGAAATCGCTTTTCTGCGTGCAGAAGCCCATCGTCTCATAGTACGCGCGCAGCGCGTCCGTCGCGGGGACGAGTATCAGGCAGTCAAAATACCGTTTTTTCAGCTCCTTTTCCGCGAAGGCCAGCAGCTTCCGGCACACGCCCTGCTTCCGGAAGTCCGGATGCGTGGTCACGGCGTAGAGATACGCGGCCTTCGCCGTGCGCTCGCCCCAGGCGAGCTCCTGCGGCAGCGCATAGGCCGCGGCGATGAGCCGCCCGTCCTCCTCCGCGCAGAAGCCGGTCGCCGCAGGGTAAGAGATGGCAAAAAACGCCTCGATCTCCTGCTCTGTATCGCCGAAGCCCAGCGCCCAGAGCGCCTTGAGCTGCGGCAGATCGTCCAGATTCGTCTTGCGCAGGCGCATGCTCAGTTCTCCTTCCAGTCGGCGACGTATTTTTCCAGCAGCACCGTCGGCTGGTACGACTCCTTCGCGCGGCGCAGGCCCTCGGAGCCCATGTCGTCCTCGCGGTTGAGGAACTGTACCTCGGGATACTTCTCCGCGATCATGCGGGAGAATTCCCGGTTGATCATGGCGTAGGCGCCGTTCACGTCCGGGAAGGCCTTTTCAAAGCCGACGTCATAATAGTCTCGGTTCATGCGGCTGCCCATGGAGAACGCGATGATCCGCTCGCCGTCGGACAGCAGCAGCCCGTCCATCTCCAGCTCGTCAAAATGGTCGAACGCGCGCTGCAGCGCGGTCTTTTCCAGCTGCAGCTGGTCGAGCTCCTGCGCGTTCACCGCGGGCTCGTGCGTCTCGTACCAGACGCGGAGCATCTCGTGGCACTGCGGCAGATTGTCGTCCGTGATGGGCGCGGTGAACCAGTCGGGGAATTCATCCTCAAAGCGGTTGCAGTGGTTGCGCTTCGACTGCAGCTTTTTCCCGTGCAGCTCCGAAAGCTCCTCGACGGTGTAGATATAGTCATAGGAATTGCGGCAGGCGGTAAACTCGAACTTCCCCGGGTACAGCGCCTCCAGCTCCTCCTTCTTGTCCTTGGTCAGGCTGCGCAGGCGCAGCGGACCGCCGCGCTCCGCGGCGTCGGCGCGGATGGCCTCGATGGCCCCCTTGATATCGCCCGCGCCTGCCGGGTAGAGATAGACCTCCCGGCCGCGCCAGGACGCGTGCTGCGTCAGATGATCGCCGACGCGGCCCAGCTCCCCAAAATAATCGGACCAGAGATACATACAGCTGAATGCATATTCCGCGCCGGGATACTCGCAGTTTTTCAGAATTTCATGCGCCCATACGCGGTCGGCGGCCTCTGCCTTGTGGAAAGAGATCATAAAAAATCCAGACTCCTGTCTTTTCGTAGAATTGTTTTTGATTCTCTGTCAGTATAACACGGCTGTCAAATATTTCGCAACAGCGTTGACAAAAATACGCAAAGCGGATACATTATATCTGAATAGCCCCTCTTTCATTCGGAGCGGGCGGAAAAGAGGAAAATACTATGTGCGAAGCATGCAAAAAGACATTTTATATCACCACGCCGATCTACTATCCCTCGGCGAAGCTGCACATCGGCCATACCTACTGCACCGTGGCGACCGACGCCATGGCCCGCTATAAGCGGCTGCAGGGCTACGACGTGATGTTCCTGACCGGCACCGACGAGCACGGCCAGAAGATCGAAGACAAGGCCAAGGCCGCGGGCGTCACCCCGCAGCAGTTCGTCGACAACATCGTCGCGGGCCCGAAGGGCATCCTGGACCTCTGGAAGCTGATGAACATCTCCAACGACCGCTTCATCCGCACGACGGACGATTATCATGTGGAGTCCATCCAGAAGATCTTCCGCAAGATGTATGAGAACGGCGATATCTATAAGGGCGAATACAAGGGCAAATACTGCACCCCCTGTGAGAGCTTCTGGACCGAGAGCCAGCTCAAGGATGGCAAATGCCCCGACTGCGGCGGCGAAGTCCACGACGCGTCGGAGGAAGCCTATTTCTTCCGCCTCTCCAAATACGCCGGCCGCGTGCGTGAGCTGCTGACGACGACCGACTTCCTCCAGCCCAAGTCCCGCGTCAACGAGATGGTCAACAACTTCATCGATCCGGGCCTCGAAGACCTCTGCGTCTCCCGTACCAGCTTCACCTGGGGTGTGCCGGTCGATTTCGACCCGGGCCATGTGGTCTACGTCTGGGTCGACGCGCTGTTCAACTACACCACGGCGCTCGGCTTCATGAACGAGAAGTATCACGACTACGACAAATACTGGCCCGCGGACGTACACTTCGTCGGCAAGGAGATCGTCCGCTTCCACTCCATCATCTGGCCCGCCATGCTCATGAGCATGGGTATGCCGCTGCCGAAGCACGTCTACGGCCACGGCTGGCTCGTCATGGACGGCGGCAAGATGTCCAAGTCCAAGGGCAACGTCGTCGACCCGTATCTGCTGGCGGAAAAATTCGGCGTGGACGCGCTGCGCTTCTTCCTGCTGCGCACGTTCCCCTTCGGCTCCGACGGCAACTTCTCCAACGAGCTGCTGATCAATACGATCAACATTGACCTTGCCAACGATCTCGGCAATCTCGTCTCCCGCACGACGGCGATGGCCGAAAAGTACTTCGGCGGCACGCTGCCCGAGGCACGTGAGGCCGGCGAGGCCGACGAGGCGCTCATCTCCATGCTCTCTGGCCTGCGTGACCGGTATGAGGCGCAGATGGAGAAGTTCCAGTTCCAGAACGGTCTGGAGGAGATCTTCAAGTGCATCCAGCGCGCCAACAAGTATATCGACGAGACCATGCCCTGGACCCTTGCCAAGGACGAGGCGAACAAGCCGCGGCTGGCCGCCGTCATGTATAACCTGCTCGAGTCCATCCGCATCTGTGCGACGCTGCTGTTGCC
>OJJV01001364.1_pt1 | contig 10697 bp, 9 predicted proteins | sample 1596391 | NCBI WGS metagenome assembly OJJV01 (sample SAMEA4350164, study PRJEB24818) | metagenome | biome: human; feature: gut; material: faeces | place: Denmark | collected 2013-09
CGATTGATGGATTAGACAAAACAGAGGTAAACAAGAAATCAACTGAAGACTTATGTTTTGATCCGTCAGATGCCTCTATAACTCCTTCTTCAGATAAAAGCATTCCTAATAATGTGTTAGATGTACTTGTTAAACTTGGTGATAAAAAGGTTAACAATGATCCAAAATCTACTGCTGATACTAATAATGCAGATCAAAGTGAAGCTGTCCTGCTAGAAGACACTGTAAGCAACCTTCTGGACAAAATCATAGAAAAGCGTGTAAACCAGCGTTTAAGTGAACTTGGGATCACTGATTCAAATGGAGCCTTAAATACTGGTTTTATAGAAGGGATTGTAGAAAAGTGTCTGGAGCTGCGATTAAAAGATCATAATTTTACAACTCAAAAAGAGCCTTCATTAGAAAAGAAAACTCCCCCTACAAAAGAAGATGTTGAAGAAAAGAAATTAGAGCAAAGTTTGAAAGAGCCTGTTCTTACTGCTTCAAAGGAATCTTCATTAAAGAAGAAAATTTCAACTACAAAAGAAAAGGTTAAAAGAAAATTCAAATACCATCCTGAGACAAAAGCAGAGCTGTTAAAACTCTGCAGAGATGAAAGTGTCTATCTTGGTGATATTGATACCTCGAAAATCACTGATATGAGTAAACTATTTATAGGAAATGATGAAATCAAGTACAGAAGAGATTTCGCTGGAATTGAATCGTGGAATGTTTCAAATGTTACTGATATGAGTAGCATGTTCGCTTACTCTTCTTTTAATCAAGATATCAGTTCATGGGATGTTTCTAACGTTACTGATATGAGTGAGATGTTCTCTGAATCATCTTTTAACCAGGATATCAGCTCGTGGGATGTTTCTAACGTTAGAGATATGAGTTGTATGTTTTATAACTCATATTTTAATCAGGATATCAGCTCATGGGATGTTTCTAACGTTACTGACATGCAGGAAATGTTCTGTAGTACACCTTTTGATCAGGATATCGGCTCGTGGGATGTTTCTAACGTTACTGATATGAGTTGGATGTTCTCAGGTTCACCTTTTAACCAGGATATCAGTTCATGGGATGTTTCTAACGTTACTGATATGAGTGAGATGTTCTCTGAATCATCTTTTAACCAGGATATCAGCTCGTGGGATGTTTCTAACGTTACTAACATGCAGGGAATGTTCTATAGAACACCTTTTAATCATGATATCAGCTCATGGGATGTTTCTAACGTTACTAATATGAAGTGTATGTTCCGTGAATCATCTTTTAACCAGGATATCGGCTCGTGGGATGTTTCTAACGTTACTGACATGCAGGAAATGTTCCGTGAATCATCTTTTAACCAGGATATCGGCTCGTGGGATGTTTCTAACGTTACTAATATGAGTTATATGTTCAGTGAATCAAATTTTAACCAGAATATTGGTTCATGGGATGTTTCTAACGTTACCAATATGTGTGAAATGTTCAGTGAATCGAATTTTAACCAGAATATTGGTTCATGGAATGTTTCTAACGTTACTAATATGGAGTGTATGTTCTATAAATCATCTTTCAATCAGGATATCGGATCGTGGGATGTTTCTAACGTTGAAAATATGAGAGGCATGTTTGCTTATTCTTTGTTTAATCAGGATATCAGCTCATGGGATATTACAAATGTTAAACTTACAGAAGATATGTTCTTACACACTCCAATATACTCCAATACTAAATAAGAACAAACCTTCACAAAAAGTTTTTAAGTATCACCCTAAGACAAAAGAAGAGTTGGAACAACTTTGCAGAGATGAAACTGTCTATCTTGGAGATATAGATACATCTAAAATCACGGATATGAGTGAGCTGTTTAGTAGTTATTATGAAACCTGCTACAGTAGAGACTTCTCTGGTATTGAATCTTGGAATATTTCGAACGTTACAAACATGAGTAAAATGTTCTTTAACTCATCTTTTAACCAGGATATCGGCTCATGGGATGTTTCTAACGTTAGAGATATGAGTTGGATGTTCTCAGACTCATCTTTTAATCAGGATATCAGCTCATGGGACGTTTCTAATGTTACTAATATGAGTGGTATGTTCAAAAACTCGCCTTTTAGCAAAAACATCAACAAATGGAATGTTTCTAACGTTACTGATATGAGATGCATGTTCTCATCATCACCTTTTAACTAGAATATCTGATCATGGAACGTTTTAAAGGTAAAAGATATGGCACGTATGTTCGCAGACTCTTCGTTTAATCAGGACATCAGCTCTTGGAATATTTCAAAAGTTAATTGTACGGACGATATGTTCATAAATACGCCATTATCAAAATTAAACCACTCACAATCTTCACCAAAGAGTTTTAGAAGATTGAGTAAATACACTCCAGAAACAAAGGCTGATCTAATAAAACTGTGCAGAGCAAACGTATATCTTGGAGATATTGACACTTCAAAAATCACGGATATGAGTGCACTGTTTCAAGGAGATTCATCTGATTTTAATAGAGAAAAATTCTCTGGCATTGAATATTGGAATGTATCAAATGTAAAAAATATGAGTCGCATGTTCGCAAACACAGACTTTAATCAAGACATCGGCTCATGGGATGTTTCTAATGTTACTAATATGAGTTTTATGTTCTCTAATTCACCATTTAATCAGGATATCAGTTCCTGGGACGTTTCTAACGTTACTGATATGAGTTTTATGTTCTCTAACTCACCATTTAATCAGAATATCAGTTCCTGGGACGTTTCTAACGTTAAAAACATGAGTTGGATGTTCTCAGAATCATCTTTTAATCAGGATATCAGCTCGTGGAATGTTTCTAATGTTACTAATATGAGTTGCATATTCTATGGTTCATCTTTTAAAAAAGATATCAGAGCATGGAATGTTTCTAACGTCGTAGATATGAGGAGAATGTTTAGAGATTCATCGAACAAATCATATAAATATCTCTTAAGAAAAAATAAATCTCTTTTAAGAAAGATATTGCCAACACTTAAAAGCATATTCAGAGACCACGAATAGATATTTACAAGTACTGAGTTTTTCATATTTTTGCATAGAGGAACAAACGATGGTTAAACAAAACAGAAATTCGATTGATGGATTAGACAAAACAGAGATAAATAACAAATCACCTGATGACTTATGTTTTGATCCGTCAGATGCCTCTATTACGCCTTCTTCAGATAAAAGCATTCCTAATAATGTGTTAGATGTACTTGTTAAACTTGGTAATAAAAAAGTTAACAATGACACAAAATCTACTGCTGATACCAATAATGCAGCTCAAAGTGAAGCTGTCCTGCTTGAAGACACTGTAAGCAACCTTCTGGATAAAATCATAGAAAAACGTGTAAACCAGCGTTTAAGTGAACTGGGGATTACTTATTCAAATGGCTCTTTAAATAAGAGTTCTATAGAAGAAATTGAAGAAAAGAACTCGAAACAAAGTTTAAAAGCTCCTAATATTACTGCTTCAAAGGAAATTGTTAAAAGAAAATTCAAATACCATCCAGAGACAAGAGCAGAACTTTATAATCTCTGCAGAGATGGAAGAGTCTATCTTGGTGATATCGATACCTCAAAAATCACGGATATGAGTTGTCTGTTTGACGGATTTTTTGATTGCTATGACAGAGATTTATCTGGTATTGAATTATGGGATGTTTCTAACGTTACTGATATGAGCGGTATGTTCTCTTGCTCTTCTTTTAACCAAGATATCAGCTCGTGGGATGTTTCTAAAGTTACAGATATGAGTCATATGTTCTCTTACTCATCTTTTAACCAAGATATCAGCTCATGGGATGTTTCTAACGTTACTAATATGAGTTCTATGTTCTCAGGCTCATCTTTTAATCAGGATATAAGCTCCTGGGATGTTTCTAACGTTACTAATATGAGTTCTATGTTCTCACACTCAGATTTTAACCAGGATATCAGCTCATGGGATGTTTCTAACGTTACTGATATGAGCTGGATGTTCTGTGAATCATCTTTTAATCAGGATATAAGCTCCTGGGATATTTCTAATGATAGAAATAGAGATACAGATGGTATGTTCAAAAATAGTCCAATACCAAATAAGAACAAACCTTCAAAAATGACATTTAAGTACCACCCTAAAACAAAAGAAGAACTGTTAAAACTCTGCTGAGATGAAAGTGTCTATCTTGGGGATATTGATACATCTAAAATCACAGATATGAGTAATCTATTTAGTGAAAATGATGGGATCAGATACAGCAGAGATTTCTCGGGCATAGAATTTTGGAATGTTTCTAACGTTACTGATATGAGCAGTATGTTCTCTCACTCAGATTTTAACCAGGATATCAGCTCATGGGATGTTTCTAACGTTACAGATATGAGTTATATGTTTATGAATCACCTTTTAACCAGGATATCAGCTCATGGGTTGTACCGAATGGTGATAAAAAAGCATTATTTACATATGAAGATTATGAAGAAGATGATGATATTACTTTTTAGACTATATTAGCTCGAATATTGATTCTAATTCATGTTGCTACCATTTGTGATCCATGTTTTTAAGTAGCTTCATGCGTAAAATCAAGACTCTTTGAGCTATTTTCATCTCAGTCTAAAACATTTTGAAGTACACAGCGATGCTCTACCTGATGGCTGTCTGAAAAGGGAAGGTATCTTAGGAATAGGATTTAAACTCCTAAAATAACCTGCCAACTCACAATAATGGAGCTTCAATGATATACGTAACAGGCGATCTTCACCGTGAAATGGTAACTTCCCTGCTCCAGTTTTTCAACATCCGTTACATGATAGATCACGTCGTAATGAACCTATCATTGTACCTGATTCTAAAATAGTCGTTAAATCGACTCTAACAGACATCAAGAACTAAGATATAATTGTGATGTAGATTTTACTGTATACATTCTTTTGGGAAGCTGTGAAAAGCTTCCCTTTTTTATTGGGTAATTTTTAATTACAATAAAGTACGCTCACATACCGTGGTTATCGTGTTTCTATGATATAAGGATGTTTTTATGTTATTTAAAGTGAGAAGAGCAGCAGAAGCTGACTTAAACAAACAACTTTCAATTTTAGTATCTCCTAAAAAGAAGAATGTGTTTGAAATGATTGGCAATGGTGTTTCTACAACTCTCAATATCATTTCAAATACTGCCAAGACTATAGAAAACTGCAGCGAAATGATGTACCAGGCTACTACTCAAATGAATAAAGCTATGTACAATAAATTAAGTCCTGAAGCAAAAGCAGAATTTGATGCTCGCATGGCTGAATTACACATTGACGTTTCTAAGTATAAAAACAAATAATTATGGCAAGTGATATAAGTGACAAGTTATCAATGGACAGATAAACAAAAACTGGAGCTTAGAACGATAACAACTCCAGTTTCTTTATTCCCTACAAGGGATGGTTGATATCGACAAGTTATATAAGATCGCAAAACTTGATGCTGTGCCTAATATCGTACTGATAGCCGGCGATTTTGGAGGGGGCTAGTATTCAGCAGGCCCCCTGAAAATGGCATACAACCTAACCAGCACGACAGGCTTTTTTAAAGTACCTGTCATCTCTTCCCTTAAAAATCATCACCTGCCCTGGTAATCACGAGAACTACGACACTATCTCAATGCTACCAAAAACAGAGGCTTACGGAGGCAGAACAGTAAAACTCTATGATAATATTGAACTGTTAGACAGAGGTTATGTCTTTACAATTGAAAGTAAAAAGATCTTCTCACAAGGAGGAGCAATGTCATCTGACAAACAGTTCCGTACTGAACATGAGATCTGATGGCCTCAGGAAACTGTGACTGAGGAGAAGTTTCAGAGATCACTAAATAAACTTACAAAAGTAAACTTTAAAATCGACACTGTGCTTACTCATACAGCACCATCATGAATTTTATCCTCACTTATGGATTTCTACATAAGAGATTCGTTTCATACTTTCTGCTACATGTAGGCTTTCTCTCATGATATCAGCACCAGATATCCTGAGAAATTAAGGCAGTGAACTGATTTTAAGCACTGGTACCATGGTCATTTTCACGAAGACATAGACTTTAAATGTGATAACAGAAAATTCTCCTGTAGCTTAAACTCATTTACAGAACTTTCGCTCTAATCACTTTCAAAAGTAGTCATCTGTAATCATTGGAGACAGCAGATTGTGTATACCAGAATTATCAGTGGAATTTTAAGATGGACTGGAATGAGCTTACTATCTGAGTCCATCTTTTACATGGAAAGAAAAGCTGTTTTAACTATCTCTTCTCAGAGTTTTCGTTAAACAAGGTCATAGCAACACCATTTGGCATAACCTAAAAGCCTGATTTCTCATAAAAAGGACAATTGCTTTTATCCTCAGGCATAACATCGATATAAAGATAGTCTTGATATTTCTCTTTAATCATCTTGATAAGAGTCGATGCAATATGGGTATCCTTGATACTCAGAATCTACTAAGACGTAATGGATAAATGCCACCATTTCACCATCATCTAAAGTTCTGGCAAGGCCTACTAACTTATTTCCATTCCATGCTGTAACTAAAGTTTAAGAATTCATTAGAGCTTTATGTAATCTCTGAGGGAAATTAGCTGAATACCAGTTAATAGACTTAAATAAACGGTGAGTATCCTCTTTAGAGAACTTCTTTTCAAAGGTGTATTCAATTGACAAAATAACAATTACCCTTTTTAGTATTGGCCTTCTTTTAGGCCTGTTAAATTAAGTATATCTTCAGAGCTCATGCCTTTATTTTTCATTTTTATGGCAATATTTACTTGTGCCTGCTTTGAACCTTCTTCTATTCCTTGTTTCAAACCTTTTTCTATTCCTTGTTTCAAACCTTTTTCTAGTCCCTGTTTTAAACCTTCTTCCTTTCCTTGTTTCAAGCCTTCTTCTTTTCCTTTTTTTTGACCTTCTGTAAAACTTGATTCTAAAGTTGCGTAGTTATCCCACATTTTCTTCAGACTTTCTTCATAAGCATATTTTTCCTTTTCTGAAAATTTAGCTATTTCAGCAATTCTAAATAACCTTGTGAAAACTTGTTCTTTTAAGGCAACAGGTTTGTCATTTAAAGCAGAAAGATTCTTAATCGCAAACATCCACTTATCTTGTATAGTTTCAAGTTCATCTGCATTTTTAGTGAACTTTGGTAATTCTAAATAGTAGTAAGCTAATTTGTCATAAAATTGTTTTTTTACTGCTTTGTCATACAAAACAACTTCATGGCGATATGGTTCACTGTCTTTATCTAATACAAAGTTTAAAATACCTATGGTATAAACGGCCTTTAATTGGTAATTCCAAACTCCTTGTGGAGCTTGATTTCTTATAGCAAATGAGCTGTAAAAGATGCTTCTATCTTTAAAATAGTTCTGAACAGCATTTTGCATTTCGACAATGATATATGCATCATCTGAGGTTTTGCAGTATACGTCAAAGATTGCATCTCTATCTGAGACTAGATCTCCTAATTGCTCTAAAGATAAATATGACAAATCTACAATCTTGTCTTTTAAATTCAAAAATGAATTTAAAAAGCTTATTAAGATATCTTTGTTTAGTTCTGTTCCAAACAGTCTTTTAAATCCAAAATCTGTATAGGCGCAGACATATCTACCTTGATCAATTGGCATAATTGCTTCCTCTTAACTATTTTCTTTATTGTACCTTACAATCATAAAAAAAGATCTTCCCCTTTTAATTAAGTGAAAGATCTTTTATTGTTCTTTTCTAGACTGTACTAGAAACTTTGTATTAAAGATTTGAACTTAAACTAGTTAAGTTTTAGTTCCTTTAAAACATAAGCTTTTAAAGTATTGTAGTCAGCAGGTAACTCTACAGCCTGTGAAGCTAACTTAGCTTTATCAGCTAAAGCCTGAGGTAGAGGTAAATCGATACCTAAAATTCTGTCTACATCAGCTTTGAACTTAGCTGGATGTGCAGTACCTAAGAAGATACCAGTTTCACCTTCTTTTAGGTTATTCTCTAAAGTCTGATATGCAATAGCAGCATGAGGCTCTAAAACGTAACCAGTCTTCTTATAAAGGTTCTGCATGGTCTTTTCTGTTTCAGCATCTGACATAGAACCAAAAGCAAAGTCCTTTAAAGACCAGCCCTGCATCTTAACTAAAGCTTCAACACGTGGCCAGTTGTTAGGTCTTGAGATATCCATTGCATTAGATAGAGTTGCAACAGTTGCATGAGGATCCCACTTACCTGACTGAAGGTAACGTGGTACAGTGTCATTGGCATTGCAGGAAATCACAAAACGAGCCTTAAGACCTAAAGCTTTTGCAATTAAACCTGCAGTGATATTACCAAAGTTACCGCATGGAACTGAGAATACAACGTTGTTTCTCTTCTCTTTAGGCAGCTGTGATACAGCCTCAAAGTAGTAAGATACTTGAGCTAATAAACGGCTGATGTTAATTGAGTTAGCACTGTTTAAACCAACAGTAGTTTTAAACTCAACATCATCAAAGGCAGTCTTTACCATGTCCTGACATTCATCAAAGATACCGTCTACCTGAACAGCCTTAATATTCTTGCCTAATGTGGCAATTAACTTTTCCTGAAGATCTGAAATCTTTCCTTTTGGATATAGAACTACAACATCAATACCCTTCTGCTCATAGAAGGCAGCAGCTACTGCAGCACCTGTATCACCTGAGGTTGCAGTTAAAATAGTTAAATGCTTATCACCACGGATAGAGCCTAAGACTCGAGCCATGAAGCGAGCACCAAAGTCTTTGAATGCTAAGGTGGGACCGTGGAATAACTCTAAGGCATATACATTCTCATCAGCTTTTACTATTGGAGCTTTAAAAGTAAAAGCATCAGCAATAATGCTCTCTAATTCAGGGATCTCATCACCGATTAAGTGACGTAAAATCTTTTGAGAACGCTCAACTAATGGTAGGTCTAATAACTCATCTACATTAGCTAATGGCTCAATATGATCTGGGAAGAATAAGCCCTGATCTTTACCAATACCTTTTACAACTGCCTGTGCAAAAGATACCTTCTCGTTATGATCTTTTAAATTGTATAGTTCCATAATTTATTTACTAATCCTCTAAAGCTTCTGCATAGGCACCACGTCTGTCTATCTTACAAATATGACAGAATCCATCTTCGTTGGCAATAAAGTTTCTCTCAAGATATTCTTTCATCTGCTCTGCCTTTTCTTTGTCTTCAAAGATTGAGAATACAGATGAACCTGAGCCGGAAATACCGGTTGCAAGAGCACCCAAGGTCTTACCATGCTCTCTTGCATCAGTAAAACCTGGAATTAAGCTTGCTCTGTATGGCTCTGCAATTACGTCGATTAAGCAGGAAGCTGCAAGCTTGTCATTACCCTCATGACAGGCATGTACGAAGGTAGCTAAACGACGACCAAAGGTAATCACATCAGCACGTGAATATTCCTTTGGAAGAATTTGACGAGCAGCATTAGTTGAAACTTTAATACCAGGGAAACATGATACCCAGTACCAGTTATCAAAATCAGGAAGAGTGGTAGATATCACTCCATTTTCCTGAACGATAAGCTGCAGACCACCGAAATAGCATGGAGCAACATTATCGTAATGAATAGAGCCTGAGATTTTTCCCTCAAGTCTACCCATAAGCTCAAGGCAGCCTTCCTGACCTAAAGCTTCTGAATGAATAGCATCTAGAGCTACTACAGCAGCTACCACAGAAGCTGCTGATGAGCCTAAACCTGAGCACACTGGAAGGTTCTTAGATAACTCCATGTGCACATCTTTAACTTTTAAGCCTTTTTTCTCTAAGGCATCTTTGTACATTAAATATGCATCGTACACGATGTTCTTTTTAGGATCAGATGGCAATTTGTGGGCAAAACGACCAACCACTGCAACATCACAACCTTTCTCTGAGTTTTCAGAGATGGTAATTTCATCTCCTAATAAAGCTCCATCGATTGGCTTTAGAGCTGCACCTAATAAATCAAAACCTACTGACAGGTTTGCAGCTGATGCAGGAGCATATGCTTTAAAAATCTTAGACATGGTTAAATTCTAATCCTCATGAGCCCAATTCTGTAAACGTAAAACATCAGAGAGCACACCTGCTGCAGTTACTGCAGTACCTGCACCATAACCTCTGATTACTAATGGAATTGGCTGATAGTAAGCTGTGGTGAATGCTAAAGCATTCTCACCGTCACGAACCTTGAATAAAGCCTGATCAGGACCTACTGCCTGTACAGAGCAGGTGCACTTACCGTCTTTAATAGAACCGACATAGCGTAATACCTTACCTTCAGCTTTAGCTTTTTCAACTAAAGATGTAAATGAAGCATCAGCTTTCTTGATGTTCTCGATAACTTCCAAAGCATTATTGCCCTGTAAATATTCAGAAGGAACAGCTCCTTGTACATCAACGTCTGATAACTCTAACTTCAGACCGCATTCACGAGCTAGAATTAACAGTTTTCTTGCCACATCCATACCATCAAGATCGTCTTTTGGATTTGGCTCAGTAAAGCCCTTCTCATAAGCAATCTTAGTTGCCTCTGATAAGGTCATACCATCTTCAACTAAACCAAACAGGTATGAAAGAGTACCTGATAAGATTCCTGAGAAGTCAATAAGTCTGTCGCCTGCTGCTAACTCATTCTGCACAGTATTGATTAGAGGAATTCTTTT
>OJJV01001375.1_pt1 | contig 10607 bp, 5 predicted proteins | sample 1596391 | NCBI WGS metagenome assembly OJJV01 (sample SAMEA4350164, study PRJEB24818) | metagenome | biome: human; feature: gut; material: faeces | place: Denmark | collected 2013-09
CTCTATGACGGATAAAGAATTGCGGCGTTTGAGCCGGAGTGAGCTGCTGGAAATGCTGATTGCCCAGACAGAAGAAAACAGCCAGCTGAAGATCAGGCTGGAGCAGGCGGAAGCACAGCTTCGGGACCGCAGGATCGAGATCGACAAAGCCGGTTCCCTGGCGGAGGCTGCCCTGTCCCTCAACGGTGTCTTTCAGGCGGCGGAGGCCGCAGCGCAGCAGTATCTTGAGAACATCGAACGGATAAGCGGCCAACAGGATGCAATCTGTCGTGATATGAAGGAACAGGCAAAAAAAGAAGCTGCGGAGATCCGGCAGGAGGCAGAGGCGTACAGCCAAAAAGCACACGCGGAAGCGGATGCCTATTGGAAACAGATTGTTGCCAAAGCAGCCAAACTGCTGGCAGATCAGAAAGCCCTCCGAGAAATGATCCAGGCAGCCGGAGAGGTTTGGACAGATGAAAAGTAAAACAATGCAGCCACGCGAGCTTCCAACCGTGGAGCAGCTCACGGCAGAGCTTGGCAGAGAAAAATATAAGAGACGATATAAACGGGTCCTGAGAAGCACCATCTACACCCTGATTGTCGTGGCTGCGGTGGCTGTATTGGTGGCCACGATTTGGATGCCTGTGCTGCAAATTTACGGAGCCTCCATGGCTCCGACGCTGGACGAGGGAGATATTGTGATCTCCGTCAAAGGATCGGATTTTGCGCCTGGCGACCTGGTGGCGTTTTACATGGGCAACAAGATTTTGGTCAAACGCTGTATCGCCGGCCCCGGTCAGTGGGTGGATATTGACGCTGACGGAAATGTGTATGTGGACGGTGAGTTGCTGGACGAACCATACCTGACAGAAAAAGCCCTTGGAGACTGTGACATTGCATTACCCTACCAGGTGCCGGATAACCGGTACTTTTGCATGGGCGACCACCGCTCTACTTCTGTGGATTCCCGCAGTACAACGGTTGGCTGTGTCTCCGATGAACAGATTGTTGGAAAAATTGTCTTCCGGTTCTGGCCCCTGCCTGACTTCGGAACATTGAGATAGGAAAGCTGGTGATTGGTATATGAAGAAGGATGCTCTTCAGGGCGCAGAAAAATATACGAAGGCACATCAAAGGAAGAAACGCTGGTACCGGGTTGTAACCGGTCTTGCCTGCGTTGTGGTGTTCTGCACGGTCTACGCATTGATTCTTCCCGCCATTACCATGGAAAAGGGAGCGTGTGAGATTCCTGAACACACCCATTCGGAGGCTTGCTACACGCAAGTAACCTCTGCCACCCGGACCGAGCCGGTGTGTACCATCGAAAGCCTGAATCTCCATCAGCATGACGATACCTGCTATGACAGCGAAGGAAACCTGACGTGCGGGTATGCAGACTTTGTCGTTCACCAGCATGATTCGGCATGCTATGACGAAAATGGGAACCTTTGGTGCCCGCTGCCGGAGATCGAGACCCATGAGCACACTGAAAGCTGCTATGCCGTGCCGGAAACAGACGCACCCGAAGTACTACATACCCATACGGATGATTGCTACACCGTGGAGCGCGGCGAATTGATCTGTACGGAATCTACGAAACCGGCCCATGTGCATACGGATAACTGCTACACAGAAACGTCTGCTTTGGTCTGCGAAGAAGATCATGAGCATACCGAAAGCTGCTATGAGACAACGCGGGAACTGACGTGCGGCGACACAGAGGAGCCTGTACACCAGCACACCGACCAGTGCTACGAGCAGATAAAGACGTTGATCTGCGAGCTGCCCACCGAACCGGCGGAAGAAGCAGAACCTGCCGAACCGGAGTTGATCTGTGAGGAGAAAGAAATCATTCTCCACACCCACGAGCCCTATGAATCCCCGGAGGACCCGGGCTGCTATGATAATGACGGCAATCTGATCTGCGGCAAAATCCAGGTTTTGGAGCATCAGCACACGGATGCGTGCTTTGAGACGGTGGAGGAACCGGCGGATACCGAGGCTCTGACCTGTACGCTTCCCGAGGATGAAAAACACACCCATACCGCCCTGTGCTATGGCACCTGGGAATTGACCTGCGATATGGAGGAGCATACCCACACGGAGGCATGCATCGCAGCGGAAGAAACAGAAGCGACAGAAGAAACGGAAGAAACGACCGAACCGGAGGAAGAGATGTCCGGCATGGAGATCGATCCCAGCCTGCCGGTTATGGGCACTGCCTACGCTTCTGGCGCCAAAACACGCGCTTATTCGGTGATGACTCTGGATGCGGATACAACAGGGGCAACCGATCCCGTTTCCGTAGAAAACTATATCACAGGCGCAACACTCTATTACCGCACGGATGAAAACGCAGCGTGGACCAATGTATCAGGCGCGACGGATATTCCGGGCAATGCGGATTTCAAGCTGGTGATCAGCTACGGCAACGTCCCTATTGATGATCTCCTGGCTGCGGGCGGGAAAATGACCTATACCCTGCCGAACCTGCTGCGCAACGCCACGGCCAACGGCAGCATCACCAGCGGCAGCACGACCGTGGGTACCATCACGGTGGCAAACAATACGGTCACCCTTGCCTTTGACACCACTTGGCTGGCAAAGCAAAAGACAGAGACGAATACCGTCATCAGCGGCGACTTTTTTGTGGAAGCAGAAGTTAACCTGTCGCAGGTCGGCGAAGATGGAACCGGTCAAATTGTCATTGGCAATACAACGATCAACATCGATTTTGCTGGTGACATTGTCGCCAAGTACGGAAATGTGGATCTGAGCAAAACCGTCTCGGCCATCTCGGAGGAGACAGACGGCGATTATCTGACTTACACCCTGACCGTGAAGACCGGCGCAGATGGCTGCCCGGATGTCACGGTGGTGGATTGCTTTGCGGAAACCCAGTACATCGAGGAATATGTGGGCGTGACGGGAGTGTCTACCGCAACCAATGATACGGATGGCCCCACGGAAACCGGAGGCACCGGAAGCGTATACATTGGCGCGGCACCCACGGAGGATAAACCCATCCCGGATCCCGCAGGTGAAAACCCGACGAAACCCGGCACGCTGGTCTGGGACATCGGCGATATGGCAGCCAACGAAACCAGGACTCTGACATACCGGGTCAAGCTGAAGGATGCATACACCGGCGTCACGGCAAAGGGAAATCTTCAGAACACGGCGAATGTTTACTCCAAGACCTACCAGCGGGACAGCGACACCGTCACCTTTACGCCCCGTGCTGGTGCAACCATGTCCAAAGTGGCCTCGACGTTTACCCCCGGCGAAAACGGCGGAGGCACCATCACCTACACCATTTGGGTGAAAGCCAATGCGGACAACAGCTATGTCCTGGACAATGTGAAAATTATGGACGCGTTGGACGGTTCAATCGAAAATCAGAATGGGACCTTAGCAGCCATCCGCCAATATCTGTCTTACGATGCAAACTCGTTCCACCTCTATCAGGGCGGTTCCAACGGCCAGAACGGAAGCAGCGGCTTAACGGAGATTACGGCAGGAACTACACTGAACATCACGGATACGGACAATGACGGCAAGAAGAACGATAGCTTCACCTATTATGTGGGTTCCCTGGCTCCCGGTGAAAGCAAAACCCTGACCTACACGGTGAATGTGGAGCCCGGTGTGTTCGTGGCGGCGGGAAACAAAGACTTCAGGATCAACAATCGCGCCTGCATTTATACCGATGACAGCAGAAAAGATGGCGGCTTACGGCTGAACGGCTATATGACCAGTAAGACTATTGACCGCAAGGTCTGGAGCCGAAAGCTGGCGGGCGGGAAGCAGGAGACGGAAAGCACTGTGTCCATGAGCGGCAGCGTGTATGACGCCACCGGCAATTCCGTTACCCAAATCACCTCCCCTGACAGCAGCTTCACTGTGCCTGCCGGCAGCTACAAGTATCAGGTGGCAGCCAATGAGGCGGGAGACTGGGATCTGTCCTCTGCGTCCATGGCTGACAGCCTAGGCAGCCGCCAGTACATGAAGTTTGTGGGCTATGTCCGGGTGGATGCCTATACCATCAGCAGCAACGCACCCGGTTCCGGCCTGGACGATGCAGCAGCCATTGCCAATTTGAGCAGCCGCACGCCCGATCAAACCGTCTGGGTAAAAGTTGACGGGCAAACCTCCTTCAGCTTCACACCTGAGCAGATTGGATTGGATGGAACGCAAGCCTACCTTCTGACCTACTACGCGCAGCCCACGAATATCGACGGCATTACGCAGGTGGTGGTAAGCAACAGATTTAACCTGTCCGGCACGGTGGGTATCGGCAATATTAGATACGCGCTTACCGGAATTCGCGTGGAGGCCTCTGTCATCGTGGAAGGCGGCAAAAGCTTTGCCGCGGAAAAGCAGAGCTGGTACTACGAGGAACCCAAGGCGACCACCGGAGACTTTGCCAATGGCGCACTGTACTGGGTCATCAAGGTGGATGGAAAGGTTCTGCCTTCGGGCACTGCCATTAAGGATGTCACGAATGCGGTCGGCGGGTCGGCTCACTATATTCGGGACACCTCCTTTGTGGGCGTATATACGGGCAATTTGGGAACGAACTCTCTCGCGGATTATGCGGATTTGGATTCGCTAATCGCCAGCGACCTGCTGACGGCCTTAGAAAGCAGTAACTATACCGTTGCGAAAGACAACTATTCTCTGACGCTGACCCTGAATACAAAGATTTCCTTGGCGCAGGGTGATTCCCTTTATCTGATTGTCAAGACCGAGCCGAGTCAACTGCCCGCCAATAAACGAGACGCCTTTACCTATAACAATAAGCTGCAAAGCTCCTCCGCCGACACCAACTGGCTGGACCACAACACGGCCAGCAAGACCCTGTACGGCAGCGAAAATATCTTTAAGGAACTGGGCCGTGTCTTTACCTATCCCGGTTCCGGCAACTCCATCACGGACATCCAGCACGGCACAAATCAGGCCATCAGCACAGGCGCGCTGAACGGAGCGGGTACCTATGTGGCCTGGCAGATTCATGTGAACTATGAGGGCAGCCTGTCCGGGCGGTACCGTGTGGTCGAGCAGATCCCGGATGGGATGGAGGTAACCTATGTCCGTATATGGTGGCTGGGAGATAAAGCAGTTCGGCAGGATCCCAAACCCACCTTTGCGCAGCTCACAGCTGAGGAAATCGCCGCCCTAGGCGGCAGCTGGACGGAATACGCGAAGCCCCTGCTCAGCAACAACGCGGGAAGCCAGACGAACTACTATTACACCAACGGTCAGCAGGTGATCTGGGATATTGACAATCTGGTAGCCGGAGGCGGATACCGGGACGATTATGCCGTGGAGATACAGATCGTCTGTAAGGTAACGGATCCTGACGTTATTCTGGGCGGCGTGAGCAAGGAGTTCAACAATGTGGTCAGACTGCAAAATTCCGAGGGAACGACCATCGGCAGCGACAGCAATGGTGTGACAATCGGAAAACAGACGCTGTCCAAGCAAGGCACTTATAACCCTGAAATCAACGGCGGCCGTTATCCGTTCAAAATCACGCTGAACGGGCTTGGCGAAGATCTGGTCAGCGGCAAGGATACCATCACCCTGGTGGACGAGCTGAGCAAAACCCTGATTATGGACACCACTTCCATTCAGGTGGTGAACACCAAGACAGGCGAGGTGGTATCGAACTGGACCGCCTCCGTGGAAGGACAGACGCTGAAAATTGTCCTGCCGGACAACCGGCCTCTGACCGTTACCTATGAAACCACAGTCAACGCCGCGCCGGGTCAGACCATCTCCATTTCCAACAACGCCCATTGGGAAGGCTATACCACCCCCAGCGGCGGCAGCGTAGAGGTCAAAGAATTCAGCTATTCCACCGGCGGTACCGTTGGTGCAGACACTTCTCCCAGTGTAACAGTCAAAAAACTGGATCAATACAATACCAGCCAGACTCTTTCCGGCGCGACGTTCACATTGGTGGAGGGAACCTATGCTGACGGTACGTTTACCCCAACAACGGACGGCCTTTCCCTGACCGGCACCACCGGCAAGGACGGCACCCTGACCTTCGGGAAAGAAAGTGGTCAGACCATGAAATATAACACGGTCTACTGCCTTACTGAAACAGCCGCCCCGGAGGGCTATGTGATGGATGCCGTGCCCCACTACTTCGCTGTGGTAAAGCAGCAGGAGGACGGAAGCTATCCCACCTTCCCCAATGGGGTGACCGTCTGGTACCAGAGCGCGGACTACACCTATCAGGCCTACAACCACAAGGGCGAAGCCACGGTGGCCAAGGCGTTTTTGGATGCGGGCGGCAATCATCTGGCAAAAATCGACGGAGCCTACCGTTTTGGAATCTATACCGAAGCAAATCCCACCGGCGATCCGCTGCAAACGGTGACCATCACATACGTGAACAGCACGGTCACGCCGGAGAGCGGGACAGCAAGATTTACAAACCTGACCCTTGGGAAAATGTATTACATCTACGAGTTGGATGATAACGGCGTGCCGATTCGTGGAGACAATACGCTGGCCACGGTGAACGGCGCAAACTTCCTTGTCACCTATTCCAATGGCCCCGCGGTAACCATTCCCGAGAGCGGAACCGCCGCAGCCACCGTGACCGTAACCAACCAAGTCTGCTACCCCGAGCTGCCCAACACCGGCGGGGCCGGTACGATACCGTATACCATAGGAGGCTTCCTGCTGCTCACGGGCGCGGCGTTCCTCCTGTTGTATCACCATACCAAGCGCAGAAAGGAGGATTCAGTATCTTCCTGATGCGCGGCACGATCCCATTACTACGCAGAAACTTAAAAAGAAGAAGGGAAGTCAAACAATGAAACACGCAAAGAAACTTGCCAGCTTGCTGCTGGCCTTGGTCATGGTCTTTGCCCTGGCCACTACCGCGTTTGCGGCAGAAAACACTATAATTTCGGCTCCCGAGGGAAGCACCCGCACCTATGATGTATACCAGATCTTCACTGGTGACCTCCATGAGGGTGTTCTGTCCAACATCAAGTGGGGCAAGAACGGCACCGGCGCCGAAGGAACTGCTGTCGATCAGACCACTCTGGACGCTCTGGCCGCTGTGAATGGTAAGAGCGACACCGAAAAGTTAACGGAGATTCAGAAATATGTGAAACTGGATTCTGAAAAATTCGGTATGGTTTCCAATGGTAATTCGCTGACCGTACCCACCGGCTACTATCTGATCAAGGACAACGGCCCTGTCAATGACGGTGAAGCCTACTCCCTGTATGTAGTCCAGGTTGTCGGCCCCACGACTATCTCTCCCAAGGTTGGAACCACCACTTCCGATAAGAAAGTGGACGACAAGAACGATTCCAATACCACCGAGGACGCCACCACGTGGCAGGATTCCGCAGACTACGATATCGGCGATGCCGTGCCCTTCAAGCTGAGCGCCACCATCGCTCAGGACTACGCCAACTACACTCACGGCTACAAGCTGACCTTCCACGATAAGGAAGACGCTGGCCTGAGCTTCAATAAGAATTCTGTGAAAGTCTATGTTGACGGAACGCTGATTACCACTGGCTATGAGGTTGTGACCGAAGGCCTGACCGACGGCTGCACCTTTGAGGTTTGCTTTGCCAACCTGAAGGAGATCACCTCTGTCCACGCCGGAAGTGTCATTTCTGTTGAGTATACCTCCACGCTGAACAATCAGGCCGTTATTGGCTCCACCGGCAACAAGAACACCTCCCATGTGAGCTATACCAACAATCCCAATGATGAGCAGATCGGTGAAGGCGGCAAGACCCCCGATGATGTCGTTATTGTATTTACTTACAAGACTATCGTGAACAAGGTTACCAAGAATCCCAACTATGATCCCACAGTCGAAGGCTCCGAAGAGTACATCCCTCTGAAGGGCGCAGGCTTCACCCTGTATAAGAAGAACGCTTCTGGTACATATAAAGCTGTAGGGTCCGAGCTTAAGGGTGAGGACATGACCACTTTTACCTGGAGTGGCCTGGATGATGGCGACTACAAGTTGGTCGAAACCACCACGCCTGCTGGGTACAATACGATTGCCGACATCGAGTTTACCATTACAGCTACTCACGATGTGACTTCCGATAACCCCACGCTGATATCCCTCAGTGGCGGTGATAAGTTCACCGGAGTGATTTCCACCGGTGTTGTTTCTGCCAACATTGAGAACCAATCTGGTGCACAGCTTCCCTCCACCGGCGGCATCGGCACCACCATCTTCTATGTCCTCGGCTCTGTTCTGGTCCTCGGCGCGGCTGTGCTGCTGGTCACCAAGAAGCGCATGAGCACCAAGGGCTAATTCCCTGATACATATCTGAAACGCACTGACATCCCGCTGTGACAGCCGGGGAGGCAACCCCTCCCCGGCCCACAGCGGCAAGGAGAACCCTGCATGAAGAAGAAAAAAGGCAATTATATAACGCTACTCCTGTTCCTGATCCTTCTTGCAGGGCTGTCCTTGCTGCTGTACCCCTCTGTCAGCGATTACTGGAACTCCCTCCACCAGACCCGGGCCATTGCCACATATGCCGAGGAAGTCGCAAATTTGAACCAGGATCAATACGACGAAATCTGGGCCGAGGCCGAAAGCTACAACGCATCTCTGACCGATCGGGTCAATGCGTACCTGCTCAGCGACGCCCAGAAGGAAGAATACCAGCAGCTTTTGAATGTGTCCGGTCTTGGCGTCATGGGCTATATTGAAATCCCCAGCATTGATTGCTCTCTGCCCATCTATCATGGTACGGAGGAATCGGTCCTGCAGATCGCCGTGGGCCATCTGGAATGGTCCAGCCTGCCCGTGGGCGGCGAAAGCACCCATTGCGTTCTCTCCGGCCACCGGGGACTGCCCAGCGCCAAGCTATTCACCAACCTGGACAAGCTGCAAACGGGAGACATCTTTATGCTCCGGGTCCTGGACAACGTGCTGACCTATGAGGTCGATCAAATCCTGATTGTGGAACCCCAAGAGACGGGTGCCCTTCGGATTGAAGAAGGGAAAGATTACTGTACGCTCGTTACCTGCACCCCTTACGGTATCAATACCCACCGGCTGCTGGTACGGGGACACCGGATTGACAATATTGAGGAAGCAAAGACCGTCCATGTGACGGCGGACGCCATTCAGATTGAACCGCTGCTTGTGGCTCCTGTTGTGGCGATCCCGATCTTGCTATTGCTTTTGATTTTACTGCTGCTGCCCAAGCAGCCAAGAAAGAAACACGGAGGTGAAGCCGATGAAGAGGATTAGACGCATGACTGCTGCGCTGCTCGGTGTGCTGGCAGTATTCCTTCTCCTGCCCTTGCAGGCTCTGGCGGCGGGAAGTATTGACTTGAACCAGGATGTAAGTTTGACCATTTCCTATCAAGATGGAAACACGCCCCTGGTTGGTGCAGAGGTTGACATTTTCCTGGTTGCCACAGCAGACGAATACGGCGAGCTGACCACCACAAAAGATTTCGCCCAGTTCCATGTCAATATCCGGGGCAAGGATGACGAGGCTTGGCGGACACTGGCATCCACCCTGGAGGGCTATGTATTGCGGGATGATATTTCCCCCACAGACAGTGGAAAGACCAATGATAAGGGATTGGTTTCCTTTCCCACCGCCGGAAAGAGCCTGAAAGCGGGTTTGTACTTTGTACTGGGGTATCGACACACGCAAAATGGCTTCCGCTATGATCCCACGCCATTCATGGTAATGCTGCCTGGATTGGACAAAGAGAATAACATTTGGGTTTATGATGTAGCCGTCAATGCAAAGTTCGATTCATCCCAAATCCCTGATAACCCAGATGACCATACCATCGACCGAAAGGTTCTGAAGGTCTGGGCCGATGATGGACATGAAAAAGATCGTCCCAAAGAGGTAATTGCTCAGCTTCTTCGTGACGGCAAGGTATATGATACCGTAACCCTGAACGCGGCAAACAACTGGCGGTACACCTGGACGGGATTGAATGATCGCTATACGTGGACCATTGTGGAGAAAGAGTTGGAGGGCTATACCGTGGAGGTCACACGGGAGGGTATCACTTTTGTGGTGACAAATAGCTACAATGAGGAAATTCCTGACGAACCTACTCCCACAACACCTACCACGCCGGACAAACCTACTACACCTACAAAGCCGACGCTGCCTCAGACTGGCCAGCTCTGGTGGCCGGTTCCAGTGTTGATTGCCGCCGGACTGCTCTTTGTCGTGATCGGCCTGGTGCGCCGCAGAGGTGCTGTTGATGAGGAATGAAGAAAAAAATAGCAGAAAGCAAGAGGGCTTGCTGTTGATTACGATTGGGCTGCTGCTGATTGCAGCAGCCCTTTTCCTTGTATCTTACAACTTGTACGACGAGCTGCGGGCAGAGCAATCGGCCAGGCAAGCGGTAACCCAGCTGGATGCGTATTTGCCCGCAGAGGCCGCTCCAGAGGCTCCCTCGGACTCCGCCGGGGATCAGGAGCCGTTGGTGAGCGATGAGCGGACTGTTATTCCGGACTATGTTCTATCCCCTAATATGGAAATGCCAGTGGAAACCATCAACGGAATAGACTTTATCGGTGTTTTAAGAATCCCAGCCTTGGAGCTGGAGCTGCCGATTATCAGTGAGTGGAATTA
>OJJV01001376.1_pt1 | contig 10606 bp, 8 predicted proteins | sample 1596391 | NCBI WGS metagenome assembly OJJV01 (sample SAMEA4350164, study PRJEB24818) | metagenome | biome: human; feature: gut; material: faeces | place: Denmark | collected 2013-09
GTATATATAAATAATATATTATTTATATATACTATTCTTTGGCCTATTTTTTCACCCCCTTCCGTGAATTGCGCGAACGCTTAATGTAACATGTAACATGTAACATGTAACAATTCCCCCAACGCCACCAACATCCATCCCCAGTCCTCAACCACCATGCAATCCTCTACTACTCAGCATATTGCAATCAAAAAGACATGCCCGCCGCAAGCCCGCACGCCGTCTCTCGTCCACCCGCGTGTTCACCTTCGTTAACAAAAAACCTCCTTCCCCCACCCTCTTCTCCGCTCAAAAAACAGCGAAAAGCGCGTTGGGGTTCACACAAAAACGCGTATTTTGCGGGATCGGAGACTGCATCCGGCGAGGGCAAAACAGGGGCGCGGCAGTCGCTATCGCATTGTTTTTCGTTGTACTTGTTGCTCATGTCGTTTTCTTGCCAAATAGTATTAAACATTATTAAAATATCAAACAAGAGTTCTTTTGTCCAAACCTTGTTCATTATCTTTGCAGTGTTCAATCACATTGAACATGACCATATCATTGAACAAGCAAAGAAAAATGAAGGAAAATAGTATCATAATAAATCAAGCACTGGAAGCCCTTAAAGCAAGCCTTCCTGTGGATGACGTCGTGACATTAACCTCTGCCGACAGAAACAGTGACGGAGGATATGATGCTATACTCAATATGATGGGTATTGATTTTGTATGCTATATTAAGGAAAACATAACCAAGGCCACACTGAATCCAACATTGGCAGCGATGCAAGCTGTGAATGATGGCAAGCATCAGATCGTGCTTGTCACGCGATATGTCACACCACGGTTGGCGACAGAATTGGCAAATAAAAGCATCAACTATCTTGATTGTGCAGGCAACTGCCTTGTCAGATATACGAAAAGGGGAAAAATGATTTTCCAAATATCCAACCAAGGCAGAAAAAGTCCCGAACCACAGACAAAGACATATCCTGTATTCCAAGAAGCAGGATTGAAAGTTGTCTTTTATCTGTTGCAAAATGCAGAGAATGTAAACAACCCCTACCGAGAGATAAAAGAGCAAACCAATGTGTCTTTGGGAAGTGTGAAAAACGTCTTGGATGAACTTGCGAGACGTGGTTTTGTATTCAACACTCAAAATGGTCGTTCCCTAAAAGACAAGAAGCAGCTTCTTGACTTGTGGGTAAGCAATTACAATGAGGTGCTGAAACCAAAACTTCTGATGGACACGATGTCATTTAGAACAGAAGAGAAAAGAAACAACTGGCAAGACATTGCGTTGCCACAAGGAATGGCATGGGGAGGAGAGCCTGCCGCAAACTTGGCAGACGGATACTTGCAGCCAGGAAGTTTCGATATATATACGAAATCACCTGCCGCACATCTGATGCGGACTGGTGCGGTCAAACAAGACCTCAATGGGGAAATACATTTATACAAAAAATTTTGGAACGAGGAAACTGACAACAAGACGGTTCCTGCCATATTAATCTATGCAGACTTGATGGGCAGTGGCAATAGCCGCTGTTTGGAGGCTGCGCAGCGTATATTAGAGAATGAGCTTAAAGATTTCGAGTGAAAAGATAAACAATCCATTCCTTGTGGATTTGCTGGAGAAACTGGCAGGCAGCTTTTGCAAAATGGAGCATGACTTTTATATCATAGGAGCCACTGCCAGAGATATCATCATGCAACAGATGGCGGGCATATCGTCAAGTAGAAAGACAAGAGACTTGGACTTGGCGATAGCAGTTCCTAATTGGCAGGAGTTTGACAAGATCAAGAATTGTCTGATAGCGGATGGTTTTAAGAAAGACAAGACAAAACACCAACGCTTCTATCATGCCGACTATGAGATAGACATTGTGCCATACGGATATGTTGCCAAGGAAGACGACAACATCTATTGGCCACCCGAAGAAACGATTGCCATGTCGGTAAAAGGTTTCGACGAAGTGCTTTCGGATGCTATAAAGGTTAGCATAGACGACAGGTTCACGGTAAAAATAGCTTCTTTACATGGTCTGTTCCTGTTGAAATTCAACGCTTGGATGGACAGGCATCTGACCACAAGTAAGGACGCCGAGGACATGTCGTTCATTTTGGACAACTATTTTATGGCAAACTTAGAAAGAAATGTGTACCCAGAAGTATATGACTGGGAAGATTTTGATGAATATGTTGCAGGTGCCTATTGGTTGGCTAATGATTTAGCGAGTCTCTTAACCCAAGAGCAACTGGCATATTACGCTGACATGATAGACCGGGAATTACAGTTAGAGGAGAAAAGTCGTCTGATAAGCCAAACCCTCAATTCACAATCGGGATTGACTTATGACCAAGTAAAAAGAGCTTGGCAAACAATATATAAAGTTTGGTCCATCCGACATTTCGAGTGACGCATGGAGCAGCGCAAGTGTTAAGGGCGATAAGGAAAACAACTTTAACAACAGTATTTCGATACACATAGAGATAGCCGTGTGCGTGAGGGGGGATGATGCTGGTCGCGTCTCTCCCTTTGCTACGCCTATTGGGATGATTGCCGCGCTAACAAAGGATAAAAATGCGGGTGTGGAGTTAAATAATGTGAACGGGGGGGGTAAATGAATTGATAAAAAAAGTTCTTTTTACTTTTGCACTCTCATTAGAACGCTCTATCGCGCTCATGACAAGCGTAGATTGCTAAGTCGGTATGGTGCTCAGCCCCAGCGACTTCATACCTTGCTCCCGCGGCCTAAAGGAAGAGAGATGTGTATAAATAAAGGTCAATGGGGGATGGGTATTCATCGTCTCCTTCGGTCTTATGTGACCTCGCTTGCTGATACTAACTGTCTAAATCAATGTCTAATCGGGATGCAGAGGGGACATTCCAACTCATAAATAATTAAACATATGAGAAACTTTACATTACACAAATTTCTCGCCACGCTGCTGATGGCAGTATGTAGCGCGACGCTGAGTGTGGCGCAGAATGTGGCGAAGATTGGAACCACGGAGTATGCCACGCTGAAAGAGGCTGTAGATGCTGTGCAAACTGGTGCAAAGGGTTACATCTACATTCTTAATGATGCTTCGTTTGATGACCTTCGCATTGAAGGTAAGCAAATAATCATTAACCTGCAAAACCATACCGTTACGGGAAACAAAATTGATGTTTACGGAACGGAAGGAACAGATACTTATCTGAAAATTCTTGATTCCAAAGCTAAGCGTCTTAGCGTTAGTACAAAAAACAATTATAAAGTTTCCTATACTAATTCCGGTACTCTTGAGTTGACAGGTAGCATCCGTGCGTACAATGGTGCTGGTATTAAGGTCGAGAGTGGAACCGTTGTATCGACCCAAGGTAGTGCTCTTTTTGCTATGGGTGATGAAACTGGGCAGAAAGACATTACTTCGTATATCAACATTACCGGTGGATATGTCAAGGCGCAGGAGGTGGGTGCCAGTCCTCAAGGACGCGGAGCCTCTGTCACGGTGGATGGCGCTGCTGTGATAGAGTCGTTGGACAATGCTGCCGTAGCAGGCAATGGCACTAATAGCCCTGAAGAGAAGAGGGGTGGAACGTCCATCACCATTTCGGGTAAGTGCTGGCTCATCGGACGCATTCAGAGCCCAGGTTATGCCGCTTGTGGCATCTATCATCCCCAGCAGGGCACATTGACGATAAAATATAGTGCAGGCATTCCCAACATTGTTGCCATCAATGGCGCTGGTATCGTGATGCGTGGTGGAACACTCGATTATAGAGCAGGAAATATCACCGCTACTGGCGACGCCAACTTCGTAGGCAAGGTGGGCGATTCGCGCGTAGTAGTAGGAACCAGCGGTATCGTCTATGACCGCGATTGTGACTACTATGATGCTGCCAATGTCAAGATTACTATACCGAGTTCTGGAGAAAAGAAAGTCGTGGGCGCCAAGGCTGCCATACAGGTAATCAATGACAAGGCGCAAGACATCTCCGGTGTGTTTGATATCCAGGGAGGAAGTTTCTCTTCTGATGTGTCTGCGTATGTCAATACTAAGGAGCGTGAAGTGTTTGAGCACGAAGGAACCTACTATGTAGGTAAGTTCAAAGCCCAAGTTGTAGGCGGCTTGAAATATGAAATGGCCTCGACGGCTATCAGCAAAGCCCCAGCTGGTTCTACTGTTATTCTGTTGAATGATTGTGAAGAAGGGAACCTCGGACCTAGCGTGTCAAAGAACGTTACGATAGACCTGAATGGCAAAAACTTGGTATTCCAAAGTATTACCGTTGACATACATGGTAATCTGACTATCAAAGATAGTGGTAACGGCGGTACGTATAACGGTACGTATGTTGACTATAGTGTTCGTGTTAAACGGGGTAGCGTATTCAATCTGGAGAGCGGTACGCTCACCAATTCTTCTACTCATCCTAAAACTTCCAATGTTGTGGTTTGGGTAGAAGGTGGCACTGCCAAAAAACCTGCTGCCTCTACTGCCAATATCAAGGGTGGCAAGATTGAAACCAAGGGTACGCCCGTCTTCGTCCGCGACCCAGGCGCTACGGTCAATGTCTCTGGTGGCGAACTTACGGGCAGTGGTCTCGCTTGTATCGCTGGCAATGGTACTAAAGGTCAAGGCGGCACTACTATCAACGTGAGTGGTGGTACGCTTACTGCTAAGCCTTACGATGACACATCGGCTGCTTGCGGTATCTATCATCCCAATGAGGGAACACTCACCATAACAGGCGGAACCATTAATGTCAACAATGGCGTGGGCGTGCTCATGCGTGGTGGCGAGATGACCATGACCGGTGGCGAAATCAACGCTACGGGTGATGATGCTACGAGAACAGGAAGCGTGGGCGACGCTAACCAGAAGATTGGTGTAAGCGGTGTGATTTTTGATCGTGATGCCAACTATCCTTATGCTGCCTCAACCAGCATAAAGATTGATGGCGAGGCTAAGGTGAGCGGTGCCAAGGCTGCCGTGGAGCTGATAAACGACAATAATGTGGCTGATGCAAAGAGCGCCTTTAAGTTGAAAGGCGGTACCTATAGCAGCGACGTTTCTGCTCTCTTGGATGAAAACTCTGTGGCTGAGAAGCAAGGTGATAATTATGTTGTCACCACTTTCTACGCCCAAGTAGGCGAAACAAAGTATGCCACGCTGCAGGAGGCTGCAAATGCAGCAACAACAGGACAGACCGTGAAGGTGCTCAATGATGTAGACATGACTACGGACGGCAACCTCACGGTAAATGAGGGGAAGGATATAGTCCTTGATATGAACGGTCATTCTATCAAGGGTGCAAATGCCGATCATAAAAACATTATGGTATGGGGCAAACTTACCCTTAAAGACTCCAAGGAGAACAGCACGGGTAAGATATATGCAGAGACTCCGTATCAGTATGGTGTCTATGACAAGCCATTGGTATATGTAGGTAGTAAGGGCGAGTTTGTGATGGAGAGCGGCCATATCTACTCCGTTATCCCTGAGAAAACTGCCGACAATGGTCAGTTTGGTATCGGTGCATATGATAACAGTAAGGTTACTATCAATGGTGGTACGGTAGAGAGTGGATGGTATGCAATAGCAGGCAACGGCAGTGGGGTCCAAACCACCGCCATCACTATCAATGGTGGCACGCTGGTCTCTACAAGCGACTATGCCATCTATCATCCGCAGTTTGGCACGCTCACTATCAATGACGGCGCCGTAGTATATGGTGCGGCTGGTGCTATTGCCATGAAGAGAGGCAATCTTGTGGTCAATGGTGGAACCCTTACCAGCAAGGGCATTGGCGACACAGGTAATTGGGGAGATGGTACAGGCAATCTGGGCAAGGCCGCTCTCAACTTCTGCGCGCCCTATGGTGACGTGGCAGCTACCATCAAGGGTGGTACCATTACCGCCGAGGGTGATGCTGTGCTGATTGATGCCAAGCCCACGGAAGGCAAAACGGTGACTCTCGCCATCGAGGGCGGTACGTTCAGCAGCGATGTGTCTAAGTACTGTGCAGCTGGATTCACCGCTACGCCCAACGCTGACGGCACTTACGGTATCACCCATGTAGGCGATGGCGTACTGGTGGTCTATGACAAGTCCTATACTCAAGTAGCGGCTGGCGGGACCATGGATATCGATATGGGTCAGGTCAACAAGATACTGGTGGCCGAGGCTGGTGTGAAGGGCGTGAACACTACGCTGACCAAGAACTATAAAAACACTGGCTGGAACTCATTCTTCGTGCCTTTCGACTTTACGTTGACCGACGAGATGCTGAATCATTTCGAGTTTGCAACGCTCTACGCCGCCACGTTGGAAAATGGCAACGGCAGTCCTATCATCGCATACCTTACGGCGAAGGTTGACGACAAGATAGCGGCTTTCTTCCCCTGTCTGATCAAGGCCAAGGTTACGGGCGAGCAGAAGCTCAACGTAGGTGAGGTGGACTATAAGAGCATTAAGGGAGTGACTCCAAAGGACTGCAGTTCTATCACAGAGCAATATACCTTCCATCCCGTGATGGAGAATACCTACATTGCGGCCAAGCATGGATATTATCTCAACTCTGAGCAGAACAGCTTTGTCTATAATACTCACCCCGAAGCTTATATCCAGCCGCTCAAATACTATATGACCATCCAGGACAGAGCTGACATGAGTTATATCGAGCCTGCCAACGGTGGTGCCAGCAAAGCCAAGATCTGCGTGATCGGTGAGGACGAGCCTACTGGCATCACGGATCTTGTAGATGAGGCATCCAACGCATCGGGCAAGGTCTACAACCTGCAGGGTGTAGTGGTAGGCAACACTACCGAGGGTCTGCCCAAGGGCGTGTATATCAAGAATGGACGTAAGGTAATCGTAAAATAATCAAGTAATATGAAAGAGAAAAGAGAAAATTATGTAAAGCCCCTATCGTATGTCTTCGAAACGGAGCAGCCGCTGATGAATACGGTCTCGATAGGTATCTCGACAGAAGTTGAGAACAAGCCCGGCGCTATGGGCGTTCGCCGCTATGAGGATTATGAGGAAGAGGAAGAGGACGACTGGAGCAAGTAAGAAAGAAGTCTTGTGTAAAATAGGGATTGTCGTTCAATCCTAACAATTCAATATCTATAGACGAGGGTATGCCTTCTGAGGTTACCCTCGTCTTTTTTTTTGGGGGGGGTATTGTCTTATGCAAAGACACAAAAATATAACGCACAACTTTTGGTCATGTCGAAAAAGCTCCGCAGCCAGCCAACGGTTAGTCCGTTTCTCTCTGCCAGCACAACTTTCAGCCTGTTCAAATCACGATTTGCCATATTTAAAGTATTTCGATATGCATAGAGATAGCCGTGTGCGTGAGGGGTGATGATGCTGGTCGCGTCTCTCCCTTTGCTACGTCTATTGGGGATGATTGCCGCGCTAACAAAGGATAAATATGTGGCTGTAGCGTTAAACAATGTAAACAATGGGGGGGGGTAAATGAATTGATAAAAAAAGTTCTTTTTAATTTTGCGCTCATTAGAACGCTCTATCGCGCTCATGACAAGCGTAGATTGCTAAGTCGGTATGGTGCTCAGCCCCAGCGACTTCATACCTTACTCCCGCGGCCTAAGGGAAGAGAGAGGTGTAAAAATAAAGTTCAATGGGGGGATGGGTATTCATCGTCTCCTTCGGTCTTAAGTGACCTCGCTTGCTGATATTAACTGTCTAAATCAATCTCTAATCGGGATGCAGAGGAGACATTCCAACACATAAACAATTAAACAAATGAGAAACTTAACATTACACAAATTTCTCGCCATGCTGCTGATGACGGTAAGTTGCGCGATGCTGAGTGTGGCGCAGAATGTGGCGCAGATTGGAACCAAGGGGTATGCCACGCTGCAAGCCGCCGCAGATGCAGCAAAAGCAGGACAGACCGTGACGTTGATCAATGATGTAGACCTGACTACGGGCAGCAACTTCGAGGTACACAAGTGGCTGAATATAGTCCTTGATATGAACGGTCATTCTATCAAGGGTGCAAATGCCGATCATAAAAACATTTGTGTATCGGGCATACTTACTCTCATGGACTCCAAGGAGAACAGCACGGGTAAGATCTATGCAGAGACTCCGTATCTGGATGGTGTCTATGACAAGCCATTGGTAGAAGTAAATAATGGTGGCGAGTTTGTGATGGAGAGCGGCCATATCAACTCCGTTCCTGCCGGCGATCGTCAGTTTGTTATCGGTGCATATTATAACAGTAAGGTTATTATCAATGGTGGTACGATAGAGAGTGGATGGTATGCAATAAACGGCAGCAACGATGAGTACCAAAGCCCCACCATCACTATCAATGGTGGCACGCTGGTCTCTACAAGCAGCTATGCCATCAGTCATCCGCAGTCTGGCACGCTCACTATCGATAACCGCGCTGTAGTATATGGTGCGGGTGGTGCTATTGACATGAAGAGAGGTAATCTTGTGGTCAAAGGTGGAATCATGACCAGCAAGGGCAAGAGCAACACAGGCAAGTGGGGAGAAGGTACAGGCGATCCGGACAAGGCCGCTCTCAACTTCTGCGCGCCCTATGGCGACGTGACAGCTACCATCACGGGTGGTACCATTACCGCCGAGGGCGATGCTGTGCTGATAGATGCCCAGCCTACGGAAGGCAAGACGGTGACTCTCGCCATCGAGGGCGGCAAGTATAGCAGCGATGTGTCAAAGTACTGTTCTCCAGGATATACCGCTACGCCCAACGCTGACGGCACTTACACTGTCGCCTATTTTGGCAATGTCGTACTGGTGGTCTATGATTACAAGACCAAGGAAATAGCACAGGCTGGCCAAAGCATAGCTATAGATATGGATGAGGTCAACAAGATATGGGTGCCCGAGGCTGGTGTGAAGGGCGTGAACACTACGCTGACCAAGAACTATACCAACACTGGCTGGAACGCATTCTTCGTGCCTTTCGACTTTACGTTGACCGACGAGATGCTGAATGATTTCGAGTTTGTAACGCTCTACGCCATCGCGTTGGAAAATGGCAACGGCATTCCTGTCATCTCATACAAGATGGCGAAGGCTGGCGACAAGATAGCGGCTTTCTTCCCCTGTCTGATCAAGGCCAAGGCTACGGGCAAGCAGAAGCTCTACTTTGGTGAGGTTGACTATAAGAGCATTAAGGGTGTGGCCCCACAGTACAGCTGTTCTACGACAGAGCAATATACCTTCCATCCCGTGATGGAGAATACCTGCCTTGTAGCCAAGAAGGGATATTATCTCAACTCTGAGAAGAACAGCTTTGTCTATAATATTCACCCCGAAGCTTATCTCCCGCCGTTCTTATACTATATGACCATCCAGGACAAAGCTACCATGAGTTATATCGTGCCTGACAACGGTGGCGCCAGCAAAGCCAAGATCTGCGTGATCGGTGAGAACGAGCCTACTGGCATCACGGATCTTGTAGATGAGGCAGCCAGCGCATCGGGCAAGGTCTACAACCTGCAGGGTGTAGTGGTAGGCAACACTACCGAGGGTCTGCCCAAGGGCGTGTATATCAAGAATGGACGTAAGATAATCGTAAAATAACAAAACAATATGAAAGAGAAAAGAGAAAATTATGTAAAGCCCCTATCGTATGTCATCGAATCGGAGCAGCCGCTGATGAGTGGCAGCGCGCCAGGTGTCGATACAACAACCCCTGAGAATCATGGCGGTCGACTAGGCGTTCGCCGCTATGAGGACTATGAGGAAGAGGAAGAGGACGACTGGAGCAAGTAAGAAAGAAGTCTTGTGTAAAATAGGGATTGTCGTTCAATCCTAAATATTCAATATCTATAGACGAGGGTATGCCTTCTGAGGTTGCCCTCGTCTTTTTTTGGTGGGAGGTATTGTCTTATGCAAAGACACAAAAAATATAACGCACAACTTTTGGTCATGTCGAAAAAGCTCCGTACCTTTGCGCTCAGAAACAACTCTAACTTGGATTCGATAGAATACCAGGTCATGAAAAGCAAAACAAATAAAAAAAACATCATGAAAAAAGACGAATTTGTGGACCTCATGCGCCAGCAGGGCTGGGCAGCAGAGGAAGTGAAGGAGATGGTCGAGGTGCCCCTGTGCGGCTGCGTGCGTGCGAGCGTTCCCGACGAGTACGGCGACAACCCCCACGAGACGGGATCGATCCCGATGGAGTACGTATCGGGCAAATGCTGGCTGGTCGTCGTCCAGGGCGACAGCATGCGCGACTACGACCTCCACGAGGGCGACCGCCTGCTGGTGAGGACGCAGGACGTGGCGCGCTCGGGCGAGATCGTCGTGGCCCACTACGACGGCGGCCCTACCGTCAAGACCTACTTCGAGGACGAGGACGGGTCGAAGTGGCTCACGCCGGGCAACGACAATTACCAGGCCATGCGCATCAACGAGGCGCACGAGTGTCGCATCTTCGGCGAGGTGCAGACGATCATCCACGAGCACCCCCTGGGCGACCCTGCCGACTGCGTCAGGTATGTGAGAAAGGCCAACGGGGACGAGGGGGCGCAGCCTTCGCGGCAGACCATCGCCCTGTCACTTATACACATCCCCGATCCCACGAGACCGTATAAAAATCCGTATGCCGACGTCAGCTAGGAGAA
>OJJV01001377.1_pt1 | contig 10574 bp, 10 predicted proteins | sample 1596391 | NCBI WGS metagenome assembly OJJV01 (sample SAMEA4350164, study PRJEB24818) | metagenome | biome: human; feature: gut; material: faeces | place: Denmark | collected 2013-09
TCGATGTTCATTTGTCCTACCAATACACCTACTAATAAAACCGAAGTGACGGTTCCCAAAGAGAAGTTTTTGTATTTGAGACTTCCTACCCAAAAACCGATACCCAGAGTGAGAAAAATCGCCATCTCGGGATAGCTGCGGAAAAAATGAATGATTATATCCATATAGTTTTAAAATTAAATTAGGCTTTGTTATGTGGGGTATTTTTATTTATATGGATATAACAAGTTTCGGTGTGGATTGTTTTATTGTCGGAATATGATTATAATGGTTCAGTAGAAAATCTGTGAGGGAGTCCTAAATTTCAACGATGAATTTTGGGGCAATAACCACGTTTCAGTCACTTCGATGAGACGTCGGGAATGCTGTCATAGGATTTTGTAGAGTTTAATCTATTCGTCATAAGTGTTTAACCCCTCCGTCCTACGGACACCTCCCCTTATTTTGTTTGACAACAAAACACAGATGCGGAGATTTAAAATATATCTTCGATAGTGGTTTATAAATTCCCTGCTGATTTTCCACTGAGTCGATTATATTTGTAGAATAATTAAATTATGAAGCGATGGTTAAGATAATGGAGATAAGATTACCGCATTACGGGAGAGGGTATCATTTGATAACCCAAGAGCTTTTGTCTCGTCTCCCTCAGTTGCCGGAAAACGGCTTGCTGAACCTTTTTATCAAGCATACTTCGGCTGCATTGACAATCAATGAGAATGCCGATCCCGACGTCCGTTTGGACTTTGCAGCCTTCTTCGACCGAATCGTGCCTGATGGGGCTTCTTATTTTAAACATATATACGAAGGAGACGACGATATGTCGGCACATATCAAAGCATCTTTATTGGGAGCTTCTTTGACTATTCCGATAAGAGGCCGAGCCCTTGATTTGGGTACGTGGCAGGGTATCTATTTGTGTGAGTTCCGTAACGGCGGAGGTGCTCGTCGTGTCACCGTTACGATTGTAGAATAAAAAACGAGGAGAATACGAATACCGTATTCTCCTCGTTTTTATTGAATTGTCGTTTTTGTTACATATTGTTGTATTCGTCGTCCATATTCAGATCAGCAAATCCTTCTTCGTCGAGTTCCGAGGGATCGAAGGTTTCATCTCCGTAAAAGGTTTCATCGAAGTCGGAAGAATTATTCGCGACATTCTTTTTTTCCAGCTCTTCGAAATACATCGTTTGTTGGGGAGGATTGCCTTCCTTACGTTTGCAGACCGGGGGCTCTAATTCTTTTCCCGATTCGATCTCTTTCAATTCCATAAAAAACATGCGGTCGGTCATGTAATCGAATACAAAAACTAATCGTTGGGCTTAGTCTTCGATGAGGTCGCTTAGTTTTGTAGACGCCATGATCCACGTATCTTCGTCAGAATCTTTCCCCATGTCCATCAGGGTAATTTCTGTTTTTTTCTCCCAATCGTCGTCACAAATGAAGAATGAGGTCATTTGATCCTTAGAAAAGCCGACAGAATCGAGTATGGCATCGTGCAGTTCGAGAAAAGAAGCATCGGAATCGATGCATATTTCCCGTTTGAAATTGTCGACTTCGTCTGAAACAATTCTGAATTTATATATCATAATTTTTTTGTAATTAGGTTCTTTTTTTCGGTATGTAAAAGTACTAAAAATCTTTCTCCTGCCAAATAAAGCCTATAAAATTTCATGATTATAGTCGATATTCAGGGAATAACTTGCGGATAATTATAAAAGGTCGTTGTTATTTGAGGTTTGCATTAAGTCCTCAAAAAAAGGACGAGGCATATCAGAAAGATATGCCTCGTGTATGATGGGAAATCAGAGGGGTTTTTTATATTTCTAACCCCTCTCCTCAGAACCTATCGTTTCTTCGGTGTCTCCCCTATACCATTCGCAGCACCCCGTAATGCTACGGGACACGGCAGAGGAGAAGGGGGGATACATCTCACCCTCCTCCTCTGTGTTTTGTTGTCAAACAAAATATAGAGGAGGTGGCACGTAGTAACGGAGGGGTTAACTCATTTCGTATATTAGAAATTCCAGCCGACGCGTAATGACGGAGTCGCATGGAATCCGAATCTGCTTTGTAAATTAGAAGTAGTACCGTCTGTTTCGGTGGTCGTCGACCCTGAGACAGTTGTGGTAGTTCCTCTTTTGTAGTTCATAGAGTCGTAACCCAATCCGAGTTCGAATCCTAAATACAGGCCTTTGCACAGATAAACATCTACACCGGTAAATACATTTACGCCAAATCCCAGACCGGGACGTTTGGTCTCTGTTTTATCGTCGTTTTCGGTGTTGTCGGTTTTTGTTTTAGCGGTAGAAGTCAATAGGCCAATTTCACCGCCAACATATGGAGAGATTCTTTCGTATTTGGTGAAGTGATACTCAAAACCGGGCATAATCGAAAATGTAGTGATAGATTCTTTGCTGTTTCTTTCGTACTCTTTTTGGTCTGTCAGGCTTTCGTAATAGGTGACATCTTTATCGGTAGATGTGTTTAATCCCAGTTTCAAGCGAACAGCCATTTTTTCGTTTAAATGCAAACGAACTTTGGCGCCGTAGTCGGGTAATGAAAATTGTCCGTCAGTAGTAGCTCCGCCGGGCGAATAGTTCAATTCTGTCGAGAAACTCATGTTTTCGGGTTTGTACTTGTTTTGTGCGTTTACACTAGTCAGTACTACGGCTGCCATAGCTGCCACTAAGAAAATTTTCTTCATAACATTGCTTGTTTTGTTTTTCCTACTCTTTTGATGGTTTTCGGAAATTCCATTAATAATATAATTGCAAATATATTTAATAGATTCTAATTCTAAAATATTTTATTTAAAATAATGCAATAAAATTATATATTATAGTATGTATGAGTTTGGGAACTTTTTTAACAAATCGCAAACATAACTTACATTATAATATAAGTAACGGGCTTATACAACAGACTACATCGTATGAATTGAGTATGGTTGTTCCCGAAACCGGTGGATTGGGATTGAGGTTGAGTTTTTAACATGGGGAAAATAAGAAAGAGCCGGTACATCACGTATCGGCTCTTTCATCTCTGATATAAATTGGTAGATATTATTATAGATATCCTTTAATGATACCCCGTTTTGAATTGCGGACGAACAATACGATTTCGTCCCGTTCTTTGGTTGCGGGCAGTTCTGCCTCGATGCGTTCTATCGCGTCGCTATTATTCATGTCGGATAGATATAAGTAACGATAGATTTCTTGGATATTGCAAATGGTTTCGTTGCTGAAATTGCGCCGACGGAGCCCGATGGAGTTTATTCCGGCGTAGGATATGGGATTGCGGCCGGCTTTGATGTAGGGCGGTATATCTTTGTTGATGAGAGAACCTCCTTGTACCATCACATGTGCGCCGATGTGGCTGAACTGATGAATGAGGCTCCCGCCGCCAATCACAGCATAGTTGTCGATAATTACTTCTCCGGCCACTTGCGTAGCGTTGGATATAATGACGTTATCTCCGACAACGCAGTCGTGGGCGATGTGTGAGTAAGCCATAATCAAACAGTTGCTTCCCACTATGGTTTTTCCTTTGGCTGCGGTTCCCCGGTTTACGGTGACACATTCGCGCAGTGTCGTATTGTCGCCTATTTCCACGGTCGTATCTTCTCCTTGAAATTTCAAGTCCTGAGGAATCGCCGAGATAACCGCTCCCGGGAATATTTTGCAGTTTTTGCCAATACGCGCACCTTCCAGAATAGTAACGTTGGAACCTATTTGTGTCCCTTCGCCGATGATTACATTTTTGTCTATGGTTACGAATGGTTCGATTACTACGTTATTCGCAATCTTTGCGTCGGGATGAACGTATGCTAACGGTTGTTTCATTTATTTGCTTTTTAGATTTATTTATTCTTGATAATCTGTGCCATGAATTCGGCCTCGGTGACAATGCGCTCGCCTACAAAAGCATATCCTTTCATATAGGCGCATCCCCGACGCACTTCGGTCATCAGTGATAAGTGGAATATGACGGTATCTCCCGGTACGACTTTCTGGCGGAATTTGACATTGTCTATTTTCATGAAATAGGTCGAATAGCGTTCCGGTTCGTCGACGGTGCTTAATACCAGCAAACCTCCGGTTTGAGCCATAGCTTCGACCAAAAGAACACCCGGCATAACGGGTTCGGCAGGGAAATGCCCTTGAAAGAAAGGTTCGTTACCCGAAACGTTCTTTATACCCACGATGTGGCGTGTCCCCATTTCGATAATTTTATCGACCAATAGGAAGGGATAGCGGTGGGGGAGCAACTGACGGATACGATTGACGTCCATAAGCGGCTCTTTATTGGGATTGTAGGCGGGACATTGAATGTCTTGGCGACGGACTTCTTTGCGAATGAGCCGAGCGAATTGATTGTTGATTTTATGCCCGGGTCGAGTGGCGATGATACGACCTTTTATGGGTTTACCAACCAGTGCTATATCCCCTAAAATGTCGAGGAGTTTATGACGGGCCGGTTCGTTCTCGAATTCGAGCGGTTTGTTGTTGATGTACCCCAATTCATCGACGTGTTTGTGAGGAACGTTTAAAAGGTCGGCAAGCCTGTCGAGTTCGGTTTGTGAGGTTTTTTGATCGTAGATAACGATTGCATTGTCTAAATCTCCTCCTTTGATGAGATTATTTTTTACCAGAGGTTCTACTTCTCGTACGAAAACGAATGTGCGAGCCCCGGCAATTTCTTTTTTGAAATCGTGCAGATCATCGAGACTGGCGAATTGATTGTTCAAGATAGGAGAGTCGAATGAGATGAGCGTGTTGATACTAAACTCATCGTCTGGTAATACTACGATTGAAGAACCGGTTTCTTCGTCGTGGATTTCGATTTTTGATTTGATAAGATAATATTCCCGTTCGGCATTTTGTTCTTCGAGTCCACAGCGCTCTATTTCTTCGGCGTAAACAGCGGCACTGCCATCGAGAATGGGCATTTCGGGTGCATTTACCTGAATGAGACAGTTGTCTATTTCTGCTGCATACAAAGCAGCCATCGCATGCTCGATCGTGCTTATTCTTACATCTCCGTCGGCTATGACCGTTCCTCTGCTTGTTTCTACTACGTTTTCGGCTAATGCCTCGATGACCGGTTGTCCTTCGAGGTCGACGCGTTGTATTTTGTATCCGTGATTTTCGGGGGCCGGTAGGAACGTGGCCGTAATATTCAATCCGGTATGTAATCCTTTACCGCTGACCGAAAAGCTGTTTTTTAGAGTCTTTTGTTTCATCGATATTATAGTTTATTTATTTTTCAATTGTTCTTTTAATGCTTCTATCTCCCTTTCGAGAGTTTTCACCGTACGGGTAAGTTCGGGAAGCCGTTTTACATAAACGACTTGTCTGGCAAATTCTTTGGAAGGAACAGCAGGGTATCCCATGATTACAGCGTCGTTCTCGACATGATTGGGTATACCCGATTGGGCTCCGACTTGAATTCGGTCTCCCAGTTTGATATGCCCGGCGACTCCTACTTGACCGCCTATCATAGCGTGGCTGCCGACTTTTGCCGAACCGGCAATTCCCGCTTGGGCCGCAATAACCGTGTGTTCTCCTACTTCGACGTTATGTGCGATTTGTATCAGGTTGTCGAGTTTCACACCTTTTTTGATAATCGTAGAACCCATTGTAGCTCGGTCTATTGTTGTATTGGCTCCGATCTCGACGTTGTCTTCGAGTACGACGTTTCCTATTTGAGCGATTTTCGCATATTCCCCGTTGGCTTGGGGTGCGAATCCGAATCCGTCGGCTCCGATAACGGTTCCTGCATGTAGAATACAATTGTTGCCGATGACACAGCTGTGATAGATTTTTACTCCTGCAAAAATGGTAACGTTATCGCCGATAACTACATCATTCCCGATATAGGTTTGAGGATAGATTTTTACGTTTTTACCTATTTTTACTCGCTCTCCGATATAGGCGAACGCTCCTAAATAGATATCGTCGGGGAGTGTGACCGACGAGGAGACATAGTTGGGTTGTTCAATACCACGTTTGGCGATAGTCGCTTCATTTACCAAATTGAGAAGCATCGCTAAACAGGCATATGGGTCATCGACTTTGATAAGAGTGGCTTCGATAGGATGCTCCGGCTCAAAGTCTTTATGTACCAGAACTATGCTGGCGTGGGTTTGGTATATATAGTGCGTGTATTTGGGATTGGCAAGGAAAGAGAGAGTACCGGGTGTTCCTTCTTCAATTTTAGACAGGTTATTGACTTCTACCGAGGGATTTCCAACTAACTCTCCGTGCAGGAATTCTGCTATTTGTCGTGCTGAGAATTTCATATTGTTCTCTGTCTTTTGAGTTTACAATCGGCAAATTTCGCAATTTTTTTCAAATTCTTGGTAATAAGAAGTAGATTTTATTATAAAAGGATTGCTCCTTGCGATTTCATCTCATTTTATAAATCTGATTTTTAATGGTATAAAAATTTTCTGTTCGCGAAGCTAAGATTTATTCTTAAAAAAGAAGGTGATAAAAAGTTTGCATCTGTAAGAAAAATTCGTTTCCATAGATACTTTTTTAAGTGAAAAATGATTTCCTTTCGGATATTTATGTTATCTTTGCAACCTGAATTTTCAAGGTATATCGTGACTAGAAATAGTGCAGATAGTTTATAACAAATACACATTCAGCATAAACTATGAAATTGATGCAAGAAAAACTGTCGAAGTATGATGCTCCGCAGAAGGCCAAAGCCCTTGGTGTTTATCCTTATTTTCGTAAAATAGAAAGCGATCAGGACACCGAGGTCTTAATCAACGGCAAAAAAGTTTTAATGTTCGGTTCGAACAGTTATTTAGGTCTTACCAATCACCCAAAAATTAAAGAGGCTGCTATTGCCGCTATCCGTAAATATGGTACGGGGTGTGCCGGTTCCCGATTCTTGAATGGAACATTGGACATTCATGAGGAGTTGGAACATCGGTTGGCTAAGTTCGTAGGGAAAGAAGAAGCCATTATTTATTCAACTGGATTTCAAGTCAATTTGGGGGTAGTCTCTTGTGTCACTGGACGCGGAGACTATATTTTATGGGACGAACTCGATCATGCTTCGATAATCGAAGGTCGTCGTTTGTCTTTCTCTACTCCGGTGAAATATCGCCATAACGATATGCAATCGTTGGAGGACCAGTTGCGTAATTGCAATCCCGATAAGGTGAAATTGATAGTGACCGATGGCGTGTTTTCTATGGAAGGCGATGTAGCCAATCTTCCTGAAATCGTACGTCTGGCTAAGCAGTATAATGCAGCAGTGATGGTCGATGAAGCACATGGTATAGGTGTTTTCGGACGAGACGGACGTGGAACATGCGACCATTTTGGTGTGACCGATGATGTGGATCTCATTATGGGTACATTCAGTAAATCATTCGCTTCGTTGGGCGGTTTTATCGCTACGGATAAGGTAACGGCAAATTATTTACGTCATAACTCTCGTTCCTATATTTTCAGTGCAAGTATTACACCGGCTTCGACTGCGGCGGTGGGTGCTGCTTTGGATATTATGGAGAGTGAACCGGAACGTATAGCCAACTTGTGGGACGTGACGAATTATGCTTTGGAAGGATTCAGACGTATAGGTTGTGAGATAGGGAATACATGTACGCCTATTATTCCGTTGTTTATTCGTGATAATGAGAAAACATTCCGGGTAACTCGCGATTTGTTTGATGAGGGTATTTTTGTTAATCCGGTTGTTTCTCCGGCTGTTGCGCCTAAGGATACGTTGATAAGATTTTCTCTGATGGCTACGCATACACGAGCACAAGTAGATGTAGCTCTTGAAAAAATCGAAAAGTGTTTCAAGCACTTGGATATTATCAAATAAGTATATAAGTATAGTTTGTTTTTAATACCGTTGGAGAGGAACTCTCCAACGGTATTTTTTTAGGCAGTAGAGTTTTATTTGAGTTATTTAAAAACTTACCCACCTTATTGAAATAAGGTGGGTAAGTTAAAATCGGTTGAGACTAACGTATTAGTCATCTATGTCGATTAGGTTGAAATTTAAATCGAATGTAAGCTCTAATCGATTCGTAAGTTTCACTTCATAATCTCTTTTGTCCCTATCGATTTGTACAATTTGTGTATCTGGATAGTTTTGGGATACATAGCTTGCAATTTGTACAGGAATGATAGCTGTTGGCACTGTCGAATATTTACATTCAACTTCTTTCCATTCACCGTCTTTTAAAAATTCGACTTTGGAACCATTGGTGAAAACAACTTCATAACGGGTTTCCAGAAAATCCCGTTCGAGTTTTGCCAAAGCGACTTTCTCTTTCGGGAAATGTGTCTTGATGAACAGCTGTGCTTTTTGAGGTAATTGGGTAACAGCAATGGGTTTGTCGTTATCGGCGCAAGCCGTAGAAATACCAAGAGCCATTAGAATTGTTGTAAGAATCATTAGCTTTTTCATAACATTCAAAAATTATTAGTTAGACATTGTTTTAATTTGATGATACAAAGATTAGGAGCAATTTTGAAATGAATTTGAAATTCTGGGATATTATTTGAAAAAAATCGTTTTTTTAGTTTATGGCCAAGTAATGGAGAAATAGTGCTTCGACTCTTTGAACTGATATTCTATATGCAGATTGTAATATCGACAAACCGCTTTTACCAGAGCCAAGCCTAATCCGGTAGAACCTTCTTTTTTGCTTCCCTGATAAAATCTTTCGAATATGTGTTCGGTGTCCAAAGGCGTTGTTCCATCATTGGCAATTGTCAGGGTGCGATTGATAAGAGTGATTTCGATATTGCTGTCTTGTGTTGTATGTACATATGCATTTTTAAGTAAATTGGTAATTAATGTAGAGGCCAAAGACTCATTCATTAAAACAATGAATGTTTCAGGAATGTTTATTGTATAGGAAATATTTCGTGATGAGTATATTTCCGTTGTATAGAGAGATTTGTTCTTTAATTATAAAAGCTAAATCTATATTTGTGCTCTCGGGGAATTGTCCGTTTTCAATTTTTGTAAGTAGTAGTAACGTTTTATTGAGTCGAACTATATGCCCTAATGTTCTTTGCATCTTGAATAGTTCTTCTATTTGTGTTTCATTGAGTTCTGTGTTATCGAGCAGCCATTCGAGACGATTCCCTAAAATGGCTAAGGGAGTTTGTAGTTCATGAGAGGCATTCCCTATAAATTGTTTTTGTTGCTCGAAAAGTTCTTCCGAACGATTTGCCGCTTCTTGTGCTGCTACATTGAGCTTGTGAAATTCAGAAATATTCGTGTCGTTGGGTACTGGTGTATTGTGTCTGCCCGGAGTGTAATTGTCGAGCCAGTGTAACAGTGCATACAAGGGACGCATGCTGCGGTGGAAAATCCATATTGTCGATCCTATTATCGTTATGAGAAGTACGAAGTAGAGGAGTATGATCCAAAATAAAATAGTCCTGACCAAATCGTCTTTTTCGAAAGTCGGTATGGCGACTTTCAGTTCATAGTAATTATCATCATTATCTAAGAAAATGGTGGAGAGGATGCGTGCTGGTTCTGTCTCTTCTTTTTCTGGAATGTAGACTTCGGCATCGTAGTATTCGATATGGGGTTTTGATGAAGCATAGGCTTCGTCAATGGGGGTTATGGAATAACTATTATTAGATCCACTATTTAAGGAAGGCAATTCTCTGCCAGCAAGCATGCGTATAATTATCAATTCGGAATAATCTTCCAGTGTATCATCGGCCTCGTCGTTGATTTCTTCTACCATCATAAAATAGAAGAGAGTCGCCCAAAGTGCCATGAGCGGAATCAAAATTAAAGATAAACGTAAAGCTATACGGTATATGAGTTTCATGAGACGGTGATTTTATTCGATTGGCGGAACGAGTTTGTATCCGAATCCATATATGGCTTTTATTTCTATGTTGGCTCCTGCATCAATAAGTTTGCGACGTAAATTTTTCATTTGAGCATATACAAAATGAAAATTATCTGCTTGGTCGGCATGGTCTCCCCATACGGCTTCGGCAAGGACCGATTTATCTACTAAGTGATTGGGACGTTGCATGAAATAGAATAGAATGTCGAATTCTTTTTTTAATAAGGATAACTCTTTGTTATTGACCAACACCCGGGAGCTCTCGGGTTCAAGGGATACATTCCCTAAGATCAATGCCATTTCTCCACCGCTTTTTCCTCGCCGTAACACACTTTTTATACGGGCTAAGAGTTCGGCTGTATGAAATGGTTTAGGGAGGTAGTCATCGGCTCCCATATCCAATCCGAGAATTTTGTCATCAAGGGAATCGCGAGCGGATATGATAATGATGTTTTCTCTTTTTCGTAACTCTTTCAGGTGTTTTAGTAGTTGTAGCCCATTCCCGTCGGGCAACATGATATCGAGTAAAATACAGTCATAACTATAAGCTGCGATTTTAGCATCTGCTTCGGAATAAGTGCTGGCAGTTTCGACTACATAGCGCTCCTGTACTAGCGCTCGTTGCATAATTTCCCGTAAGGAGGGTTCGTCTTCTATGATAAGTATTTTCATGTATCAAATTTATATATTCAATTTTGTAGAGAATTTAAAATGATAA
>OJJV01001379.1_pt1 | contig 10568 bp, 7 predicted proteins | sample 1596391 | NCBI WGS metagenome assembly OJJV01 (sample SAMEA4350164, study PRJEB24818) | metagenome | biome: human; feature: gut; material: faeces | place: Denmark | collected 2013-09
TCAAAGAACCGTCGGGATTAGCCCGTATGACAATGTCCTCAAATTCTCCTACGGAAGATAATCGCCCTTGTGCTATGATAGGAGTCGTTATATCGATGTCGGAAATCGGTTGCTGACCCAATACTCCGGCGGCCGATTCCCGATTCTGGTCTTTCAATGCCTTTTGTAAATCGTCCACTGTAAGTCCCAGATTAGCCAAGCGGTCGGGTTGAACCCATATCTGCATAGCGTAATAACGGCTACCGACATTCGATACGCTACCCACTCCTTTGACCCGTCTCAACATGTCCAACACATTGAGCGTGGCATAATTACTGAGGTATATTTCGTCGAATTTCGGATCGTTAGAGCGCAAAGTGACAGTCATTAATCGACTGGAAGCCTGTTTTTCCACGGAAATGCCGTTTTGTACTACTTCGGCCGGGAGACGAGCTTCGGCCTGTTTCACGCGGTTTTGTATTTCAACGGCAGCTAAATCCGGGTCGGTCGATATGTCGAATGTGATTGTTGCCGAAAAACTTCCTGAATTGCTGTTCGTTGATTCCATGTAGAGCATGCCGGGCGTACCATTCAATTCCTGCTCGATGGGAGTGGCGACAGCTTGGGTGACCGTCTGTGCGCTAGCTCCCGGATAGGAGGCCGATACTTTGACTACCGGAGGAACAATTTGGGGGTACTGGTCTATCGGGAGTAAAAAAAGACCTAATACACCGACGATAACGATAACAATTGAAATAACAATTGAAAATATGGGTCTGTCGATAAAGAAGTCCGATTTCATAACATACTAGTTTTTAGAATGGTCTTCTTGTTCTGCCCGATAAGTCGAGGGGATAACTTTATCTCCATGAGTGAGTTTATGAAATCCTTCGACCACTATATTTTCGTGGGGAACCAAACCTCGTTCGATAATGACATTGTTTCCTACTTCCGGTCCCAATTCGACCATACGCCTTTCTGCAATACTATCGGCTCTTACGACGAATATGTAAGCGCCCCCCTTTTCGATAGCGATTGCTTTATTGGGGACTACGACTGCCGCTTCCCGAACATCGAGCAGTAACCTTACTTTGGTGAACTGCCCCGGTAATAATATATGTTCGGGGTTGGGCATTTCGGCTCTTACTGAGAATGTACCGGTTTGAGGATCGACTTGTGGATCGGCAAAATCGACTATTCCCCGTTGAGGATAAGGCGAATTGTCGGGTAAAGTAATAGTAATGTAAGGCTCCCACGTTCGGGTCGTGTCTTTTTGCCCTAAATTAACGTTACGGGCTTTGCTTTTCAAATAATCGAGTCCGGTCATACTGAAATCGACACGAACGGTATCGCTCTTTACGACCGTAGCCAATAACGATTGTCCGCCGGGGCCGACAAGTGTTCCTATATCGACGTTACGTTCCGATATATATCCCGAGATAGGGGAGCTCACAGTCGTATAACCCAATGCTGTTTCGGCTTGGGTTAAATCGGCCTCGCTCATCTCTACTTCGGCTTTTGCACTTTCATAAGAAGCGATGGCGTTATCTAAATCGAGTTGGCTGGCTGCATTTTGTTGATACAAAGGTCTGATGCGCTCCAAGTCTCTCTCGGCTTTCAATGCCAACGCTTTGTTTTTGTTTAGCTGAGCTTTGGCTTTATTTGCTCGAGCTTGATACTGTTTGGGGTCGATTATAAAAAGGGGTTGTCCTTTTTTTACATAAGTACCCTCATCGAAGAGCATTTTTTCAAGGAACCCTTCTACCCGGGCCCTTATTTCAACGAATTGCTGAGCACGAATGCGGCCTACATATTCCCCGTAAATTTCCACATCGTCCGTAACAACAGGCTCGACTTCGACTATCGGTAGGTCGGGACCCGGAGGTGCGGGACGCAGTAACCAATATAATCCTCCGCTTAATAGGAGAATACCTGCCCCCACGTACAACCATACCCGAGGAGAAACACGACGAATCTTTTCACTAAGCCGTAAAGCATAGTTGCCGATATTTTTAGCGGCTTGCCGAATATTTTCAAATGAAATTTTTATCATAAAGTCAAGAAACTTTTTGGAAGTAAATACACAATAATCCTGATATGAGAATGGAATAGTCCGCAAAAGTACTCTTTTTTCTTCAAATACGCCTTTTTTGTGACAATATTTAGATATTAAACGTAATACGGAAAGGGACGGTTCTGTGCCGGATAGAGATTCCGATAATAAATAAGAAATGCTGTTTGGGAGAAAATCATAGATAGTTTCTAAAAAGTGCAATCTTTGGGGTAATTTGTATTTGTTTATAAACCAAATAGATATATGCTTATTTCAATCGGTTTTACTACTATTTTCTTCAAAGGAGCAAAAAAAATTCCATTTTTCACTAGGGATTAAGCTTATTCTATGATATTATATAATCATTATTAATACATGACATACCCTTGTAGATAAGGCTTGGATATATACGGTCGATGGACAGTTGGTTAAATACGTAAACAACAATCCCGAATCTGTGAATGTCTCCGATCTGTCTTCTGCTATGTATGTAGTGAAGATGCAGAAAGGCAATGTGGTACGTAGCCAGAAGATGTTTAAGAAATAAAGAAGATTGTTTCAGGTTAATAACAGTCTGAAAAGACTGCCTCTCTCGAAAGGTTATCCGATGTGATATCGGGTAACCTTTCTTTTTTATGTTTTTCGGAAGCAATTTATTCCCCTTGTCGATTCATGCATCATGACGGTCGATAATACGACAGTAGAAGAAACGGAATGTACGATTTCGTTTTTATTTTCTGGGTCGCAAATCGATAAGAAAAGGCTTTAATACGCTTTTTATGAACTTGATAAGAAAAAAATAGGACAGATTTATTTTAATTCTTAACTTTACTCTGTTTTTTGGAAATTTCTTTTTTTAATTCGTTCCGGAATACATAGATTCTTTCGGACACAAATGCTTTGGAATATTCGGATTCATCTGCAATAGATTTTATAGAATATCCTTGTATATATTTTTCAATGATTGACCGGTCAACGTGGTTGAGCAATCGGAATATATTTGTAAATGTTTCTATATCAATCATGTCTATTGAACAAATTTGACGGCGAATTGTTCTAAATAATCTAAGTTGAAACCATTTAATTTTAGTCATAACTTTTTTATATAAAAGCCTCCGACCATAATACACGATACTAAAAAGAACAGTGAATGAATTCGTGAAATGCAAAACTCTATTTGCATTTTATTATGGATCGGAGGCCTATGTCAAACCAACCGAAATGGCAATCGCCACCACGAATTTATTCACTGTATGATACAAATATAGCGATTTGTTTTTGATTATTTTATAAAATAATCCTAGAATTTTTACTAATCTAAATTATTTTATTTTTCTTTTTTTTATAAGAGATTGTAAACGTGGGCTTTGTATATTTTATAAAATGGAAGAAAATAGCGGGCAGGAGTTTTGAATTACATGTTTATTCCGATGGTTTAGTCTCTATTTGAGTGGTGATATTCAATCTTTCTTTTTTGATGTGTGTCTAAGTACGATTTGTAGAAGCCATATTTGCCAAGTTTTTTTGCACGGTTTTGAAACAAAACGCACCTAAGCACAACAAAAATATACGAAACGTTGATAATTTATGTATCAATTGAAAGTATATTTTTTGATGGAATATATAAAGAAAAAAACACTGAAAATCATTTGATAATCAGTGTTTATATTTTGTCGGGGTAGCGGGATTCGAACCCACGACCCCCTGCTCCCAAAGCAGGTGCGCTAACCGGACTGCGCTACACCCCGAATCCCATTAATCGTTTCTCGATTTTGGTGCTGCAAATTTACAGCTTTTTTTTATATCCACAACTATGCTCCCATATTTTTATCAAATTCTTTAAGGAATCATATTTGTTTACCGATGTTTTATTTTAATTTTGCAAAGACAATTTTTTTCATAAGAATGTCGGAGTATAATCAACGAAAATAAATCATATAATAATGTATAGAACGAATACGTGCGGAGAATTGCGGTTGAACCATGTCGGCCAAAAGGTAACGTTGGCAGGGTGGGTACAACGCAGTCGCAAAATGGGCGGAATGACATTTGTCGATCTGCGAGACAGATATGGTATCACACAGTTGGTCTTTAATCAAGAAACAGATGCCGATTTATGCGATAAAGCGAATAAATTGGGGCGTGAGTATGTCATACAGGTGACCGGTACGGTAACGGAACGGTCAAGCAAAAATGCCAATCTGCCGACCGGTGAAATAGAAATCATAGCCGAAAATTTGGTCGTGTTGCATACCGCAGAGACACCGCCTTTTACCATCGAAGACGAATCGGACGGAGGAGACGATATTCGCATGCAGTATCGTTATCTCGATTTGAGACGATCGGTAGTACGCCGTAATCTCGAATTACGTCACAAGATGGCATTCGAAGTCCGCCGTTATCTCGACGAATTAAATTTCTTGGAGGTGGAGACTCCGGTGTTGATCAAGTCTACTCCCGAAGGGGCTCGTGATTTTGTAGTGCCTTCAAGAATGAATCCGGGAGAGTTTTACGCGCTCCCTCAATCGCCCCAAACATTGAAACAGTTATTGATGGTATCGGGATTCGACCGTTATTTCCAAATCGTGAAATGTTTTCGTGACGAGGATTTACGGGCAGACCGTCAGCCCGAGTTTACTCAGATAGACTGTGAAATGTCTTTTGTCGAGCAAGAAGATGTTTTGAATATTTTTGAAGGTATGATTAAACACCTGTTCAAAAAGATTCGTGGCATTGAGTTCAACGAACCGTTTTTGCGTATGACATGGGCCGACGCCATGAAATACTATGGCAGCGATAAACCCGATATGCGCTTCGGTATGAAATTCGTTGAAATGAAAGATTTAACCGAAGGACATAATTTTGTGGTGTTCGATAGTGCCGAGTATGTGGGCGGTATCTGTGCCGAAGGGTGTGCGACATATACCCGTAAGCAACTCGATGAATTGACCGAGTTCGTCAAACGTCCACAAATAGGAGCCAAAGGGTTGGTCTATGTCCGTTTCGATGAAAACGGCACGCCAAAGTCATCGGTCGACAAATTTTATTCGGCAGACGATTTGAAAAAGTGGGGTGAAAGGTTCGGCGCAAAACCGGGCGACCTGTTGTTGATATTAGCTGGTCCTGCGATGAAAACCCGTAAGGCTCTTTGTGAGCTGCGGCTGGAAATGGGCTCTCGTTTGGGGTTGCGGGATAAAGATACGTTTGCACCCTTGTGGGTTATCGATTTTCCCTTGTTCGAATGGGACGAGGAGACCCAGCGCTTCTATGCCATGCATCACCCGTTTACTTCCCCGAAAGCGGAAGATATTCCTCTATTGGATAGCGATACCGGAGCCGTCAGAGCGAACGCTTACGACATGGTTATCAACGGTGTCGAATTGGGTGGCGGGTCTATCCGTATACACGACAGTGAATTGCAAGACCATATGTTCCGTTTGCTGGGATTTACCGAAGAGCAAGCATTGGATCAGTTTGGTTTCTTAATCAATGCATTCAAGTATGGAGCACCGCCTCACGGAGGTTTGGCGTTCGGTTTGGATCGTCTAGTCTCGATGTTCGCCGGATTAGATTCTATACGAGACTGCATCGCATTCCCCAAAAACAATTCCGGTCGAGATGTTATGCTTAATGCACCTTCTGTTTTGGCGGAATCCCAGTTAGAAGAACTATGTATAAAAGTGAACCCGAAGAATTAGAGATTCGTGATAATAGTTAACGATATCATAAAGGCGATAGAATCGGTCGCTCCATTGAATTGGCAAGAATCCTATGATAATGCAGGATTGCAAGTGGGCGGTCGGTTTCAATCGGTTTCGGGTGCGGTTGTTTGTCTCGATGTCACGGAAGCCGTAGTCGACGAAGCTATCTCTATGGGATATAATTTGATTGTATCTCACCATCCTTTACTCTTCAAGGGATTGAAATCGATAACGGGGAATAGTTATGTCGAGAGGATTGTCATTAAAGCTATTCAACACAACATAGCCATTTATGCAGCCCATACCAATCTCGACAATGCCCCGGAGGGGGTATCTTACAGAATGGCTCGGAAACTGGGATTGACCTCGATTCGAGTTTTAGACCCGTTATGCGGCCGACTGATAAAGCTGGTTACCTATGTACCTTCGACTCATGTCGAGAGCGTAAGAAGCGCTCTTTTTGAAGCAGGAGCCGGTCATATAGGGAACTATGACAAGTGCAGTTTCGGACAAGAAGGAACAGGGACGTTTCGTGCGGGAACCTATGCTAATCCATATTGCGGTACGATAGGGGAGTTTCACCGGGAACAAGAGACGCGCTTGGAAGTGATAGTTCCTGTACATGTACAAGAAGCGGTTATCGATGCGCTGAAAAGGAGCCACCCGTATGAAGAACCGGCATTCGATTTGATTCCGTTATCCAACCGATGGGAACAAGTCGGGAGCGGTGTTGTAGGAATCTTGCCGGAACCTGTCGATGAAGTGTTGGTCTTGGAAAAGCTGAAAGAAATTTTTAAGACCGGTTGCGTAAAACATTCTCCGTTGCATAACCGAAAAATTTCACGAATAGCATTATGTGGAGGAGCCGGAGCCTCATTGATGACAAAAGCTGTCATAGCCGGAGCCGATATGTTTGTTACAGGAGAGATTCGTTATCACGACTATTTCGAATTTGAATCTCGTATACTATTGGCCGAAATCGGTCATTATGAGAGCGAACAATATACAAAAGAAATTTTTTGTGAGATAATTCAAAAAAAATTCCCTACCTTTGCAATCCATTCTACACAGGTAGATACAAATCCGATAAATTATTTGTAAAGTATGGCTACTGACAAAACAAAAGCAGAGAAAGAATATACAGTGGAGGAGAAGTTGAAAACACTGTATGATTTGCAAACCATTCTTTCGGAAATCGATAGAATAAAAACATTGAGGGGTGAGCTTCCTCTTGAAGTTCAAGACCTTGAAGATGAAATTGCAGGTCTTGAAACTCGTATCAAAAACTTTCATACAGAAATAGAAGACCTTAAAGCTGCTGTGTCGGCTAAAAAAGTAGAAATACAAAATGCCCAAACGCTTATAGAGAAATATACTAAGCAGCAGGATAACGTGCGGAATAATCGAGAATTTGATTTTCTGTCGAAAGAAATCGAATATCAAACGCTTGAAATTCAATTGTGCGAAAAACGTATCAATGAATTTATCGCAGCACAAGAGGCCAAGAGTAATGAAGTCGCAGCTTCGGAGGAGATTTTACAGGATCGCCAGCATATTTTGAACGAAAAGAAAAGCGAACTTGATGAAATTGTTTCGGAGACCAAACAAGATGAAGAAAAGCTGAGGGAAAAGGCCAAGAAACTTGAAAATAAAGTGGAGCCTCGTTTGTTGTCTGCATTTAAGAGAATTCGTAAGAACGCACGCAATGGTTTGGCAGTGGTTTATATCAACGCGATTCTTGTGGAGGGTGTTTCAATCGTATTCCACCTCAAAGACAGCTCGATATCAAAATGCGTAAGAAAATTATCGTTTGTGAATATTGCGGACGTATTATGATTGACCCGGAACTTGCGGGAGTGAAAGATGTAAATTAGTAGAATTAAAATTATTTTTATAAGAAAAAGGTCATTCTGAAAATGAATGACCTTTTTTGTCTGACTTTATCACCCGTTTTAACAGGGTTATTTTGCTATTTATTAAGAAAAGACACGTTGACTAAGTGCTTCCAAAGCTCGCTTTTTATCATCACGACGCATAACGAACGACACATCGCAGTTATCTCCGTAAGAGATCATTCGTACAGGAATATCTTTTAAGGCTTCGACTATTTGATGTTCAAAGCCCACATTATACCATTTCAGATCACCCACAACACAAATAATTACCATATCATCTTCGACCGAAACATCGGCATATCGTTCCAGCATAGAGATTATTTTCGGCAAATGTATCTTATTGTCGATTGATAAAGATATTTCCACATTAGACGTTACGACCAAATCGATAGGTGTATGGGATTGTGCAAAGCAGTGAAATATTTTTTCGAGGAAACGGTAACACGGTATTTTATAATGAGAGCGCAACTTAATATAAGTTACGTTATCTTTGGCTGCAACAGCCTTTATTTTCCCGGTGTCGGCAGTATCGGAAATAAGCGTTCCCGGAGCTTGGGGATTCATAGTGTTGAGTAACCTTACAGGGATATTTTTTAATTTGGCCGGAAGGATACATGTCGGATGCAAAATCTTTGCACCGAAATAAGCGAGTTTGGAGGCTTCGTCAAAAGTCAGAGTACGCACTGGTGCTGTTGTCGATACTACTCTTGGGTCGTTGTTGTGTAGTCCGTCTATGTCGGTCCATATTTGTATCTCACATGCATTCAAGGCAGAACCCAATAATGATGCAGTATAATCGCTACCGCCTCGTTGCAGGTTGTCTATTTCACCGGAGACATTACGACAAATATAACCTTGCGTAATAAACAAACGATTATTGGGATAGTGTTTTAATAATTTGCATACATTCTTTTTGATAAAGTGTATATCGGGCTCTCCGTTTCTGTCGGTACGCATGAACTCAATCGCAGGAAGCAGAACCGACACGATTCCAATTTCTTTCAAATAAATATGCATCAGTCGAGTTATCAGTAATTCGCCCTGTGACAGTATAATTTTTTCTTGTTTTGAAGAAATGGGAGATTGAGCTATTGTTTGTAGCGATGAAAAAGAGCACAGAATAAACTTTTTAGCTTCTTCTATGCTCTTTGCAGAAAGATAGAGCTTATCGGCGACTTCGATATACTTGCTTTTCAAACACTCAATGTCACGTTGTGCACCGTCGATATCTCCATTAAATAGTAATGAGGCTATTTCTGCTAATGAATTGGTCGTACCCGACATTGCCGATAGTACGACCAGATTCAACTCATTATTACAAATAAGATTTGCTACATGTTTGATTCTCTCGACGGTTCCTAATGAAGTTCCTCCGAATTTCAAGATTTTGAATTTTTCTTGTTTACGATCCATTTTCTGCTTTTCCATTTCTCACATGTCTCTATTACAGAGTTTTCGTTTTATACTTTGCAATTAAAATACCATAGTTTGAAATTTATATAATTGTTTGATTTATAATTAATTATTAAATTTAAATATAAAGGCGATATTTCCAAAATGAAAAAAGACCATATCGTTATGATAGATACGGTCTTTTTGTGATTACATTTACAAAGTATACCGAGTATTGATCAATTGATTTGTACCGGCTGTATAGGTTGCTGTTTTATCAAATCGAGTGGAACCGCTTGATATTTTACACGATTAAAATCGATGGCTTTCAAGTCTATGCAACGAATGTCGCTATTATACATAGTACGATAATAGATAACTCTGTGTGTAAGATCTGTCGATGATGTCCATTGTGTGGCACTCGGTATATCGGTGGGTGTTTCACTTTCAGAAAACTCTATACCGATAGGTATATCAAAGTTGTTCAAAATGTGAAAACTCTGTATAACAGCTTCTATCGCTGTCTCTTTTTGTGGAGAAGAAGTCTGGTAAAAAGCGGCACGTATGAATCTCGATGGGGGAGTGACATCACCGGGAATGCCGAGGAAACCACTGCCTGCACCCAATGAGGAGAGCTTTATATTTCCGAGTGTCCTCGGATTAGTAGTCCCGGAATAAAGATTGATGTAATTATTCAGATTGGTCATATGCCATTCAAAACCGGGAGAATTGGTAAGTACTCCTAATGTATTTTCATAAAAATTAGGCTGACCATCAACAATCTCCAATACGATTTGTTTTCCCGTAATATCTGCCATTCTCCAATGAACGGTTGAAGCTCTCGGGTCAATCGGCACGATGTGTATCTGTTTTATAGCTCTCATAGCTTCGTCTACCGTTGAAAAGTTCCCCAATATCCATGATACTAATTGTAAATCGGCTATACTGGAATCTTTTAGTCGGGGATCATAATTCTCATATCGACCATATCCGGGAAAATAAAACAATCCGGCAGATAGTCCGGCCTCATTTAATCCTTCTGCTACAAATTCCTTTTGTTCGACGGATAACCCGATATAACCGTAACGAGCCGTAAATTTCATTCCCGATAGCTTTCCTCCGGGAATATAGGAATACTGCTCGTAACCACGAGGAACGACAACATATTGGCTATTTAAATCGCTGCCGCCCCATTCGATTGTTCGGGCAAGAATCATAGAGTTATCTTTTGTTGTTAAAGTAATGCCGGTACAGGCTTCTGAGACTTGAACTTGAAATAGAATGACAACAATCGTTATCCATAAAGAAATCAATTTTTTCATTTTTGTTATGTTTGATTTGAGAGGAAAATAAAGTATAAAAAGAAATGTATTTATAATTGTTGGAATCCAAATATACTTAATTTTTTAATATTAACAAGATCACTACTGTCCCGTAAAAGTTGATAAATAGTTCTTTGAAATTATTGAAATATAGTCAATTACGTGGTTTCTTGAGATGAAACGGACTTGATTTTGCAACTTTGCAGTCTAATACAAATGGCTGCTA
>OJJV01001387.1_pt1 | contig 10530 bp, 10 predicted proteins | sample 1596391 | NCBI WGS metagenome assembly OJJV01 (sample SAMEA4350164, study PRJEB24818) | metagenome | biome: human; feature: gut; material: faeces | place: Denmark | collected 2013-09
ATATAAATATCTATATTGATATAAATAGTAATGTTAATACAAAAAAAATAAATAAATATTTAAATAATAACTTAGAAGATATAAGTAAGATATTAGGAGTTTATTTAGACAATGCAATAGAAGCTGCAAAAGAAAATAATAAAAAATATATAATTTTTGAGGCTGAAACTATAAATAATCAGTTGATTATGTCTATATCAAATACTTACAAAGGGAGTATTAATTATAATAAAATAGATATGACTGGATATAGTAAGAAAGGAAAGGGTCGAGGATATGGTTTGACATTAGTCAAAGATATTATAAATAATCACAATGATATTGATCAATATAGAGAATTTAATGGAATTTATTTCGTTCAAAAAATTAAATTTAAACTTGATGAAAAAATTTCGTAAAATAAAAAAGATCAAATGATCCTTATTTTTCTATTATACTTTTTGGGCATTCTGGTTCATCTAATAGCCACATCCAACATGCAACTTGTGGCATACTTGAACTATTTGACCCTAAACCTCCAATCATTCCAAATATTTTTGATAAAAATCCCATTTTTCTTCCTCCTTTTTATTCTATATTAAACATTTAATGTTTAACCTAAATTATTTTCTAATATATAAGTTTTATAATTGTTATAACTTAAATTAAAAATCTTATATGTTATAGGTAAAATCATAAATACTTCATTCCAAATTCCAAATATAATTAAATTTGAAATAGTATCATCCTTAATAATTAAACTTAATATTACTAAAAATATACATTTAATAGTTGTTTTAAACTTATACATTTCTCTTTTTGCCTTTTTAATTAAAGGTCTTTTTTTTGTATCAGCTGGAGCGTAGATATATATTAGTAAAATAGAACAAATTCCTAATAGAAATTTAAAATTAAGAGGAATGTTTATTATCTTTGATAGTAGTGGAAAACACAAGAATACAATAGAGGATGATAATAAACATATCCAACTTTTAGTGGCGTGTAAACCAAATCCAGTAGATCTTAATACATTAAATATTACTAACATAATTAACATCTCTTTGAACACTCCTAAAATTAATGAAAAGGCAGCTATAATTATCAACTTTGTAAAAGATAAATAGAACCCTTCGAGACTATACCTCATTTCAGCTATTTTAATGTCATCATAATCTGGATGTGATTCTTTTATGCAATTGATTGCAAAGTTTAGAAATTTTTTTTTCATAAATAATACCGCCTTATCCTGAAGAAATGTTATCATGAAAAAAAGCTGAAAATTTTGATTTCTACTTGTTTTACATTTGCACTAGCACAAGTTGTTTATTAACAAAAATCGACATATTTAAAAATTACCAAATTGACATAAAAAATGCCCGAATTTGCAACTTTCGTTGTATACCTGCATTTTATTTGATAATATCGTATCGTGACTGCTAGATTGTAGTCGCTAGTCATTAAATATTTTGTCGTTTTTTGATGACTGAAATTTATTGAAAAAGGTGGTTAGAAAAATGTATAGTGATAATGTAAGAGGTAAGCTTACTAGAGGGGAGATGTCAGCATTGAAAGGTAAAGTAAAATGGTTCAACAATGAAAAGGGTTTTGGTTTTATCGAATACAATGATTGTGAAGATATTTTTGTTCATTACTCTTCGATTTTATCTGAAGGATATAAAACCTTAGTTGAAGGACAATATGTTGAATTTGAATTAGTAAGAACTGATAAAGGTCTTCAAGCAAAAAATGTTGTAGAAATCAAAACTACTTTAGTATAGTAGTTTTTTTGTTTCAATAAAAAAAGAATTGTGTTATAATTAAAGTAGGAAGGGTGATATCATGAAATTTAATATTCGTGGAAGTAAAGACATCTTAGATGAATCAGTAAAAAATTACATTGAAACAAAAATTGGAAAACTAGACAAATACTTTGAAAATCCAGATGAAATAACAGCAAACATCTTAGTTAAAGAATCAGGAATAAAAGAAACAATTGAAGTTACAATTCCAATAAAGAAAGCCATTCTTAGAGCAGAAGATAGTAACAAAGATATTTATGCTGCTATTGATTTAGTTTTAGAAAAACTAGAAAGACAAATTCGTAAGAATAAAACAAAAATCAAACATAAAACAAATAAAGAAAATATAGATGTATTTATTGACTTTGAAATAACAGAAGAAGAAGTTAATAATAATAAAATTATAAAAAGAAAAAAAGTTGAAAATAAACCAATGGATGAAGAAGAAGCAATATTACAAATGGATCTTTTAGGACATGACTTCTTTATATTTAAAAACATTTCAACTGATAATGTTGCCGTTGTATATAGAAGAAAAGACGGAGATTATGGAATTATAGAAATGATATAGCTAAAAGTTCTTTTAAATAAGAACTTTTTTAATTAAATTACTATTATTTTTTTGGTTTTTTTGATAAAATATAATATAGTTATTTAGAAAGGATGATATGAATGTCATTTTTCAAAAAAATATTTGATCATGAATATAAAGAATTAGAAAAATTTAAAAAAATAGCTGATGAAATAATGGAATTAGATCCAGTAATCAGTAAATTAACAGATAAAGAATTAAAAGGAAAAACAAAAGAATTTAAAGAAAGACTTGAAAATGACGAAACACTAGAAGATCTTTTAGTGGAAGCTTTCGCAGTAGCACGTGAAGCAGCCTTCCGTGTAATTGGTGAGAAGCCTTACTATGTCCAAATTTTAGGTGGACTTGCTATTCATTATGGTAATATAGCTGAAATGAAAACAGGTGAAGGAAAGACACTTACTGAAACAATGCCAGCATACTTAAATGCTCTAACAGGAGATGGAGTACATATTATTACTGTAAACGAATACCTAGCAGGAAGAGATGCTGAATGGATGGGAGAAATCTATCGTTTCTTAGGACTTACAGTAGGAATAAATTATCGAGAAAATACAGCTCAAGAAAAAAAAGAAGCTTATAACTGCGATATTATGTATACAACTAATAATGAATTAGGTTTTGATTATTTGAGAGATAATATGGTAGTTAAAGCAGATCAAAGAGTTCAAAGACCACTTAATTTCGTAATCGTAGATGAAGTAGACTCAGTTTTAATAGATGAGGCAAGAACGCCACTTATTATATCTGGTGGTCATATGGAATCTGCTAATTTATATATAGATGCAGATAAATTTGTAAAGAAATTAAAAGAAAATGATGGATATATATATGATGAGAAGAGTAAAGCTGTAACTTTGGATGATAAAGGTATAAAGTTAGGTGAAGAATACTTTAGAGTTAACAACTTATATGATGTAAATAATACAACTTTAGTTCATCATATTAATCAAGCTTTAAAAGCTAATTATGCTATGAAAAATGACTTTGATTATGTTGTAAAAGAAGGAAAAGTTATAATTGTAGACCAATTTACAGGAAGACTAATGCCAGGTAGAAGTTACTCAGATGGTCTTCATCAAGCAATAGAAGCTAAAGAAGGTGTTGAAATTGAACAAGAAACAAGAACTTTAGCTACAATTACATTCCAAAACTTATTTAGAATGTATAAAAAAATATCTGGTATGACAGGTACAGCTAAAACAGAAGAAGAAGAATTCAGAGAAATTTATAATATGTATGTTATAACAATTCCAACTAATAAACCTGTTATTAGAGAAGATTTTGGAGATTTAATTTTTGCGACTAAAAAAGGTAAATATAAAGCAATTGTTAATGAAATTAAAGAAAGACATGCTAAAGGTCAACCAGTACTTGTCGGTACTATAGCTGTTGAAACTAGTGAATTAATAAGTTCAATGTTAAAAAAAGAACATATTAAACATGAGGTTTTAAATGCAAAAAACCATGCACGCGAAGCGGAAATAATTGCAAATGCTGGTAAAAAAGGATCAGTAACAATTGCAACAAACATGGCTGGACGTGGAACAGATATTAAGATAGACGATGAAGTAAGACAACTTGGAGGGCTATGTGTTCTTGGAACAGAACGTCATGAATCAAGACGTATTGATAACCAATTAAGAGGACGTTCAGGTCGTCAAGGTGATCCAGGTGTATCTCAATTCTGTGTTTCATTTGAAGATGATTTAATGGTTAGATTTGGAACTGATAAAGCAAAAGGTATTTTAGCTCGTGCTGGATTTGATGAAGATGCTTCTATTAGAATTGGAATGTTATCAAAATCAATTGAATCAGCTCAAAAAAGAGTTGAAGGAAATAACTTCGATATAAGAAAAACTTTACTTCAATATGATGACGTTATAAATCAACAAAGAGAATATATTTATGAAAAAAGAAATGAAATCTTAGATTGTGATTCAATTCATGAAACAGTGTTAGAAACATTTAAAAATTTTATAACTGATTTAGTTAATAGTCATATTATGCCAGAAGGATATTTAACTGAAAATGATTTAAATGAAATTTTAGAGTTTACTAATGAACATTTATTAAAAAGAAAATTAGATTTGATTGATATCAAAGACAGAACTGAAGATGAATTAATTGAATACTTATATGAAAGAGTATTAAAAGAATATGATGAAAAACTAAGTGAAATTCCAGAAGAAGTTGCAAATGAATTTGAAAAAGCTATTTCTCTTAGAGTTATTGATACGCATTGGATGAATCATATTAATACAATGTCACATTTAAGAGAAGGAATCGGTCTTAGAAGTTATGCTCAAGAAAATCCTTTAAGAGCTTATACTAATGAAGGATTTGAGTTATATGATGAGTTATTAAATACAATTGATCAAGAAACAACTATGTTCCTATTAAAATCAGAAATAAGACAAAATATAGAAAGAAAACAAGTTGTAAAGGGAAAAGCTGTAACGGATAATAATAAAACAAAAAAAGCAACACCTAAAAGAGTTAACAAAATAGGTAGAAATGACCCATGTCCTTGTGGCAGCGGTAAAAAATACAAACAATGTTGTGGAAAATAAAATAAAAAAAGGATATAATAAACTTTAAAAGTGAATAATCAGATAATTGGAAATGAAAATAATATTTTGTTTTATAATGATGAAGAAGGAAAGGTAAAAATTGAGGTATTACTTGAAAATGAGGATGTATGGTTAACTCAAAAATCTTTAGCAAAATTATTTGATACAACAAGAAATAATATTACACTTCATATTGGAAATATTTATAAAGAAGATGAATTAGATGAAAATTCAACAAGTAAGGATTCCTTACTTGTTCAAACTGAAGGTAGAAGAAGCGTTAAACGAAATCTAAAAATATATAATTTGGATATGATTATTTCTATTGGTTTTAGAGTTAATTCTAAAAAAGCAATCAAGTTTAGAACTTGGGCAAATAAAATAATAAAAGATTATATGGTTCAAGGTTTTGCCTTAAATGATGAAAGATTTATGAAAGCGAGAAAATCAGATCAAGAATATTTTAAACGATTACTTGAAAAAATTAAATTAATACGTACAAGTGAAAGAATGTTTTATCAAAAAATTACTGATATTTTTGCAGAATGTTCTATTGACTATGACAAAAATAGTGATACAGCAACAGCTTTTTATAAAACAATTCAAAATAAATTTCACTTTGCTATTACAGGAAAGACAGCAGCAGAAATTATTTATGATAGAGTAAGTGCTAGTAAAGATAATATGGGACTTACTACCTGGGAAAATTCTCCAGATGGTAAAATCTTAAAATCTGATGTAATAATTGCCAAAAATTATTTAGGTGAAAAAGAAATTAAAAACTTGAATAATTTAGTAAACTTGTTTCTAGATATTGCAGAGAATAATGCAGAAAGAAATATAGCAATGCATATGGAAGATTGGAAGAATGAAGTAGAAAATGCCCTAAAAGTTTTCCATTACGATGTTTTGGACGGAAAAGGTAAAATATCTCATGAAATGGCAAAAGAAAGAGCATTTCAAGAATATGAAAAATATAAAGTAATTCAAGATAAAAATTTTGTTTCAGATTTTGATAAATTACTAATTGAAACTAAAAAAATAGAAGATAAATAATCGCACATTGTTTCTATCATATTTAAGGTTGGACAATCTTTAGAAATTCATTAATTTTTTATAAAGAAACATTGATGAATAGCCCAATTTATAAAAAATTTGACAAAATTCAAGATAAATGTTACCCTATAGTTACTTTTTGAAAGGGAGAGATTAATATGTTAAACAATCAATTAATAACTACAAATACTACGACAACAAAATCAATATTTAACATTGGTTGTTTTAGCATTCTTTAATAAATATATTATATAAAATAATATTAAGTTAAGAGTCTATTACAATCAATGTAATAGGCTTTTTAATTAAATTAAAAATCAAAAATATGATATAATATTATTAGAAAAACTAAAATATAGGATACGATTATTAATAATTTGTTTAATAGAGAGTTATCGGTTGGTGGAAGATAATAATAAACTTAATAATTACTACCTATTATGTTGCACTCGAAAGAGATTGCCCGTGATTAACGGTTATATAAATTAAGTAAACTTGAGGATGGTACCGTCTTATAGACTCCTATAACGGTATCATTCTTTTTGTTTTTAAAGGAGGAGATTTTAATGACAGAAACGGAAAGTGATACGAAATACTCCCAATTAAAAAGTAAATAATAAGAAAGAAGGCAAGAAAATGATAAATGAAAAAGCAGTTCTATTGTTAGAACAAATAATAAAAAATAATTATAAAAACGTAAAATTAGATAGTAAAGTATTTAATGAAGAAGAATTTTATTATGAATTTAAAATTGATAATAAAATAAGTGAAAATGATTTTGAATATTTAGAAAAAGAAATAAATGAATTAGATAATAATTGTTTTGTAAAATTACTTAGAATAAGTGGTGTTTATTATAATGGAGATTCTAATAATGAAATGATAGATAGAATTTCAGGAAGGGCATTTGAAAGCAAAGAAGAACTTGATAAGTTTTTAGAATTCTTAGAAGAACTAAAAGAAAGAGATCATAGAAAGATAGGAAAAGATTTAGATTTATTTTGCTTTTCTGATTATGTAGGAGCAGGATTACCATTATATACTCCAAGAGGAACTATTGTAAAAGATGAATTACAAAAAGAAATAGAAAGAGTATGTAGAAGATATGGATTCCAAAAAGTAAGTTGTCCATCTCTAGCAGATATTTCATTGTTTGAAACTTCAGGTCATGCCATGAAATTTAATGATGAACTATTCAGAGTAGAATCACCTAAAGGACATAAATATGTATTAAAGCCAGTACAATGTCCACATCATACTCAAATATATGCTTCTAAACTTCGTAGTTATAGAGATTTACCAATTAGATACATGGAATCAGATAAACAATATAGAGCAGAACTTCAAGGCGCAGTAGGAGGATTATCAAGAGTATATGCTATTACTGTGGAAGATGGTCATTCTTTCTGTACTCGTGAACAAGTAAAACAAGAAGTAATGAATATGTGTAATTTAATAAAAGATTTCTATTCCAATATGGGATTATATGATGTGTTCTGGGTATCATTATCGGTAAGAGATTATGAACATCCTGAAAAATATATTGGTAGTAAGGAAGATTGGGATATTTGTGAAAATATGCTTGCAGAAATTTGTGAAGAATTAGGATTAAATGCTAAAAGATGTGAAGGAGAAGCTGCTCTTTATGGACCTAAGATTGACTTCATGTTTAAAGATGAATTAGGAAGAGAAATACAAATACCAACAGTACAATTAGACTTTGCGATGCCTAAAAGATTTGGATTATCTTATGTAGATGAAAATGGAGAAAAACAAGTTCCAGTTATGGTACATAGAGCAGTACTTGGATCATATGAAAGATTTATAATGTTATTGCTTGAACAATTTAAGGGAGTACTTCCAATATGGTTATCTCCAGTACAAGTAAATATTATTCCAGTTAATGTAAAATATCATGATGAGTATTGTAAGAAAATCTATGATTTATTATTAAATGAAGATATAAGGGTAGAATATAATAATTCAAAAGAAAATATGAGTAAAAAAATTAGGCAAAGTAATGTTATGAAGAATCCAATTACACTTATCATAGGAGATAATGAAAGAGATAATAATTTAATTAGTTATCGTAAATATGGTAGTGAAGAAACTTACTCAATGTCCATTGATGAATTCGTAGAATTTATTAAGGAAGAAATAAGAAGAAGATGAACTATGTTTTATGTGTAAAAAATGATATAATGAATTTGGAGAACGAATGAAAATTGTGTGCAATCGTTGGTGAAAACATAGTACTTATAATACTACATGTACTATATATACCAAATCGTTCCAAATTTTGTAATATCTAAGAAAACGTATAATACTATGATTTGGTAAGAAGTACAAACAATGCTGTGGAAATAGCTTGTTTTATAAAAAATTAGGAGGGTGAAAATATGAAAATAGTTTTAGGCTCTACGAATGTTTCTAAACAAAGGTCAATTTTAATTGCAATGAGTGAATTAGGATTTGATGATATTTCTATTATCCCTGTTAATGTTAATTCTTTAGTAAGTTCTAAACCTATTAATGATGAAACTTTAATAGGTGCAAAAAATAGAAATCACGGTTTATATAATTATTGCATGGAAAATGATATTTCATTTGATTTACTAATTAGTATTGAAGGCGGATATGAGCAGATAGATAATACATATTTTATTGTTACTTATGCATCAATATTAGACCAAAATGGTAATGAATTTATAGGAAAATCAAGTGGCCTTCAAATTACTGAAAAAATGTTTAACTATGTTAAAGATGGAAACTCTTTGAATAAAGTTATTGAAAGTATTCTTGGTAATGATAGTAATAAAAAAGATAACGGAATAACTGGATACCTAACAAATGGACATTATAGAAGAGATATATTTGAATCCTCAGCAGTTATAAGCGCAATGGAAACCTTACTAAATTTTAAATCAAATTATAAAAAATTAGAGGGAAAAATATAATGCCGTAAAAAATTGAAGTACCATTCAATTTATTAATAGGTGTAGCTGTCTTATTTATAAAACAAAAAATTATGGGAAAGGTGATAAAATGAAAAAAGTTTTTTTATACTTATACCCGATAAAAGAATATACTCAAATGTTTTTATTTCATGATGATAAATTATATGATAAATGGAATATTAAAAGACCATTACCACTATTAAATGAATGTATTCAAAAGCGTTATAGAGATAATAATTATAAAATTGTTTTTGCATTATATCCAGATAAAGATATATTTGGAATTGATATTAAACCAGAAGATAAAATTATATATACAGACATTTCTTTTTCGGAGGCAAGTGCTATTGATGAAAATGGTAATATAAAAGAAAACTTTGAACCTAAATACCCGAATGAATTATTATTATTAAATCAATTAGGTGAAGTAGATAAATTAGTTATTGGTGGATATCATGCTAATGACTGTGTAAAAAGAACTGGTGAAACAGCTTTGAATATGGGAATAGATACTATAATTGATTTAGATATGACAGATTTTTTCTTTAGTTTGTATAAACAAAAAGAATATTTTAAAATTGAAGAATATGATCCAAAAAGGTATAAGAATTATGCTTTTCATCAAGCTCAGAAATATGGAGAAGATTTAATTGTTTTTAATAGAACATATTCTAGTTCGGTATATGGATTTAATGAGCAATCAAAAAAAAGAAGATAGTATTGAAAAGAATTAATTGTAGAAGATGAAGAAATATTAGAAATAAACTCAAAACTTTACAAATATAAAAAAAACATATCTAAAAAAGTGATACTGATAACCGTTAAAGTATTTTAAGTCTAATTAATAAAATGAATTTAATAAAAAAATGATATTAATTTTACTATGTTTATAACTATATATGTAATATATAGAAAATTTCATGAATAAAGCTGGAGGTTAATAAATGATGTATAAAAAAAGATACAAATCACCATTAGGTCCAATTGTCATAACAAGTGATGGAAAATATTTGACAGGATTATGGTTTGAAAAAACAAAGGATGATTATAAACATGATAAAAATCTAAAAGAAAAAGACTTAAATATTTTTGATGAAGTTACTAGATGGCTTGATATTTATTTTAGTGGGAAAAATCCTGAATTTATTCCCAAGTATAAAATTCAAAATTTGACACCATTTAGAAAATTGGTAATTGATTCTATGATTAAAATTCCATATGGTGAAACTATTACCTATAATGATATAGCTAAAACGATAGCTAGAAAAAAAGGAAAAAAGAAAATGTCAGCCCAAGCTGTAGGAGGTGCTGTTGGATGGAATCCTATATGTATAATTATTCCTTGTCATAGAGTTGTTGGAGCAAATGGAAATTTAACTGGCTATGGTGGTGGAATTCAAAATAAAATAGAATTACTGAAAATAGAAAAAAATAATATGGATGAATTTAGAATGCCAAAAAAGAAGATAAATAAATGATTATAAATACAGGTGTTAGAACGGATATCCCTGCTTTTTATTCTAAATGGTTTATAAATAGAATAAGACAAGGCTATGTAATGGTAAGAAATTCAT
>OJJV01001394.1_pt1 | contig 10505 bp, 27 predicted proteins | sample 1596391 | NCBI WGS metagenome assembly OJJV01 (sample SAMEA4350164, study PRJEB24818) | metagenome | biome: human; feature: gut; material: faeces | place: Denmark | collected 2013-09
TTCTAATTCATTGTTTAATTTTTTATTTACTCTTTTACGCTCTTCGTTTACTTCTTTTAAATATTTGATTTCTTCAGCATTTTTTTGTTTTTTGTTCATATTCCATACCTCTCATATTCTCTTTTACTTTGTAAAAAGCATTTTCTTACTTCTTCATCAAGTCTAAATTCTTTATTGTCCTTTTTTATAAAATAGTATAATTTTTGTCCTCTTGGCTTTCTTCTATATACTTGATATTCTATATTGTCTTTTAATCTTATATAATAACCCCAGTCGCCCGGATGTAAATTTGTTAATACATATTCTTCAAGTGTTATTTCTTCTTTATTCATTTGTTGCCCCTTTCATTAACTCATTTTTAAATAATTCTTTAGGTATCATAGAATAATCATTCATTAATTTATTAGCAGCATTTAGCATTTCATTTCTTGCTATTACATTTTCAACATCTACAGGCTTTAAAAATGGAATTTCTATCTTTATATTTTGCAAATTTAAACTATTTATTTTTTTCTGTACTTTTTCTCTTAATTCTATTGGTGGAATCCAATTAAAGCCAAAATAATTAAAGAAAACATCGTTTGTATGTGTTAGCCAAAAATATGTTAGCATTTCTCTAATTTTGCTAGGTGTACTATATGCTAATATGTAGTTTCTTTCTTTCTCGGTATAATTTTTTAATTTCTTCATTTCTACTGTTAATTCTAATAATTCTTTATATGAATATAGATTATTCATACTTGCCATACTTTTAGCAATAGCCTTATTTTTTATTTCTTCTATATCTGGAGAATGTATATTTATTAATTTATAATATAATTCTTCCGCTTCTTCATCGAAAAATTGGTTTAATATTTCTATATTACCTTTATAATGTCTAGCGACTGTTAATGAACTTATACTTTTTCCGTTGGAAATATCTATTCCAATAACTAAATGATCTTCCATATATCATAATTCCTTTCTAAATTTTTCTTCTAATTGTTCTACACTATAATCAGCTCTAAATTGGTTATAAGATTTCTTATCCATTTCTTTTAGTTCCTGCCATAATTTTGGATAATACTTATATAAAATTTTTAATTCTTTAAGATTTTTCAATGGACAGCACCAACAGCTTAATCTATCAAAATGTTCATACAGTCCATTCCAATAGAAACCTTTATCATAACAATATTTTAAGCAGTCCGCTTCTGTCATTTTCCAATTAACTAATGGATAGCACTTATCTTTTATTCTTTTTGGCTCATCGTAAGCAATTCCAATATATTCAACATAGCCCTCTTTTTCAAATTGCTTTAAATAATTATTTATTGTTTGTGTTTTTAAATTACTTGTACACCATCTACAAAGCATTGTTGCCCAACCATAGCCTCTTTTTCCTTTGTTTTTTCCTTTAGTTTTTTTATGTTCAAACATATAGTAATCAAAGCTATTTCTAGGCATCAAAGTAATTATTTCTTTTTCATAATTATGTACTATATAATTTTGTACTTGCTTTATGTGTTCCAACATATCTGGAAAATCTTTACCAGTATCAACAAATATAATTTTATCTATGGGCATATTTTCTTCTAACATTCTTAATAACATTGCTGTACTGTCTTTTCCACCACTAAAACTAACTATATGTTTCATTTCTTCCCCTTTCTAATATTTTCTACAGCATTAGTCCAACATTTCGTACAGCCTATACTTTCATAATTGCAAATATCTTCTTCTTTCTGTTTATCTATTTTTTCTGATCCAAACACATCTGACGGACACATATTTATTCCACCTTCGCAAAATATATTATGGCATCCCTCTTCTGTAGCATGTTCTACAATTATTTTCATTATTTCTTTATATGTTATATTTGTTTTAGGTTCTTCTGTAAATATTACTTTTTTCTTTCCGGACATATCATATATATTTGACACTTTATCCCCCTTTATATCTCTTCCTCATCATTTCTTTATTAAAACATCTTCCACAAATTCCGTATCCTATACCAACTTCATTATGTATTTCACAAGATGTATTGCTATCCCCTGCTTTAATTTTCCTTCCACAATGAGCACAATTTATTATTTCTTCCATATTGCCTGTATATATCTTGACATTCCATTCACTTGGCACACAATATTTTTCGTATTTATGTTTTTCATAATTCCATTTGTTTAATATTATTGATTTTTCTTTGTAATTAACACAATTTGCATTTCCATTAATATTGATTCTTATATTACATAAATCTTTATCATTTAACTTGTTTTCACATTTGCTGCATACCTCTTCCACATACTTTTTATCATTCATAAATAATCACTCCTATAAAAATTTTACTTTTTCTGGTTTTACTTCTGTTTTAGGTGGCTCTACTACTTCTTTTACCAACCCTAAATCAAATTTTGTAAAACATTCATTATATCCGTATAACATATCCTTATATAAAAACATATTATTATTTACTTGCTTTACAAATATGTATTCATGATTATTTTTGCTAATAATCTTTGGTATTCTCATGATTCTTTACCTTTCTATTATTTCTATCACATAATCTTTTTATCATTTTAAATTTTCCTCCTTAATTTCTACTACTTGATAATTACTACCAAATTTTTCATTAGTATAATCGCATAATTCCTGTGCTTTTTTCTTTGTTTTATATGTAAATAATTTTAATCCTTTGTTTATATCTGATCCATTAAATATAAATGGTTGTAATGGATATGTTTGCCTGTATATCCTTTTTCTTCCTAGACTTTTTAAATAATATAAAGCATTATCCCCACTTTGCCCTAAACTTTTTCCATCTGACCTAAATACTTCTTTGCTTTTTTCTACACATATATACATTTTATTTTTTCTCCCTATGGTACTTAAATACATTTTCAATTTTTCTTAATTGCTTTTTTAGTGAAAAACTATGTATTATTTTATAGTCCTTAAATATTGCAGCATATTCTGTTTCAAAAGCTATTTCCGGTTTGTTTTGTAATAATTTGTCTATTGGTTCTTTTTTAGTTTCCGTTCTTTCTAAATTAGCAATTAATATATTTTTATTATCATAAATTATTATTTTACTCATTTTTACCATTCCTAACTTATAAAAATACTTGTTTGTCCGTTGGCTAAAATTCCTTCTAATCTATCTAAGCTTATTTTGTGATATTCTGGATCTATTTCTATTCCTATATATTGTCTATTTAATTCCTTTGCTGCTACACAGGTTGTCCCGCTTCCAGAAAAGCAGTCTAATACAATATCCCCTTCATTACTAGAATTGATAACTAAATTTTTGATTATCTTTAATGGTTTAATTGTAGGATGACTAAATTTATCTTTATCATTCTTATTAATGCTTGTAACATAATATTTTCTTTTAGTTTCATAATCTCCGTTTAGTTGTACTCCGCTTTCTCTTGCAAAAATACAATATTCTGTATCATTCGCATAGGTATTATTCATTGTTGGTAGAGGATTCGTTTTATGCCATGTTAATATTTCTATGTTACAATTTTTATCTAAATAATGTTTTAATAATGGTTCCACTTGATGTTTACTACACCAAATATAAATATTAATTTTCTTCATAACTCTATCTAGTTCATCTAATAACGAATAATCTATACCAGAACTAATATGTTTTATTTCTACTCTATTTTTTATTTTTCTTTCATTTAATCCATTTGTATTTGTTGCCACTTTGTAGTATTCATTATGATATTTTCTTCTTTTAGTTCCAAAACATCCTGCCCCACCACCAGTTGTATATTCATAAGGTGGATCTATAATTATTAAATCTATACTTTTATCTGGTATTTCTTTAATTATTTTATAGCTGTCGCCTAATGTTATTTTATTTAATAAGTCATTAAATGAATTACCGGTGTGTGTGTGTGTGTAGAGTATCAAGGCTTTCAGCATTTCTATTTTCTTCGTCGTTCATCTTTCAATTCATCCCTTCTTGTAACCTCTGTTCCTAAAGGTCTTTTTATAAACTTTTCGCAAGCTTCCTGTTGTGAATTTTCTATTTTATTACAAAAAGGATATTTCCCACAATTAATACATTTCATATATTTATTCCCCTAGTATTCTTCAATTTTTATATATATTTTAGGTGTTTCTGCATATTTCTTTTCTACTTCTAATTTTGTTACTTGTGTATCGTCTTTAAATGCAAATTTATTCATTGCATCAAGTACAATTTTTATAATATTATCTATATCCGGTTTCTTTACCGGACTAATGTTATCTTTTAACATTTCCGCTTCTTTCTTTTTACTTGTACTTTTAGGTATATCAAAATATGCTATTATACTTACTTTTACCCTATTTTCTAATGGCTTAAAATAAGGATATTCCCTAATAAACCATTGTCTTAATGAATACTCATATAATTTAGTATTTGTAGGTGTATATGCTCTACCTGTTCTTGTATTCATTCTAGGTCTTGCTTTTCCTACAATACTACCTATCATTTCAAATTCATACATCATTTGTTCCACCTCTATTTTTCTGGCATTTCATAAATAGGTATTGCACTATTTCCTATTGGTAAAATTTCAAAACTAGCATCGTCTATTATTAAATCTATCCCATTTATTCTTTCAAAATATGCCTTTGCTGCTTCTGTTGTTTCTTGATCGACTTTAACTTTTGGCTTTAATAAAAATTTCTGACTATTGACTTTTTTTATTATTTCTTTCAACACTTCTGCTGCTCTTTCTTCTTTTTCATATTCTGCTATTGGATATTGATTATCACTAATTGTTTCTATCAATATTGCAAATTTACCATTATTATTTTCTAACGGATCTCCTATTCCGATAGCTTCTATATTTTCATAATTAAAAATCATTTTTTTATCTTGGCTTACTATTATCATTTTCTTTTTCCTCCTATTTTTCTGGTAAATAATAAACTTTTGGCACATTATAAAACTTAGGTTGTCCTTTTTCTTTTCCTTCCACTCTAGCAACTGTTTTATAAGCATTTATTATTTCTGCCAATATTTCTTTTGCCCTATCGAATGAATCATAACTTGCAATTACATCCCAGTCATCATCTGCATAATTGATCTCTATGTCGTATTGATTTTCGCTAGGTTCTATTTTTATAAAATTAATTCTTTCAAAATTAATTACTAAATCATTTTCTTGTCCAATTATTAACATTTATTACACCTCTTTATTATTTATTAGCTTCATAGAAAGCTTTTGCAAAGCCATCTGGTGTCATACTACGCCTTACTGTCCTTTTATCATATCCTGTTTTTTCGCAATAGCCTTCTGGAATTTTCTTTAATTCTTCATAATCTTTATTATATTTTGTAAAATTTCCTCTAACATTTTCCATCTTTGGAACTATATTTTTATTTAATTCTTTAAATTCTCCGCCATAAAGCTGTTTTTTTAGTATATGGATCTCCGTACTCGTATGGTTGGAATACTAATGCTGGCTTTCCTAAAAATCTTTTTAAATATCCACTATATGGATTTTCTAATGCCCAAAATTTTAAACCTTGCCCTACTCTAAAATTATTATATAAACAATTATGTATTATTTTTAAACAAGCATTTACAATTTCCATACCCGCTTTTAAATCTCTGGGCTGTTTTGCTGTTTTATCATTTCTAGCAATAGAAAACATTGTACAAGGTGGTGCTGCCAATATTCCATAAACATTAGCATATTTAATTGCCATATCATTTACATTGTAATTTTGCTTATTAAAAACCATATAATCATCACTAAAGACAACATCAGTAACACTATAATCTGGTAATGTTAATACTCTTACATCATAGCCGTTTTTTTTATAATATTTGCTCCAACTGCCTGTGCCACCGCATAAATCTAAAATTATTTTATTGTTCATTATTTCTCCCCTCTTCAAATATTTTAATAGCTGCTCTTAGGCATTTATTGTGTAACGCCAATTCAATATCTCCCTTTTTAGTAACTAAATGTGTAAATTTAATTGTTCCGCCTGCCATTTCTTGCTTTTTGCTAAGTATTTTTATTTCTTCTCCGCAATAATCGCATTTATAATAATCATAGTCTTTTTCATTTTTATAATTTACTAAATGGTTGCCATCTGGTTTAGGTTTCATTTTTGTATATACTGGCACTTGTTTTCTACTAGATAATTCAAATAAATTACTCATCTATACCTCTTCCCGTTTTCAAATTCTTCCTGCAAGCACGCCATGAAATAATTAACAAAATCCTCTAGTGTATAATTTTCATTTTTAGTAATGTATTTTTCGGTTTTTAATAATTTCAGCCATAGTGTTTTTTCTTGCAAATCGTTTAAATAAATCTTATAAGGACTTAGTTTTATTTCTTTTATTGCCCATATTAGTATTTTTTCTCTTAAAGCTTGTTCTTGTGGCATCCATTCAAAAACACTTGGATCAGAAGAATATAAATTTAATCTTTCTAAATCCCTTATAAAACTATCTTTAAAATGTCTATTTTCTGGATCAATTCCAATTTCTGAGCCGTCCCCATCTTTATATATATAATTTAATAATAAGTTTAGTTTAGTTTGGTTATTTAGTTTAGTTATAATGTGTTCGGCTGCTTGTTCTTGCGATTGTGCGTTCGGTCTTGCGTTCGGTTGTTCATCCACTTGTTCAAAATACAATTTTATAATTGAATATGTGGAAGCTTCGTTTTGATTTATTCCGCTTCTTATATAAAATATAGTTATTAGTTATCAATTCATTTCTTGCCCTTTGTAAAGTAGAAATACTTAGATTCTTAATTTTGCTCATTAGAATAGTATTTGTTACCTTAAACTCTTCTAGCCAACCTGTATTACTAGCTATTCTCAATAAAACTAAATATATTGCAATAGCATTTGAAGAGATAGGCTTGTAGTCTAATGTAGAATAAAATTCAGCGAGCTGTTTTTCTGTATCAATTATCCTTTTCTTATTCACACTTTTTGTTTCCACTCCTTCCTTTGTTAAATTCGACAAAATTTCTTATTCCTTAATAAACAAATTTATTTTGGAGTGTTTGTATTTTTATTACAAAGTAATATTTTAGGTTCTTGCATATCTAAATTAGACGGATTATAAAGCCTTTCTCTAACCGCTTCTATCAACAAAAATAGCAAAGCAGTATTATTAATCGAATATGTTACATTAAAATATTGTTTTAAATCTATTGTTGCATAAGCATAACGCATTGCTCTTTCTGCTTTTGATGCAGTTGTTCTATGCTTTCTTGCTACCATATAGTATAATTCCATCATCTTTAATTCTGGTCTATTATTAAAATCTATATCTAAAGTAATATAGATAGCTGTTACCCAGTATTTAAAGCCTAAATGGTGTACTTTAATTTCCATATCTTTTAATATCTGTTTTGCTATTGTTTCTATTCTTATTTTTATATCTATTTCCGTTCTATCTACTAATTTGCTGTTTTCCATTTGTCTATTCCCCCTTATAAATAATTTAAAGGCATCTTTTGTACTATTATTTCCCTGTACTTCCAAAACCTCCTGTGCGTTCTCCTTCTGCTGTATCATCATCTGTTTTAGCGTACTTTACAAATATACCTTGTCCTAGCTTTTCTCCTGCTAATAATGTTACATCCTCTTCTAACATATTGTAGAATACGAAAGCCATCTCGCCTTCATTATCTGGATTATTATAATAATCACTATCCACAACTCCTACACCATTTAATATTATCAAGCCTTTTTTCTTAGGGTTGCTGCTTCTATTAAATAGTAATAATACCTCATCTTCTGGAAATTGTGCTTTAATTCCTGTTGGAATCATTGTTATTTCGTGAGATTTACATGTTATATTCTTAGGATTAAAAAAATCATATCCTGCACTATTTTTAGTGCTTCTTTCTGGTAATTTGTTACATTCTTCACTTTTTTTATTTACAAATTCAAATTTTCTCATTTTCTTTTTCCTCCATATCAAATTTTTCTATTATATTTAATAATTTTTCTAGCTCTGGATTTCTCCATCCATAACTAACATACACATGGGCTTTTTCACTATAATTGTAATTGTTTTCTTGTAAATGTTTTTCTGCACTCTTTAAAGTTAAAAAAGCACCTTGTTTTTCTCCTCTATCTATAATTTGATAAACAACAGGCTTACTTGTTCCTCTTCTATCCTGTGTTTTTAAATCATGTGCTAGATTTTTTAAAAATTCTATATCTTCTTCATTTAAAATTTCTTTTAAACACATTAATATATTCCCCCTATTTAATTTTTTTGTTTACTATGCTATAATCATTTCGAAAGGCGGTGTTTATTATGTCAAAAAGAGATTTAAGTAAAATAGCCATTGACGATAGCAACTCAACATTTGATGTAGATTTTATAAAGAATAATACTAATTTTAGTAGTCCTACAGAATTTTGCCATGCTCTAGGTATGTTTACATTAGAAGATTTACAAAATCTTAATTACATACCTAATATAGATTCGCTTATTGCAAAACATACTAAATTTAAAACACTTGAAGAATTTTTAATAGCAAGGCTACCAAAATATTTACAAGATGTTATGTAGAATTATTTTTATAATATCTCGATAGAACATGGGTTTTTATTTATGTTCTATTTTTCTTGACTTTTTGCACTTTATTTGCTAAAATAAACAAAGAAAGAGTGCTTAAACAATTCTTTTTAAAAACTATCTATTGCTTTGGTCGGTTGTAGGTAGTTTTATTATTTTATCTTTTTTCCAATTTTCTTTTTTATAAAAGGAATCTATTTCATCAACAAGCAATTCATATCTTGTATCCGTGCATAATTCTGATATTTTTCTTCTTTTAACTGATGGATCGCCATAATCGTTTGATTCGTTTAAATTTCTAATTCTTAATAAAATATCAGCTAAACTAAATTTAATGTCTTTAATTTCTCTATCTTTTGCTGCTACAGTTTCTTCTAATTGCTTTATTCTTTGTCCTTCATCCGTGTGTTTTCCTATCATCTTACTTTCCCTCCTAACTTTTTTAAATTTTCTTTCATAATTTTTAATGTATGTTTCATTTTATCTAGTCTTTCATAATCAACTTGTAAGTAACTACATTCTTCTAATAATTGTTCGTAATATTCCATCTACTTGTCCTCCACTAACAATATTTTTATAATTTGACCTTCATATATTGTTGCAGAAGTCATGTTGTTTAATTTTTCAACTTCATATATGTATTCTCTTGGATCTTGATTTTCTAATTTGTACTTTTCTGCAATTTTCCATAATGTATCGCCTTTACAAACAACATATTCACTTTCCTTTGTTTCTACCGCTTCGTTACTTGCTAAAACGCTATTTATTACCATAAATCCTAGTACAAATATAAATACTATTGTTAATATTGATTTAACAAACTTTTTCTTGTTTACAACCTTTAATTTCATTAGTAATCCCCCTTTTTTCTCTTTTTGCTGTACCATTGTCTTATTGCACTACCTAAAGCAACTTTTTCTTTTCCAAAATCTTCACTAGGAAAATCCTGCAAATTATAAATGCTTAATGCTGTTGGTACACTACAATTTCTTAACTTTGCAAATTCCGATGGAGAATAAAAAACATTATCTTTTAATTCCATTATTTGCCCTCCTTTTATTTTAGTGTTCTGCCGCATTTTTTTATTTTTTTCATTCTTTCTCCTTTCTTACGTAGTACGTAATTTAAGGTTAAAAAAATATGTCTAGTATCTCCTCATGTGTCAGTTTTAATATTTTACATAGGTCCTTTATATCTGTTAATGTAAGTTCGACTTCGCAACTAAACCTTCTGTAAATATATGCCTCTGTCTTTTCCCACATTTCAGCTAATTTCTTTTTGGAAATACGTTTAAATTTTAAATAACCTTCAAGTTTTGCTATTACTTCTTCATTATTCTTTTCCAAAATTTCTCCTCCTTCCTCTTACGTGTTACGTAATTACGTTATACGTAATATATATTATATTTTAAAATATGTCAATACTTTTTACGAAATTTTTTTATTTTTTTTGTAATAAATCTTGCGTAATGCGAAAAAATATAGTAAAATAAAGGCACGAAAGGAGAAGTAAAATGGATGAATTATTTTCAATTAGATTAACAGAACTTATAAAAAGTGGTAGCCATACTTTAGATGATATTGCAGAGGTAACAGGAAAAAAAGCTGCTACTATTTCTAGGTACGCATCTGGAGAAATTAAAGGCGTTAAACGTAGTACAATAATGTCAATAGCAAATTTTTTTGGTGTTTCTCCTGCATGGCTAGCCGGATTAAGTAATGAAAAATATAATACAAAAACTACTAGAATACCTATTTTAAGTAAAATAGATATTTCAAATATATTAGCACAAGAAAACATTATAGATTATATTAGTATAAAAATTAATAATAATTGGTCTGACCTTGAAAATTGTTTTGCTATCGCTTCCCCAGATGATGACATGTTGCCAGTTTTAGGCGAAGGCGACTTAGCAATAATTCATATTCAGAATAAAATAGATAATAAAAATACAGC
>OJJV01001402.1_pt1 | contig 10467 bp, 7 predicted proteins | sample 1596391 | NCBI WGS metagenome assembly OJJV01 (sample SAMEA4350164, study PRJEB24818) | metagenome | biome: human; feature: gut; material: faeces | place: Denmark | collected 2013-09
TTGTCTTTGTTCATTATTTTTTTTGATTTTTTCTTTTATGCTAGCTTTTAATTCTGCTACTGTATCAAATTCACTTACATCTTTTGCGAATTCGTCATCTAATTCTGGTAATTCTTTTCTTTTTATTTCATGTAATTTTACTTTGAACATTGCTTCTTTTCCAGCTAAGTCTTTAGAAAAATATTCTTTTTTATTCATATCTTAATGCATCGATCGGGTTCATCTTTGCGGCACGGTTCGCCGGATAGTAACCGAAGAAGATACCAAACGCTGTAGAAAACAGTAATACCGCAACCACATTCTGTACCGTGACAGTACCCGGATAGCCGATCGCATTCGTGATCACATGACCAAGCAGCATACCAAAGCCCAGTCCCAAAAGTCCGCCGATCACACAAAGCACGATCGCTTCGGTGATAAACTGCAAACGGATACTTCCGTTTGTTGCCCCGAGTGCCTTTCTTGTACCGATCTCTCTGGTTCGCTCTGTGATGGAAACGATCATGATATTCATAACACCGATACCACCGACTAAAAGTGAAATCGCACCGATACCGCCCATAACCAGCTTGATCATGCCGATTTCCTGATTTAACATCTGCGCCTGCTCCTGCATTGTGATCTTTTCAATGTAAAAGTTCTCATTTTTCGCGTAGTAAGTATCATTCAGATAATCCGCAATTTCCTGAGACAGCTGGATCGAATCGATCCCGTCCTTTCCGTTGAGATCAAAGTAACTTAACTCCGTTGCGTTCGACACAACACGATGTACGACCTTGAGCGGCACATAGAGTGTTGTAGACATATCATAAGCAGAGGATGTCATCTGCTGACTGTCGTAAGATTTGTATACTCCGACGATCGTAAAGGTATAATACTGATTGTTTACTAAAACATCCACTTCTTTTCCAACCGCCGCGTCCGGATTTCCGTTAAACAGATTATCTACAAATTTATCCGAAACCAGTGCAACATTTGATCCATCCTGCTGTTCGCTTGGAAGGATCTCCCTTCCGGCAAGGATATCTCCATCTTCCCAGAAAAATGAGGCGGAGTTTGCTCCCTGTACCGTAACATTTGCGTAGGATTTTCCATCTTTGACCACGCCGTCTCCCAGATTTGCGGTCAAAGACACATCCTTGATCCGGTCTTTGTAGCGGTCACAGACATCACGGATCATATCCTGTGAGATCAGATCCGATGACTTTGTATCCACATTATTATCCCAGTTCTTCTGGGATACATAAAATTCCATTTTATTTGCGCCGATGCTGTTCATCTGATTGGAAATGTACTGCGATACCCCGTTTCCTGCCATTGTGATCGCGATGATCGCGGCAATACCGATCATGATACCGAGCATCGTCAGAAAAGAACGCAGTTTATTTGCCTTGATCCCTGCCAAAGCCGCTCCGATATTCTCAAACAGCATATGCGCTTCCCTCTCTTTCTCCGATGATCGTACCGTCTTTTAATGTGATGATACGCTGTGTTTCCTCCGCCAGTTCGTTGGAGTGTGTGATCAGTACGATCGTGATCCCTTTTTCTTTATGTAACTTATGAAACAGATCCATGACCATATGTCCGGTCTTGGAATCCAGCGCTCCGGTCGGCTCATCCGCCAGAATGATTGCAGGATCATTGATCATCGCGCGGGCGATCGCCACACGCTGTTTCTGTCCGCCGGAGAGCTGGGTCGGTTTGAAACTCATACGGTCGCCGAGCCCCACCCGCTCGAGGGCAATCGCTGCCCGCTCTCTTCTCTCTTTTTTCGGCACGCCCGCGTACGTCAACGGCAGGCATACATTTTCCATTGCGCTCTGTCTTGCAAGGAGTTGGAAGTTCTGGAATACAAAGCCGATTTTCTGCAGGCGGATGTCCGGCATCTGATTGTCACTGCAGTTGGTGATATCCTGTCCGTAGAGGATCAGCCGTCCGCTCGTCGCCTGGTCGAGACAGCCGACAATATTCATAAGTGTTGTTTTTCCGGAACCGGAAGGACCCATGATCGCAACGTACTCGCCTTCTTCCATGGAGAAGTTGATGTTTTTCAGAACCGGAACCGGGATTTTGCCCTGCATATATTCTTTACAGATATTCTCTAATTCCAGAATCACGGCTGCACCTCCCCGTCATCTGCTGATCCGGCTTCCTGTGTTTCTGCCGGTTCTGCCTCACCATTGTCGGCGCCGCCGATCACGTTCGTTGTATCTTCCTCACCGCTGTACTCTGCGCCGTCCATGGTATTGTCGACCATGCCGTTTTCATCCTGCGTCATACCATCGTCGACCATTCCATCGTCGTTGTCAAGCATACCGTCATCCTCCATTCCGTCATCCTCGCCGCCGGCCGGATTGCTCTGTCCCAGCGAACCATCGGTACTAACAACGGTCTTCATGCCCTCTTCCAGTCCATCCTCCGGGAAGGTGATGGCATCCTCCTCTTTGAGACCATCAGTGATCTGATATTCCATCATATTTTCATCGTGTGTTCCCAGCGTTACGCTTCGTTTTTCCAGTTTGCCGTTTCCATCATCGGCCCAAACGTAAGGGTTGCTGTCGACATCGTTGATAAAGTAATCGGACAGCCAGATTCCTGTTTTGACTTCCTGCTGGCCGATATCCGGCTCTACGTAAACGTGCTGGCCGAGCATCAGGCCGTTCGTTCCGTCGAGCTGCACATAAAACGGATAGTTGCTTGACTGCGTCATACTGTCTCCTGAACTGCTGTAAACGTTATTGCTTCCTGTCCGTGCATTTTCCCGATCAATCTTTGTCACGGTTCCAGTCCAGGTCTGATTCTCATCTACACGAGAATGCACGATCACCTGGCTTCCTTCGGTAATCGAACCGTCGCTCATATTCTGTTCATTGATCTGGCCTTTTACACGGAAATCTCCCGTTGCAAGAACGGTCAGGAAGGAATTGTCGGAGTTGTCACTGGAGTAAGCGCCGGCGCTGCTGTCACCGTTGTTGATTGATTTTACAACACCGGCGATTTCGCTGATCACGGTCGCATTGGTGATGTTATCGTTTAATTTATCAATCTCCGCCTGTTTTGATTTTCCTTCATATTCTTTTTTCTTTAAATCCAGCTCCGCTTCCTGAATTTCCAGTGTGATGCTTGCCTGCTGGTCTTTTGATGCCTGCTTTTTGTCTTTGTAAAGCTGGTCGATATTGGTATTCATACTTGAAAGTTCATTGTTTATGCGTTCCAGATCCAGCTGCGCCTGCTCGAGGTCACTCTGGAATTTCTCGGTATCGTAGGAGAACAGCGGTGTTCCGACCTGAACCTCCTGACCGACTTCCACATAAACTTCCTTTACCGTTTTCTCGCTGTTTTTCTCTACCTTCCAGGTATTTTCCGACTCCACAACACCGGCATAGCGGTTTTCCATTCCATTTCCGGTTCCCAGATTGGTCAGGGCTTTTACAGTATTGACATAGACGACGTTATCGTCCTCTTTTGTACTGTTTCCAAGGAAATGCCATGTCACTCCCCCTCCGGCTGCCGCCAGCACTGCGACTGCGCACACAATCGCGATTATTTTTTTCTTCATATGCTTCCTCCCACTTTTCTATTTTACAAATTAATTTTCTGCTTTCCCAAGTTAGTTCTATCGTATCACATTTTGTTTTTTGTTTTCTTACTTTTTCCTTACTCTTTTTTTAGCAAATACTGGCTTTTTCTGAAAATAGATTTTTGTTTTTGTCATTAAAAACCTGCCTCCGTGTTTATGACGGAAAGCAGGTTTTCTTTCGAATCTGTTAGATTTTATTTTTTATGCTACAAGTTTCATCTCCCGCAGAATGCGGTATACGAGATAACAGATCAGCGCTGCACAGACCAGTTTGAACAGAAGCGGAACGACGGCGAACACGATTTTAAATCCAAGCCAGATCACGCCGATCGGGAGAAGAATAGTGGCGCATGCGCCGAGGACTTTTCCTCCAAATTTCAGCAGAAGTCCGACGATCCCAAATAGAATTCCAATTCCGCAGAGCAGACCAAAACAGGTTGCCAGCATGACTAATGTAACTAACATAGTGATTCCTCCTTGTCTTTTTCTCTATGTGTTCCACTTGCTGTGGATGTTTCCGTATCTTTCTTACAAACCATATTGTAGCACTTTTTTCCAGCAAAACAACGGGGAAGACGGGGAAGAATTTCTTAAGTTTTTCTTTACACCGATCGAGTGAAACCTAAAAAAGGACAGACAACGCTGCACTTCTGCAAAATTGTCTGTCCTGTAAATTACAAAATTTTCTTTACTCTTCTGTTGTCTCTTCTTCTGCCTGCGGCTCAACCTCAAGACCAAGCTCTTCCAGCTGTGCTGCGTCAACCGGTGACGGAGCCTCGGTCATCAGACAGGAAGCATCTTTTACTTTCGGGAATGCGATGACGTCGCGGATGCTGTCCTCTTTTGCCATCAGCATAACGAGACGATCCAGTCCGTAAGCCAGTCCGGCGTGAGGCGGAACTCCGTATTTGAATGCATCCAGAAGGAATCCGAAACGCTCATGTGCCTGTGCTTTTGTGAAGCCAAGCATCTCAAACATCTTCTCCTGCACATCGTTCTGGTGGATACGAACACTTCCTCCGCCGATCTCGGTACCGTTCAGGACGATATCGTAAGCTTTTGCACGAACTGCGCCCGGATCGGTGTCCAGAAGCGGCAGATCCTCGTCCATCGGCATGGTGAACGGGTGATGCATTGCGGTGAAACGGTTCTCTTCATCGGACCACTCCAGAAGCGGGAACTCGGTAATCCATACGAAACGGTACTCGTTCTTGTCGAGCAGTCCCATCTGCTCTGCCAGTTCCAGACGAAGTGCGCCAAGAACGTTCCAAACAATCTTGTTGCGGTCTGCTGCGAAGAGAAGAAGGTCTCCAGCCTGTCCGTCCATGGCTTTGATGAGGGCTTCCATCTGCTCCTCTGTCATAAATTTGGAGAAGGAAGATTTCCAGCTTCCATCCTCATGGATTGCAATGTATGCAAGACCTTTTGCACCGTAACCTTTCGCAAACTCAACGAGCTTGTCGATTTTCTTTCTCGGCATTGCGCCCTGTCCCTTTGCGTTAATACCGCGGACAGAACCGCCGTTTTCAAGTGCGCCCTTAAATACAACGAACTCGGTATCTTTTACGGTCTCGGAAACATCAACCAGTTCCATACCGAAACGCAGGTCCGGTTTGTCGGAACCGAAACGGTTCATAGCCTCTTTCCAGGTCATTCTCTGGATCGGGAGCTGTACCTCAACGCCGAGCACCTCTTTGAACAGGTGTGCCAGCAGTCTCTCATTGACATCGATAACATCATCTACATCAACGAAAGCAAGCTCCATATCGATCTGGGTGAACTCCGGCTGACGGTCGGCACGCAGGTCCTCGTCACGGAAACATTTTACGATCTGGATATAACGGTCATAGCCGGAGCACATCAGAAGCTGTTTGAACAGCTGCGGAGACTGCGGCAGTGCGTAGAAGCTGCCTGGATGAACACGGCTCGGTACCAGGTAATCTCTGGCGCCTTCCGGTGTGGATTTCGTCAGCATCGGGGTTTCGATCTCAAGGAAGCCTTCTTTGGACATGAACTCACGGGTGAGCATTGCCACTTTGCTTCTCATGATCAGGTTTCTCTGGATGTCCGGGCGGCGCAGATCCAGGTAACGGTATTTCAGACGGAGCTCTTCTCTCGTCTTGGAATCCTCCTCGATCGGGAACGGCGGGGTTTCTGCCTCGGAAAGAATGCGTAAGGACTCAGCCTTTACTTCGAGCTCTCCTGTTGCCAGATTTTCATTGACAGCACCGGAGCGGGCCATAACTTCACCTTCTACGGCGATGACGAACTCGCTGCGCAGTTTTGCTGCTTTCTCAAAACCTTCCTCACTGATCGGGCCGTTCTCAAAGATAATCTGCATAATACCGCTTCTGTCACGCAGATCGACGAAAATAATTCCGCCTTTATTACGGCTCTTCTGTACCCAGCCCATCAGGGTTACTTTTTTTCCGATATCTGCTTTTGTGACTTCCGCACAGCGGCAGGTTCTCTTCAGGCCTTTCATGGATTCAGCCATTTTCTTGTTCCTCCTATTTGGAACTGCGGACACAAAGAATCTGCATCCGCAGCACATCGTTTTTTCATGCGATTACTATTATTGGATATTCCTTACATTTTGTCAACAAAAAATTCTTCGATCTCAGTGTAGCCCTCGCTGGCAAGCTGCTCTTTCTGGAATTTCTTGTTCTTCTTCATCACGGCGATGTTGATGGCCGTGCCTTCACTTCTCTCTTTTGTCGCCTGCTGAATGATCTTCTGCATTCCCTCTGCCGGCATGTTTTTCTCGATCAGGTACGCTTTTTTCTTCTGTGCGCCCGGGATCTGGTAATCTCTCTCAAGCAGAAGCATAACGATACGCTCAAATCCGATGGAGAATCCGCATGCGCAGGTCTGGTTTCCGGTGAATTTTCCGATCATTTCATCGTAGCGTCCGCCGCCTCCGACAGATCCGCCGTACTCATCCATAGCGATCTCGAAGATCGGTCCGGTGTAGTAGGACATTCCGCGCACCAGAGTCGGATCGAAAGCGATCTTGAATTCTGCGGTCTTCACGGCATTGACACTGTCGATGATGGTCTTCAGGCCGTCTGCGTACTCTTTGTCAAGGAATCCCTCGAGTTTCTCACGGCAGTACTCTACGCCTGCGGTATCCGGGGTGATCTCCTCGAACATTTTCAGGTATTTCTCTACGGACTCTTTTGCAAAGCCGGCTTCCTCGAGCTCTTTGGCAACACCCTCAAAACCGATTTTATCCATCTTATCGAGGATAATAAATACGGTGTCATAGGACTCCTCCGGGAATCCGCTGTAGGCTGCCATTGCTTTTAAGATGCGGCGGTCATTGATACGGATCGTAAAGTTCTTGAAGTCCAGTTTTCCAAGCAGTGTGGTGGTAGCAAGGATCAGCTCAATCTCTGCGAGGTTGGTCGGCTCGCCGAGGATATCGATATCGCACTGCATGAACTGGCGGTATCTTCCTCTCTGCGGACGGTCTGCACGCCATACATTTCCCATCTGAAGTGCTTTGAACGGGGACGGAAGCTCGTTTGCGTTGTTGGAATAGTAACGGCAGAGCGGAACGGTCAGGTCATAACGCAGGCCGCTGTCTACGAGATCGTTTTCTTTCTCAGCGGTCTCGAGTTTCAGCTTCTCTCCTCTTTTTAAGATCTTGAAAATCAGTTTCTCATTCTCGCCGCCCTGTTTGCTGTTCAGGTTTTCGATGTGCTCCACGCATGGGGTCTCCATGGAGGTAAAGCCGAAGGTTCCGTAAGTTTCCTTGATCAGACGGATCACGTAGTCACGGATTGCCATTTCTTTCGGTAAAATATCTTTCATTCCGGTAACCGGTTTCTTCTTTAATGCCATTTTCTGTTTTCTCCTTTATGATTTCCTGGATCAATTCATCAACATCAGAAAGCTCGATTGCTTTCCGGCTGCCGCTGTGGATCACTCTCTGAAATGCCAGGAACATTTTCAGATCGAAATTTTTGACTTCTTCTGTCATAAGCTCCATCGCCTGTTCCCGCGGAAACGCACTCCGGTACGGGCGGTCGGAGGTCAGCGCGCAGTACACATCACAGATGCGTAAGATACGCGCCCCAAACGGAATCTTTTCTCCCGCCAGATTGGCCGGATACCCGGTTCCGTCATAATTTTCATGGTGATACAGAATACTCTCCAGCACAAAATCGGAGTAGCCGCGTCCCTGCAGGAGTTCATAGCCCAGTGTGGAATGGGTCCGCACAAAGCGCATCTCCTCGACGACGAGCGTATCCTGTTCTTCTACGTAATTCTCCAGTACAATCTTTCCGATATCGTGGAGAACGCCCGCTTTTGCAAGCTCATAGCAGATTTCTTTCTCATACCCCAGTTCCCGCGCAAGATCGTAAGCTAAATTGCTCACTTCCATGCCATGGATGAGCTGCTCGGTCAGGGTATAGCGCAGCATGTGAAGCTGCTGACTGGAATTTTCTTTCATTTTGGCAGATACTTCTCCATTCCGATACGCTTTCTCTCGATCATTTCATCGATACGCTCCACGTAGTTTTTCAGATCCTTCACGTTCTCCACCCGCTCAATGCGCTCTCCGTGTTCAAACACGAATTTCGTGGACGCTCCGGCTCCCGCGGCCAGAATGGACTGTTTTTCCTCCATAATGAGGATGTTGTAGATGCCTGCTTTTCCTTCGCGGGAGTAGCCGACATTCTCAAAGTTACCCGCCATATTTTTCTGGCGGTACATGTAATACGGTCCCATCTCCATGCGGTGTGCGCTGTCCATCGTCATTTTCATGATCTCGGCAGAGTTTTCAAACGAGATCTCCTGATATTTGTCTTTGAACAGGTTGAGTCTCGTTGCACGCTTTAACGCAAGGGAATGGACGGTCAGGGAATCCGGATTCAGCGCTTCCACTTTTTCCAACGTATGCGCCACTTTTTCCTTGTCCTCACCCGGCAGACCGACGATCAGATCCATGTTGATGTTGTCAAATCCAAGGGAACGCGCCATGCGGAACTTCTCCTCGATCTCCTCCACGGTATGGTGGCGTCCGATCAGATCCAGCGTTTCCTGGTTCATGGTCTGTGGATTGATCGAAATACGGGTGACCGGGAATTTGCGGATGGCTTTTAAGACCTCCTCATTGATCGTATCCGGCCGTCCTGCCTCCACGGTGAACTCCTGCACCTGCTCCATCGGGAAGAGCTCTGTCACTTTCGTGAGCAGGCGCTCCATCTGTGCCGCATTCAGTGTGGTCGGCGTACCGCCTCCGATGTAGATCGTATCAAGGGTGTAATCCTTCATGTTCTCACTGATAAAGATCAGTTCTTTGATCAGTGCATCGAGATACGGATCTACCATATGCTCCCAGCGGCTTAACACATGGGAGCCGAAGGAACAGTACAGGCAGATGCTCGGACAGAACGGGATGCCGATGTACAGGCTGTAACCGTGTTCGTAGTCGATCGTCTTTAAAATGTCCTTTTCCCGGTTGGCAATCGTGATCGCAAGTGCCGTCTTTTCCGGGCTGGTGTAGTAAGTTTCGCGCATGTATTTCGCAATCTCTACATTTTTTTTACCCTCTTCAAGCATCTTCATCGGAATTTTCGTCGGACGGATGCCGGTGAGATCGCCCCATGGAAGTTCTTTGCCGCTCACTTCGGAAAGCGTGCGGTATACCATCCGTTTCAGGACATTTTTCGTTTCATGGCGGTCTTTTTCATATTCCACCGCCTCACACTGCGAAGCGAGCGTCTCATGTTTCTCGTCTGCAATCGAAAAACAGATCTGATCCGCCTCGTATGTGATCGTATCATAATATGCAAATTCCCCGTCCGGCGCCCCATCCTCTTCGTACCATGAGGTAATCTCACAGCCCGGATAGAATGCCTTGATCAGGGAATACACATCGTATTCAAAATCTTTTCTGTTAAAACAAAGGCTGATATTAAGCAAGGGGATTGTACCTCTTTTCATGTTCAATCGTAGTTTCATCGTTGTGGCCCGGATACACGGTCACATCCCCGGGAAGCTCTTTTAACAGGCGCTTGACCGACGCGATCAGCTCTCTGCCGGAGGATGTCGGGAAGTCGTATCTTCCGTAGGACTCGCAGAACAGCGTATCACCGGAAAAAAGTGCTTTCTCTGCCGGAATATAGTAGCAGACACCGCCTGCCGTGTGCCCCGGTGTCGCAAGAACGTGGATTTCAAAATCTGCGAGATGAAGCACATCGCCCTCTTTTACGGTTTTGTCCGCCTGCATTGTGTACGGTTTGCTCCAGAGCCCGGAAAGATTTTCCTTTGGATCCCCCAGCAGGTGCTGCTCTTTTTCATGGACATAGACCGGGATATGGTATTTTTTCCGCAGCGCATCCGCTGCCAGCATATGGTCGAAATGGCCATGGGTCAGCAGAATGGCCTCCGGGTCGCCGTCGATCTCATCGATCTGGCGTTCAATCTCCAGCGGCGAATCGCCCGGGTCCACGATCAGCGTACCGCGCTGCTGCGCATTGAACAGACCGTAGGCCACGGCCACACCGGTTTCATAGCTGATCAGGCTGCCGGTGCTGCGGGCAGGAAGGTCTCCGCGCCATTCGTCATATCCATCGAAAATGGTGTTCAGGATGCCTTCGCCGTGTGTGTCGGTGAGAAACTCACTGCGGTATCCGAACAGGCCGCGGGAGGGGATGCGGAATTCCACGCGCATGCGCGTGGAGCCCAGAGGCGCCATCTGGACAAGCTCGCCCTTACGGCTGCCCAGCTTTTGCATCACACTGCCCTGGTATTCAGTGGGGACGTCGATAACGACATGCTCCATGGGTTCCATCGTTTTGCCGTCCACCTCGTGCAGCAACACTTTGGGCGGGGACACCTGCAGCTCGTAGCCCTCGCGCCGCATCGTCTCGATC
>OJJV01001406.1_pt1 | contig 10435 bp, 8 predicted proteins | sample 1596391 | NCBI WGS metagenome assembly OJJV01 (sample SAMEA4350164, study PRJEB24818) | metagenome | biome: human; feature: gut; material: faeces | place: Denmark | collected 2013-09
ATATTTTGAGTCGCTCGGTGCGGACTGCCTTATGCTGCTGCCGCCGTTTTTCTTGAAACCGGGTGCAAAGTATCTTTATGAGCACATGAAGGCGATTGCAAATGCGGTAAAAATTCCGATTATGGCACAGTATGCACCGGAGCAGACGGGCGTTGCCATTCCGCCGGAAACATTTTGCAGGCTGGAAAAAGAATGTCCGAATATGATCTATTATAAAATAGAATGTAAGCCGGCGGGACCGTATGTTACGAATCTTATGCAGCTGACCGATAATAAGATGAAAATTTTTGTCGGCAATGCGGGATTTCAGCTCATTGAGTGCATGGACAGGGGTGCAATCGGTGCAATGCCGGGCTGTTCAATGTATGATGTGTATATTGATATTTATAACAATTATGTGAGCGGAAACAGGGAAAAGGCGATAGAGGTGCATAACAAGCTTTTGCCTATGCTCAATCATATCCGCCAGAACGTTGAGCAGATTATTTCCTTTGAAAAGCGGATTTTAAAACGCCGCGGAATTATTGCGTCAGATTATTGCCGAAAGCCATCATATGATACAGATGAGTATTTTGACAGGCTTTTTGATGAATTTTATAAGGAAATGGCGAAAAATTATGGCTGGTAAAAATAAAACGGTGCTTGTAACCGGCGGCGGAACGGGAATAGGCAGAGGAATTGCGATAGAATTTGCAAAAGCCGGATATGACGTTGCAGTTTCGTATTGCGGCAGCAAGGACGGTGCCGATAACACGGTTACGGAAATAGAAAAGTGCGGACAAACGGGTTTTGCTGTAAAAGCCGATGTCAGCAAGCTTGATGAAATAGACTCTATGTTTTGTAAGGTCACAGAAAAATTTTCGCACATTGATGTGTTTGTAAATAATGCCGGTATAACGGAAAAGGCGGATTTTCTGCATACCACACCGGAATCATTTGATAAAATCTGCAATGTTGATTACAGAGGTGCATTTTTCTGTATTCAGCGTGCAGCACAGTCAATGGCGAAGTTAAAAACAAAAGGAAGTATTATTTTGATTTCGTCAAATAATGCCGTGGCACACTTTGCAGACGTGTCGGTGTATGCATCCGCAAAATCGGCGGCGGAGAAGATGGCGAGGCACGCCGCGATAGAGCTTGCAAAGTACGGAATACGCATCAATACCATTGAGCCGGGGTGGACCGACACAGGTGCGGCAAGACTTGATTCAAAAGAGGATACATACTATAAAGTACCGCTGAAAAAGTGGACAACACCGGAGGAAATAGGAAAAACGGCAGTGTTTTTGGCGTCCGACGCGGCATCATCTGTTACGGGTGCGGTAATTCTGGAGGATAACGGTGCACATCTTGTTTCGGATAAGCGTGAAAGATATGGGTTCTGATTGGAGGTTAATATGGATATCGTCAAATTGCTTTCGGAGGAAAAAATAATTGTAATAGTACGCGGAGTGGAAAGCGAAAAACTTATTCCTCTTGCAGACGCCATGTATAAAGGCGGAATAAGATTTTTGGAAATAACGTACTGTGCAGACAGACATATAAGCAATGAAGAAACTGCAGATAATATTAAGAAACTGACAGAGTATTTTGGCGGAAAAATGCATATCGGTGCCGGTACCGTGCTGACGGCGGAACAGGTGTGTCTTACAAAATCCGTCGGGGGTGAATTTATAATCTCGCCCGACACATCTGCGGAAGTAATTAAGAAAACAAAGGAATTGGGAATGGTCTCAATCCCCGGTGCATTTACGCCGAGCGAAATGACTTTGGCACACAAATGCGGTGCGGATTTTGTAAAGATATTTCCGGCAGTGAACCTCGGCACGGAGTACATAAAAGCGGTTAAAGCACCTCTTTCGCATATCAGATTCTTTGCAGTCGGCGGAGTAAATGATAAAAATATGACAGATTATTTAAAAGCAGGTGTATGCGGATTTGGAATAGGCAGTAATATTGTAGACAAAAAAATGATTGACTGTAATGATTTTGACGGAATAACCGAACTTGCAAAAAAATATGTTTCAGCTCTAAAAGGTGCTTGATATGGGAATTTATATTACAATTGACGGCGGAACAACAAACACAAGAGTAAGCCTTGTCACGGAAAACGAAGTAATCAAAACAGTGAAAATTCATGCAGGTGCAGGTTCGTGTGAAAAAAATTACCTAAAGAATAAAATAAAAGAGACAATTTCTGAACTCTCCGAAATCAAAATGCCTAAAAGAATACTTGCGTCGGGAATGATTACATCGGAAATGGGACTGTATAATTTGCCACATATTCCGGCACCGGCGGGAATTAGTGAATTGCATAACGGTATGTGTAGGGCTGAATTACCTGAAATTTCAGATGTTCCGTTTTTATTTGTACCGGGAGTAAAAATATATGACGGGACTTTGGAGCATACGGATATGATGCGAGGAGAGGAAACAGAACTTATAGGCTTGAGTGAAAATATGCACTGCAACAGCCTTTACATACTGCCGGGTTCACATTCAAAGATAATAAGAACGGATTCATGCGGAAGAATTACCGATTTTAAAACTACGCTGACCGGTGAAATGATTTGGGCATTGTCGCAGGACACAATATTAAAAATTGCGGTTAATTTGTCAAACTCCGAAACAAACGAAGAATATCTGATAAAGGGGTATCAATATTGCAGGGATATTGGGCTGAATGCAGCACTTTTTAAAACACGGATATTAAAAAATATGTTCAGTATAAGTGAGTGCGAAATTTACAGTTTCTTTATGGGAGCCGTACTTCAGGCGGAAATCGGTGAAATAATAAAGGCAAAAGAAGGTTATGTAACCATAGCCGGAAAACAACAGATAAAAAATGCAATGGTTAGTTTGCTCGGTGCGTTATGCAATAAAAAAATTATATGCGTGTCAGACAAAACAGCGGAACTTGCACCGTCAATAGGTGCGGTGAGAATATATGAATATAAACAGGAGAGAATGAAATGAATTTTTATGATGTATGCCTTGACGATTACAAAAGATTGGAGGATGAAAAGGATGACAGCGGCAGAATACAGCGTGCGATAGATGATTGCAAACACGGTGTATTGTATATTCCGAAAGGGCATTATACGGTTGCCAAAATGCTGGTAATTTCAAATTTCTGTTCTGTAAGAATGCATAAGTCGGCGACATTGACTGCATGCGAAAAAATGGACTATGTGCTGTTCTATGACGGCGGCGACGGATTTATAAACCTGATTTCATGCAGCGATGACGGCAAAAAAAACGAGGACTACAACATATTTATAAAAGGCGGCGTTATAAACGGAAACGGCTTTGCAAGTTGTCTCGGCATAAATAATTATCACCATTTCACATTAAAAGATATTACACTTTTAAACGGAAAGAGATACGGACTTAAAGTCGGTGACCGTGGACACGGGTATGAGCTTATTGCAACAAATGTTTACTGTAAATGCACAATGTCAGGACTTGCGGGGAATACGGGTATTGCGACTGCGGAAAGCGACAGTCACTACACCGATTGTATCGTAATTGACTACACAACGGGTTTTGCTGTAGAGAACGGAGGCTCGAACAGGCTTACACGCTGCCATGTATGGGGCGGAATAATTCCTCCCGTAAAAGAGGGAGAGGACTGCGAAATGCTGAAAAATTCGGTTGCGTTTTCAATTGGCGGCTGTGATACAATGCTTCGTGACTGCTATGCCGATACTGCAAAAGTAGGGTTTAAAATTATGGGTGATGCAACAATGTCCGGATGTGCATTTTACAATAATTACAGATTTAGACTAAATGACATTACAGCTGTCGAACATATTTCGGGAAGTCTCAGTGTGATGCAGTGCAGATTTGCAAGAACCTGTCCTGATTTTACCGTGTATAAGGGAGATAATAAAGATCTTGTGTGGATAGGCAATATAAATCCTGATGTGTATGTTATGTATTCAACCGGAGAAAAATTTGACATTTAATAGCACACTTTAAAACAGCAGTCTTTCGGCTGCTGTTTTTGCATGTTAAAAAAACATAAAATTGCGACATAAAACATAATTTTATATTCTTGAAAATAAAAAATAAAAGTTTTATAATTATTTTAGACAATTTAAAGTGTTCTAAAAGGTATTGATGGAAAGGAGTTTATTTTTATGAAAAAACTGATTACAGCGTTTCTGAGTCTGACGCTTTTGCTTTCGGCAAGCAGTGTCACACATGCGGAAACGGGAGAAACGTATTCGGGAATTTTTGAGAAGTATGTTGCATATGAGGGCAATGTACCGGAAATTCTTGATTCTGAAGAGTGGGCGGCTAAAAGTACAGATGATGTTACAGTTAAAAAGATTCATTTCGCATCGTATAACGGTAACAAAACATATGCCGTTGTGGCATATCCAAAGGCAGAAGGGGTATATCCGGGCAGATTATCTTTGCATGGCGGCGGAATGTGTGCAAATGACAAGGTAAACGATATAATTACCTTTGCAAAAGCCGGTTATGTGGCAATTGCACCGGATTTGCCGGGTATCATAGGAAAAGATAAATATGAGAATTCCGAGGGTGAATGGAAAACAAATTACAACTATGAAACGGATATGTTCAAATATGACACTGACGAGAAAGACAGTGTATTGTATGATGCTCTGACATCTGCAATCCATGCATTTCACCTTCTGCAGTCAGGAAAGCTGACAGGTAATGAAACTGTAAAGGTAGATATGAAAAATATCGGCATTTCGGGTGTGTCATGGGGCGGATATACAACAACGATGCTTTCCGGAATTTTAGGCAGCCAGGTTAAGGCGGCATATGCACTTTTCGGAACAGGCAACTATGACATTGGCGAATACTGGAATGTAAAAAACAGATGTTTGAATCTTATGAGTGAAGAGTCAAGAGAAAAGTGGCTTGCTGACTATGATGCCGGAAGAGTGTCAAAATATACAACATGCGATTTCTTTGAGGCGGCAGCAACGAATGATACATACTTCACACCGACTATGACTCAAAAAACACTTGATTCCATGCAGGGATATACAAATATGCTGTATTCTCCGAATACAAACCATAATATAATGGTGGACGGTTTAAGTTACTGGAATACGGATACTGAACAGAAATGGTTTAACTATTTGCTCAAAAATGAGGGTACAGAACTTCCGAAAATTACATATAACAGCAGTAATGCTGAAATCGGTAAATACAGTCTGACGTATACAGCATCCGAGAAACCGGAGCAAATCAAGGCATACTACAGCTACAGGAGCGACGGATTATGGACCAAGAGAAACTGGATTCAGATTGACAGCAGCAATGTTGAAATTAACGGTACGGCAGTGACTGTCAATATTCCGGACGAGCTTATGACCGGCAGTATTGATGTGTTTGCATCCATGACGGACGGAAGTACATATACGGTCAGCAGTTATGTGCAGACACTTAAAAAGGGCAATGCACAATATGATGTAAATATAAATTACAATAATGAAGCAGATACGGCGGAAGTTACAGGAACAGTTCCGGCAGGATATGACGTAATGCTTCTGTGTGCAAACCCTGCATCAACAAGTGATGATATCTATTATTTCGATACGGCAAATAATGTCGGTGAGCAGTTCAGTTTTTCGGTACCGATGTCGGCGGCAGAATTTTACGGCAAATATAAGTTTACTATCGGTATAAACGGAAAAGACGAGTACACAGCAAAAATAAATTATATTTATCCGTTTGTGACGGAAGGTTATGATTTTGAGAAATTTGCAGTTACAGGCGAATATAAGGCAGGCGGAACACTTACCGCAGCAGTGGCAATAGAAGATGCAGATACAAATACAGAAAAAACATATGATGTAGTTCTCGGACTTTATGATGCAGCAAGCGGAAAACTTTTAAATGTTAAGTTAGGTAAAAACTCGGCTGAGCTTACCCTGCCTGAGAATGTGTCCGGCACATTTGCAAGGGCATTTCTATGGGATGTGGAAAATAATCAGACACCGTTAACGGATACCATTACGGTTAATTCGGCAAACTGACAGGGGGTACAAATATGAAGAAAATTATTTCGGTTTTACTTACAATTTTTATGATTGCCGGCATAATGAATTTCAGCGTTTATGCAGCTGACGAACCGGTGACAGTAGATTTTGCGACAATTAAGGGAACGTTTGCACCAAACGTAGGAAGCGGTGAGTACTTCTATAATAACGGTACCTGCAGCTGGAATATTGATATTCCTGAAAACGGATATTATCAGCTTAAAGCAACAAATATTTGGGTGAACGGAACATCAACATTTAGTTTTTCAAGCGATAATGATAGCATTTCCGAGAGCGTTGTATGCAATAATGACAATACACCTGTTGTATTGAAGGATTATATATATCTTGAAAAGGGTACAAATAAGGTAAACTTCAAAACAACAATAGGCGGAACAATCAAAAATTTTACATTGACGCTCATGGAAAAGACAACATTGGTAAAATTTCAAGCAACCGACGGAAGACTCAGTAACGGAGAGACAAACGGCTACTATTATGACGGAACAAAAGGAACATACTCAGTAAACATTCCTGCGAACGGTTATTATGAATTTACGGTAAATCACAGTCTTGGGAATGCGACCGATCAATCAAATGCCGAATTGACATTTGGATGCGGTGCGGAAAAGATATCAGGAATATTTGAGTTTGACAAAACAGCAACAAAGACGGTTCTTTCGGATAAAATTTATCTTACAAAAGGTACACAGACAGTTTACTTTACAACAAGCGGCGGCGGTTCGGTTAAAGATTTCACGTTAAAACTTATCAGCGAAGAAACACATGTTGATATTAATGCAAAAAATAATAATTGTGTTAACGGGACAAATGGATATAATACTTCAGCAGATGGTGCATGGTGGTATTTAGATAACACGGGAATAAACTATCCGCTCGACACAATTCCGTCAAACGGCGTATATAGGCTGACAGTATGGTACAAAATTGAAAGTACTTCTACTTTCACAGCTGAATCGGGTGTTGAAAAGGTAACTCAGACTGCTTCCGGAAGTAAGACACAAACTGATATTACTTTTGATGACGGTATATATCTTGAAAAGGGAGGCATTTTAAAGTTTACACCATCAATCGGCGGCGTAATATATAAATTCAGGCTGACTCTTGTAAGCGAGGAAACAAGGCTTACAAAATCGATTTCGGATTGTGTGGAGAAAAATAATGTAATTGAAAATTCAGATACCGCATGGTATTTTACAAATAACGGATATGCTGTGTATGATTTTAATCTTCCGGCAAACGGAAAGTACGATGTAATGATAACTTACAGAGGTACACCGGCAAACTCAGAAACAGCAGTTACGTATTTGAATAAGCGTTATGCAATTACAAGTGTTGCACACAGCGGTGTTTCAGCAGAAACAATTGTTTCCGGACTTGAAATGTATAAAAAGGACGGGAAAATCAGAATTGCAGGATTGGGCAATTGTACGGTAACTGGAATAAGCCTTATTATGCGTGAAACACTCGACAGCATCAGCCTTACAAAACTGGGTTATGCGACAGTGAGTGCAGGGTATAATGCCGGTACGGCAGCAAGTGCTATTGACGGAAATGATGACACTTCATGGTTCTTCAATGTTGCAGGAACAGGCGACGCTGACATATCAAACAAGTGGATACAGATAAATCTTGATGCACCGCACAAAATTACGAAAATCAGATATTTAAGCGGAAAAAATGCAACATGGGATATGTTCGGAAGAGAAATAAGCATAAGAGTGTCAAATGACCCTGAATTCAGAACTTACAAAGAAGTTGCTTCTACTGCAAAGAACGGTATAATACCGACAGATGGTTCTACATATTACGATATATCTGTAAATGAGCAGGAAGAGTACCGCTATGTAAGAATAGCTAAATGTATTGCGGATTCCGCTAATCTTGCAATGTCTTGTGCGGAACTTGAAGTTATGGGTACTGAGGAAACAACGGTAAATTCCGCAATCAATTTTTCTCAGAATGCAGATGTTATAACAAAAATTACAAACGGCACATGTACAGTTGGAACGGTTGTTACAAACAAAAAGGAAACAAATGCGGATTACAGCATAATTGTCGGACTTTATAATGATGCAGGTATTATGACAAAATGCTTCAAAAAGACGGTAACTATTGAACAGGGAAGAATAATGCCGATTTCAATAGATTTCGAAGCGTCTGAAAACACAAAGCGTGTACAATGTGCTGTGTTTGACGGATATGATACAGCACTTATGGTGTGTGATTCAAACTCACTTACCATAGAATAAAATGTTCAGAAAAGAATGCGAAAGTCAAACCAATGACTTCCGCATTTTTTTTGTAAAAAAGATAAAATACAGTCATGTATTTTATTTTTGTGTTGTTTACAAGAAAAATAAAGGTATGCTATAATAATTATAAAGATAAAAAGCAATACGGGAGGCGGAGCTTTTGAATACAGAAAAAGCAATTAATGGTGGAAAAAAAAAGAGCCTGAGAACACGCATGAAAAGATATAAGACATATTATCTGATGCTGATACCTATTATTGTGTGTGTTATAATTTTTTCATATATACCGATGTTCGGTATTATAATGGCGTTTCAGGATTATGACATACTTGGAGGCTTTTTTGCAAGCAAATGGGTTGGTTTGGACAATTTTATTAAGATTGTAACAATTCCCAAATTTGTGGATGCGATTAAAAACACACTGTATATCGGTGTAATAACATGGATTTTCGGAACACCGCTGCCGATTCTGCTGGCAGTAATGATGCATGAAATCGTGAACAAAAAATTCCGCGGATTTGTGCAGACGGTTACATATCTTCCGCACTTTGTATCCTGGGTTGCTATAGCCGGAATATTCCAGACTGTTTTTGCAAATGAAGGTACATATAATATGATTATGAAAATGATTTTCGGTTCGGGGTATGAGCCGACAAATATACTGATGAATGCTAAAAACTTCTGGGGAATAATTTTTTGGACAAATCAGTGGAAAGAAGTCGGTTGGAATTCCATGATATTCTTTGCCGCGATTGCAGGTGTTGACACTACACAGTATGAGGCGGCGAAAATTGATGGCTGCGGCAAGATAAGACAGATATTCAGTATTACACTTCCGAATATACTTCCGACTCTTGCAATAGTTCTTATAATGTCTACGGCGGGATTTTTATCCGCAAACTTTGAACAGATATTAAACTTCCAGAACGTATACACTCAATCACAGACAGAAGTTATTCAAACGCTTACGTACCGTGAGGGTATCCTGCAGGCAAACTACTCAATGGCAATTGCGTTTGGATTTGCAGCAAGCATGGTAACATTCCTGTTCATGGTAATAAGTAACCGTATTAGTAAAAAAGTTTCGGATATAGGTATCTGGTAATATGTCATTATTTGAAAAGAGGATTGTGCAAAAATGAGAACTAAATCAGAAAAGATATTAAATGTTATCAACATTTCCATAATGATATTTATGGCGGCTTTAATGCTGTATCCGTTTTTGAATCAGCTGGCGATTTCTCTCAACACCGGCGGCGATACAGCAAGGGGCGGAATTACAATTTTCCCGCGTGAATTTACATTTTCAAACTTCGGTGCGATACTGTCAAGCACGACAATATGGCAGGGAACACTTATAACAATCATTCATACAGTGTTTACGGTTGTGAAGTCTGTAGTTATTACATTTATAGTTGCATATACACTTAATAAAAAGGAACTTCCGTTCCGAAATGCACTTGTATGGTTTTTTATGTTGCCAATGTACATACCGGTAAGTGAAATCGCAAGGCTTATTCAATACAGATATATGCACCTTGTAAACAGCTATTTGGTTTATATAATACCAACATTTGTGGGATTTTACAATGTAATGCTTGTACGTTCGTTTTTCAGCAGTGTGTCCGATTCGTATGAAGAGGCAGCAATGATTGACGGTGCGAATGAGGTTCAGACATTGTTTTCCGTTATTATTCCGCTTTGTAAACCGATTTTGATTACTATTGCACTATGGGCAGTAGTTGCAAGCTGGAATTCATGGAGTGTCAGCCTGTATTACATAACAAACCCGAAATTGTATGAACTCCAATATGTTCTGCGCAGGCTTATCACCGAAGCTGCAGCAATTTCAAAGCTTGCTGCGGAAACCGGTGTAGGTGGATATGTGGCTGACAGACCGTCATCAACAACTCTGCAGGCGGCATCAGTAATATTCTCCGCATTGCCTATATTAATTATCTTCCCATTCTTCCAAAGATATTTTACACAGGGAATTAATATCGGCGGTGTAAAGGATTGACATTATTTTCATGTTGAAAAATAATAGGAAAAATATTAAAATAAATGAAGGGATGAAAAAAATGAAAACAAAACTGAAAAAAACTATTTCTGCAGCATTGGCATGTGTTATGC